>OGHF01000707.1_pt1 | contig 22077 bp, 19 predicted proteins | sample 1571481 | NCBI WGS metagenome assembly OGHF01 (sample SAMEA2581952, study PRJEB24529) | metagenome | biome: Human gut stool | place: China | collected 2011
GCTACGCAGGTCCTGCACAAGGTTCTGCCGGGCATCCTTGGGGCCTGCATCAATCAGGCAGGCCGCACTGTTCTGCAAAATCAGCACGGCATCCCCCTGCCCCACATCCAGGAACACCACTTCGGTTTCCCCCTCCGGCAGCGGGGCTGTGGTTTCGCTCTGGCTGGGTTCCAGGCCAACCCATTGGTAAATCTGGTCCCAGCTGGGCACAAAACCGTTGCCGCCGTAATTTTCGACCACATACAAGGCAACGGCGATGAGAACAGCGGCCACAATGGTCCACACCTGGGGGCGGCGGTAGGAATGGCGGCAATACCTGCGCCGCCGGTATTTACTCACCCTGGACCAGCTGGCGTTCCTGCCACTGGGCGCGGGTCAGCAAAACGGCACGGGGCTTGGCGCCCTCATAGGGGCCGATAATCTTTTCCTGTTCCATCTGGTCCATGATGCGGGCCGCACGGGCATAGCCCAGCTTGCAGCGGCGCTGCAGCAGGCTGGTAGAGGCCTGCCCGGCGTCAATGACCACCTCCACGGCCTGCTGGAACATCGGGTCGGAGTCCGACTCGTCATCGGAATCGGCCCCGCTGCTGCCCTTCTTGCCGTCCTGGATGGCGTGCTTTTCCATGGCCTCGATCATGGCCTCGTCGTACTGGACGGTGGCGCTGGACTTGATGAAGTCCAGCACACGGCTGATCTCCTCATCCCGCACAAAGGTGCCCTGGATGCGGGTGGGCTTGGGGGCGCCCACCGGCATGAACAGCATATCGCCCTGGCCCAGAAGTTTTTCGGCACCGGCACCGTCCAGAATGGTGCGGCTGTCCACCTGACTGGACACCGCAAAGGCGATGCGGCTGGGGATGTTGGCCTTGATCAGGCCGGTGATGACGTCCACGCTGGGGCGCTGGGTGGCCACGATCAGGTGCATGCCGGCGGCGCGGGCTTTCTGAGCGATGCGGCAGATGGAATCTTCCACATCCTTGCCCACCACCATCATCAGGTCGGCCAGCTCGTCGATGACGATGGCGATGTAGGGCATTTTTTCCAGATCCGGCCGCTCCACCGCCAGCTTGTTGAAGGACTTGATGTCGCGTACGTTGTTCTCGGCAAACATCCGGTACCGCCGCTCCATCTCCTGCACGGCGCTGCCCAGGGCACCGGCGGCCTTGCGGGGCTCGGTGACCACCGGCATGAGCAGATGGGGGATGCCGTTGTATTCGGCCAGCTCCACGACCTTGGGGTCGATGAGCAGCAGTTTGACGTCCTCCGGGCTGGAGCGGAACACCAGGCTCATGATGATGCTGTTCACGCACACCGACTTGCCGCTGCCGGTGCTGCCCGCAATGAGCAGATGGGGCATCTTGCACAGGTCTGCCACCTGTGCCACACCGGCAATGTCCTTGCCAAGCGCAATGCCCAGAGGTGAGGTCATGCGCAAAAAGCTCTGGCTCTCGAACACGCTGCGGATATACACCGGGGTCTTTTTGTGGTTGGGCACCTCAATGCCCACGGCAGGCTTGCCGGGGATGGGTGCTTCCATGCGGACATCGGCCACGGCAAGGTTCAGGGCGATATCATCGGCCAGCGAGGTGATGCGGCTGATCTTCACGCCCGCCATGGGCTGGACCTCGTACCGGGTAACGGAGGGTCCCCGCGAGATATCCAGCACCCGGGTGCGCACGCCGAAGCTTTCCAGCGTATCCACCAGCTTCTGGGCGTTGGCCTTCAGCTCGTCCTGGGCACCGGGGTCACTCTCCTCGGCAGACTTTTCAAACAGCTCGATGCTGGGATACTGATACTGGAAGGTCTCCACCACCTCCGGCTCCTCGGCCGGGGCGGTGGCAGCGGCCTGCTCGCCTGCGGCGGGCTTTTCCATGGCGGCCGCCACCAGCGTGTTCAGGTCCTTTTCCTCTACCGGTTCGCTGGTAATGCTGATCCAGCCGTCCTCGTCCGGCTCACTGCGCATGGCCACCGCGTTTTCCGCGCTGACCCGCACCGGCACCACCGGCTCGTCCGTAGTGGGCAGGGTGGGGGTCTGGAACACCGGCATCTCAGGCTGCACGGGCTCTGCCGGTGCAGCCGCAGGGGCTTCCGGGGCCGCAGGCGGCACGGTGGGGTTCACCACCGGGGCCGGAGCAGACGATCCGGCGGGCGCGAAGAAATCCTCGGCGGCAGTCTCCACGGCATCCGGCACCACCGGTTTGACGATGGCCCGAGGCGGGGCCTTTTGGAGCGGGTCCTGCCCAAAGGTGCCGCCTGGCCCGATGATGATGGGCTCAATGGGCTCGCTGCCGCCCTCGGAAACAGAGGTATCCGGCCCAAGGTCGATATCAAACGCCGCGCGGGGATGGTTAGAAGTTACCTTGACCGGCTCAAAGGCTGGGGCAGGCTGGGCGGGAGCCGGTTCCGGCTCCACCGGCGCAGGCGGCTCGTAGCCCAGAGAATCGTCCACGGGAGCAGGTTCCGCTTCGCCTTCCATCTCCTTGGTCACCTTGTGGCCCCAGCTGAACACGCCGGACAGCCACCCGGGCACCGGAATGCCGCCGGGCGCATCTTCCTCATCGTAATTGTCATCGTAATCGCCCGCAGGTTCCTCGGCGCGGTACTCCTCTTCCGCCTGCCGGGCCGCAAGGCGTTCGGCACGGCGGGCGGCGTTCTGTTCATAGACCGCCACGCCTTTTTCGTGCACACCGCCGCCCACATTGCAGAGCCACTGCCAGCACTCGGCAGGGGTGATATCAAAGATATACAGACTGGCGCACAGGGCCAGCACCGCCATGACCAGATTGGCCGCAGGCCGCCCGCAGAGCAGGAGCAGGTTGCCGCCCAGCAGAGTACCCAGCACGCCGCCGCCCAGCCAGGCATTCGCGCCGTTCTGGTAGCAGGCAGCGATCATCTGGGCAGCGGTCAGGTCGGCGGGGATATCCGAAAACACGATGACCGTGCCGCTGGCAAAGATCAGTCCCAGCAGCAGCTTGAACACCTGCATCAGCAGGTCCTGCCCCCGGGTGTAGAGAATGGCCAGATAGCACACCGCCGCGCCCAGCACAAAGCTGCCGCAGCCGAACAGCCCAAATAGGATCTGGTGGGCGCTCTTCCAGACGGAGTCCCCCTCCACGAACGCCAGCACGATGAGCAGCAGCCCCACAAACAGGGTGCCCAGCCCCGCCGGCATCCGCTCCTCGGCCCGGCTTTTTCTGCGTGCAGACGCGCGCTTTGCAGTTGTTTTTCGCTTTCGTTTTGCCATTTTCTGTTCTGACCCCTGTCCTTTGTTCCCATAGTATTCGATTCTTTCATTATACCACGGGTTGGGTCAAGTGGCAATTATAGAATGCAGACCGGTTTGACCCTTGAATGCCGCGTGCGGCATCCATTCCGCACAGATAAGGCAGCAAGCAAAAATGCAGAAAAGCTGCACGCTGTTTTTATCTGCTATGAACTCTGCCAGAAATCTCGTCAGGCTGTTGCGGATATAGAAAATGCAATGAAAATCATCATAGCAGAACAGGCATCCTGCCCGATACCGCCAAGCGGTATCGCAGGATGCCTGTTCTGCTTTCTGTTTCCCGGAATTCCCGCGTATTGAACAGCGCTTTTTAATGCTGGATCTGTCCGCCTGCCCGGGTCGCTTTTTTCATCCGTAAATCTGTGAAGGGTGCCAATGCTTCGATCAGTGCATGGTCGTGGTTCTGCACCAGACGGCTTTGGGGGCCGAAAAGCATGGTCTGTTCCACATCCTCCGTACTGGCAGCCCAGCCCGGCGCACCGGTACGGGCAAACTGCATCACAGCGCCAAAAATTTCCGCTTCCAGCTGCTTTGCTCCCTCAAAGGCACACACTGGTACAAGCTCTGTATTATGGAACACAAATGGGATATCCGCACAGTGCCACGGGGTGCTTTTTCCCATCAGAGGGAAGTCCTGATCAAACAGATAACTGTACACCTTTCCACCCGCCATGGCACGCTCCCGGACATATTTGATCGTGGGGGCGCGGAAGCTGGTATCTGCCAGCAGCAGGTCTTCCTCCGGGCGGTGCGGGTAGGCAGTGCGGAACTGCTCCCGCAGGGTCTCTGCGGCAGACAGGCCCACTGCTTCCTCCGGGCCGACTCCTTTCAGACCATCAAAGAAACCGTAGAACTCCGAATAAACCGTACCGATCAGCACCGGAATGTCTGCAGTCTCGGGCCGAAACCCACTGCCGTTTTGGAGCGGATCTCCAAGATAGAAGCGGTTCGGGTGGGGACTTTGGCCCACGTTCGCGCCTTTTGCTTTCAGAGCCGGGCTGACGTTCCGGTAAGCCTGCGCCAGCTGGTGGTAGGGCACAGTTTCCAGCTGCTGTGCTGTCTGCACGTCAAGCTCCTGCATCAGCGCCTGCACACAGTCCCTGCCGCTGCCGACACTGTCGTTCAGCAAACCTTCCAGCACACCACTCATTATCATTGCCCTGTGGTACAGGCCATCTGCTGCCGGGGTCTGCAGCAGCGTTGTCACTTTGGCACCGCCGCCGGACTGGCCGAATACCGTCACGCAGCCGGGATCGCCGCCAAACGCTGCAATATTGTCCCGCACCCACTGCAGTGCCAGGATGATATCATCCCCACCCGCATTGCCGGAGTTTGCGTACTCCTCCCCAAAATCGGAGAGATCCAAGTAGCCCAGGATGTTCAGCCGGTGGTTCAGTGACACCACCACGCAGTCCCCTTCCCGCGCCATGTTTCCGCCCTCGTAGGCCACCTGCTCAATGGACGAGCCGGCAAAAAATCCGCCGCCATGGAGCCAGACCATCACCGGCCGCTTTTGGGCATCGCAGGCCGGGGTCCAGATGTTCAGGTTCAGGCAGTCCTCATCCTGCACCCAGTAGCGGTGGGGTACACGCAGTTCGCCGCTGGGCTTGTCGATGCTCAGCAGAGGGCAGACGCAGCCGTAACTGGAAGCGTCCAGCGGCTCTGCCCAAGGCTGGGGCGGCTGGGGTGCATGGAAGCGCACCGCCCGCCCATACGGGATGCCCTTGAAGCTGCTGATCTCCCGGAAGCGATATCCCCGCACCGGACCGTAATTTGTCTGAACCACCGGAAAATCCGGCGCACAGCAAAATGCCTTTTCCATAAATGACCTCCTTCTTTCAAAAAGACAGACCCCCGGTACTGCAAACATGGCACCCGGAGGTCTGTTTTTGTTATCCTAAGTCTTCGCCGTTGGTGGCAATGACCTTCTGATACCAGTAGAAGCTGTCCTTCTTTTCGCGGCTCAGATCTCCCGTGCCGTCGTCAAACTTGTTGACGTAGATGAAGCCGTAGCGCTTTGCCATCTCACCGGTGGAGGCACTCACCAGATCGATGCAGCCCCAGGGGGTGTAGCCCATCAGGTCTACACCGTCCTTTACAGCCTCAGCCATCTGCTCGATGTGGGCCCGCAGGTAGTCGATGCGGTAGCTGTCGTGGATCTTTCCTTCGGCATCCTTCTTGTCGTAAGCGCCCAGGCCGTTTTCCACCACCATCAGGGGAATGCGGTAGCGGTCGTAGATCTCGTTGAGGGTGTAGCGCAGACCAACGGGATCGATCTGCCAGCCCCAGTCAGAGGCTTTCAGGTAAGGATTCTTCTTACCAGCAATGATGTTGCCGCCCACATCATCGGCATCCTTGTGGGTGGTGATGCAGTTGGACATATAGTAGCTGAAGGTGTAGAAATCGACAGTACCGGCCTTCAGGATGGCAGCATCCTCCGGCTCCTGCCGGATGGTGATGTTATTCTCGGCAAAATAGCGCTTCATGTAAGAGGGATACTCGCCGCGGACATGCATATCAGAGCAGAACCAGTTGCTGATCTGCATGGCCTTCTGGTTGGCGATCTCGTCGGCCGGGTCGCAGGTCAGTGCGTAGCTGGTGATAAAGCAGATCATGCAGCCCATCTTGAACTGAGGGTAGTGGTCGTGGGCATACCGGACAGCCTCTGCACTGGCCACAAACTGGTGATGCAGCGCCTGAAAACGCTCCTGCTTGTTGTCCGGCACCTTGTCGGTAGGGCCTTCAAAGCCCCGGATGGTGCCTGTTTCCAGGATCGCACCCATAGGCATGGTGCCGCAGTTGATCTCGTTGAAGGTCAGCCAGTACTTGACCTTATCCTTGTACCGCTCAAAAATGGCCTTGCAGTAGTTCATATAGAACTCGATGAGTTCCCGGCTGGCCCAGCCGTTGTATTTTTCCACCAGCGCATAGGGCAGCTCGTAGTGACTGATGGTGACCAACGGCTCGATGCCGTGCTTCTTGCAGCAGTCAAAGACCTTGTCATAGAATTCAAGGCCCTTCTCGTTCGGCTCGGTCTCCATACCGGTGGGGAAAATGCGGGTCCAGTTGATAGAGGTGCGGAAGGTCTTGAAGCCCATCTCGGCGAAGAGAGCAATGTCCTCCTCGTAGTGGTGGTAGAAGTCGATGGCCTCATGGCTGGGATACAGCCGGTCGGAGCGGATAGCAGTTGTCACCCATTTCGGACTGGTGTGAGAGCCATTGGTGCACAGGTCAGGGACACTGGGGCCTTTGCCATCCACGTCCCATGCGCCCTCGAACTGGTTGGCTGCACAGGCACCACCCCATAGGAAATCATCACGGAAAACGCTCATAAGTTTCTACTCCTATTCTATTTTGTTCTGGTTCAGGCGGGGTTCTGTTCAAAGAACAGCTTCAGGGCACCGATCAGGTTGGCATCGTTGCCATAGCGGCAGCGCACCAGCTCCGGCTTGACCGCCGGCATGACTGTGCAGCGCTCAAACAGCCAATCCAACTCGGCCTGAATCGCAGGCAGCAGAGCCTCCGCTGCGCTGATACCGCCGCCGATGGCCACCTTTTCCACATCCAGCACATGCTGCAGGCTCAGGATGCCAACGGCCACCCGCCGGGCAAAGATCTTGAGAGCCTTCTGCGCTTCCGGCTCCCCGGCATTGTAAGCCGCAAAGATCTCTTCCCCGGTGGGCATGGGGCTGCCCGTCGGCAGATGCTTCTGCCGGGCATACTCGAAGATCAGGCCACTTGCCGAGGCCATTCCCGCCCAGAGGGGTGCTTCGGAATACCGCTCTACCGAGGTCAAATTGAAATCATCGTCGGCCATCTTTGAAATATCCGAGACAAGACCGCTAACCTCGCCTGCGGCAGCGTGAGCGCCCATCAGCACCTTCCCGTTCAGGATGATGCCGCCGCCGATGCCGGTGCCCAGCACCAGCACAAGACCATTTTCCACACCGGCCAGCGCACCGGTCCAGCCCTCCGCTGCTGCGGCACACTTACCATCGTTGGCGATGGTCACCGGCACGCCCAGCCGTGCCTTCACCTGCGCAGCAAAGGGTTGCTCCCACATAAAGGTACTGAGCATTCCACCGGTATGGGCGATGCCGTTTCTGGTATCGATGCGGCCCGGCATAGAGATGGCGCAGCCCACGAACTGTCCCTGAAGGGGAGCGGCAAAGCCCTCGATGACCGCCAGAAGGTCATCCATATTCGTCAGCGGTGTCGGAACCTTTCCACCAGAGATTTTCCGGGCCTGTCCATCGGCCAGGCTGTACTTGATGAAGGTTCCGCCGATGTCGATCAAAAGATACTGTTTCATCTTATCTCCTGCTTTCTGTTGGTTGTTTTCAGACTCATGCAAAGCCCAACGCGGCAGCCAGGCTGAGCATCACTGGCAGCGTGATCAGTGACAGCAGAGTGCTCAGACAGACCATCTGCACAGCGTAGGAAGAATCCAGCCCCAGACGCTGGGCATATACCGCGATGTTGCTGCCGATGGGGGCCGCATTCACAATGATGAGCACCGTGCCGATCTGCCGCCATGGGGCTTTGCGAAAAAAGAGCCACGACACCGCCATGGAGAGCAGCAGCACCCCGGCACCTGCCGCAATGCTGACAGCCAGCTCCACAGCTCCCTTTTCCGAATACTCAATACAGAATGATTTTAGCACAACACAGGGCAGCACGCAATATAACAGCAGCGGCAGCAGAGCATCCATCACAGGGCGGTAGCCGTTGGCATACAGGTGCATTCCTGCCGCGGCAGGCATCTGTTGCATAGGGGCAGCACTGTTCGATCATAGAACAGGAGGAACGGGATCGCCAGCAGAACAAAAACAGCGCCCATCTTGGGGTCACAGCCGATGACGACCGGCTCCCCTTTGCCCTGTACCGCACAGCGCAGTGCGTCGCAGCGGGCTTCGGCGGTGTTGTTTTCCACACCTTCGGCGTATCCCTAAACTCAAATATCTCCTTTGGCAAGGGCGATGGTACCCGAAAAAGGCCATCGCCCTTTACATATAGTATTTTCTTTCGAATAATTGACATATTGAACTGGAAAGGAGAGGACAGGAATGAGCGAGATCGCAGCCTGCACTTTGATTCAGGAAGAGCCCGACCGCAAGACGGAGCGGTACATGATGATGTTCAAGGATTACCCGGATGTGGTGACAGTGGAGCATCTTCAGAAAATGCTGGGGGTAGGGCGGAAGGTCGCCTACCTGCTGGTCAAGGAAAACAAGATCCGGTCTGTCCGTGTGGGGCGCAGCTACAAGATTCCGAAGCTCTGCGTTGTGGAGTACCTGCTGGACAAGACTTGACCTTCAGGAGGGATGCAGCCCCAAAAATCCCTTGCGCCATCCTTGCAAAGCAGCCCTGTTTATTTTAAACTAAGGTTGCCTGAGCAAAGAGCGTTTGGCTACAAAGAAAGGAGTGTTTCTATGATAAATGTAGCTGGACATTTAAGAGAACAGAATGGTACATATCAGATGGTCCTGAGCTGGAAGGATGCAAACGGAAAGCGCAGAACCAAATCCATCAGCACAGGACTTCCCGTAAAAGGAAACAAAAAGCGGGCTGAATCCCTTCTGCGTCAGACACAAAAGGAGTTCAACCCGGAAACGATGCAGCAGGTCGGTGACCTGTCTGTGCCGGAATACCTGACCCGCTGGCTGCGGGAAAGCGTGATGAACCTTTCCCCGGATACTTACGGTCGATACGCCTACGATATGGGCAGGGTCATCATCCCGTACTTTGAACGAAAGCGGCTGTCTTTAAAAGCGCTCACTCCGCGCGATCTGGAAACGTTTTTCCGCTATGAGCGTCAGCAGGAGGAAGCGACCGTACAGCAGCTTCTGGATTGGCACAAGGAGTTGACCGATGCCCTTCAGTATGCCGTTGACAGTAACTGGCTGAAAACGAACCCCGTCAAGACGGTTGACCCCTGCCTTGATAACTCCCCGGTACTTTTCAACGATTTTCTCATGGACTGGTTGAAAATGATGAAGTCCCGCGTGGCAATTACGACCTATGCAAACTACGAGATCGTCATCACGCGCCGGATCGTTCCGTATTTTGAGCCGCTCCACTACACCCTGCAAGACCTTGAGCAGCACCCCAAGTACATTCAGGATTTCTATCAGCATGAGCTGGATCGCGGCGTTACGGCAAACACGGTCATCCACTATCACGCCAACATCCGCAAATGCCTGCAGTACGCTTTTCAGATCGGCATGATCCGTTCCAACCCCGCAGACCGCGTTGAACGTCCTCGTAAGGAAAAGTTCAAGTCGGAGGTCTACAAGGCAGAAGAACTGGAACAGCTTTTCACGGCGATCCAGGGCGACCCGGCAGAGTTCGGCGTCATCATGGCTGCATTCTACGGGCTGCGCCGCAGCGAGATCGTTGGTCTGAAATGGGATGCCATTGATTTTGAGAACAAGACCATCAGCATTCAGCACACAGTCGTCTCCACAAAGGTTGACGGCGTTGTGACCGATATCGCGCGGGATAGAACCAAAACGAAATCCAGCTGCCGCACCCTTCCGCTGATCCCTGCCTGTGAGCAGATGCTCAAAAAGATGCAGAAAGAGCAGGCGCTGAACCGGAAGGTCTGCGGCAAGGATTACTGCACGGATTATCTCGACTATATCTATGTCAACCCGATGGGCAGGCGTATCCGCCCCAACTTTCTGAGCCAGCATTTCCCGGAGTTCCTCACGGCGCACGATATGAAGCGCATCCGCTTCCACGACCTGCGCCACAGCTGCGCAAGCCTGCTTTACGCCAACGGCGTGAGCCTGAAAGAAATTCAGGAGTGGCTGGGGCACAGCGATATCAGCACCACCAGCAATATTTATACCCATCTGGATTTTTCCAGCAAGGTTTCCTCTGCCAATGCCATCGTCAGCATTTTCCCGGAGAACACAAAGGTATGATTTGCAACAAAAATAAAGCAGCCCGGAACCTGAAAAAAGTCCGGACTGCTTGCTTGGTGCCGATGGTGGGACTCGAACCCACATGGTTTCCCGAGCGATTTTGAGTCGCTTGCGTCTGCCATTCCGCCACATCGGCTGATATGGATTTGGATGCGTTTTGCACGGTTTTTTGGAAGTTGGAGGGATGTTCAGGAGGGATGTTGGAACTTATTCACCGCTAACCAGTCAAAAACCTTCGCTGCTTCGTTAAAATTTTAGATGGGCGCACGAAGCCGCGAAGCGGATTTTGAGTCCCCCTCGTCTGCCATTCCGACACACCGGCGCATCGGTTTGAACGTCTTTTATTATACCGGATTCCCTGGGCAAAATCAAGAGAAAGTTTGCGTCTTTTTTCAGATCGTCCCGCATGGCGTAAAATACATGACTCCGGTTCTTGCCCGGCGGCACCGGCTGTGCTACACTAAGGTCAGATCAAAACGTAAATGATACCCACAAGGAGGGAACCGGACTTTGAAACATCTGCATTCTTTTGCCCGCCGCGCGGCGGCTTTTCTGCTGGCGGCGGTGCTGTGCGTCTGCATCCCGGCGGCAGCGGCTTCGGCTGCCACCACCATCGGCGGGGCCGATACCACCCTGATCCCTGCAGAGGACGAAAACTGTCTCAGCTGGCTGTTTGGCTCCAAGGATAAGATCACCATGCCCTACCTGAACATCAAGGGGCAGGGGCTCAAGCGCAATGTTACGCTGGATCTTGAGGACTGTCTGGTGGGCATCACCTACACCGAGCTTGGCTCCATCGGCAGCTTTGTCAGCGCCAGCGCTGCGCAGCAGGCGTGGAAGGCGCAGGCGGTGGCGGTGCACTCCTATCTGGAATACCACAAGCAGTACGGCTCGTCCACCAATGCGCTGATCTATACCCCGGTCGATCAGATCCCGGCCTCTGCCCGCAATGCCATCCGCAAGGCGGTGCAGGCGGTCAAGGATGAGGTGCTGGTGTACAACGGCAGCGTGTGCGATGCGGTATGGTCGGCCAGTGCGGGCTACAACACCCAGACCGGTGTGTACGGTACCTGCGCCAGTCTGGACGCGTGGGGCACGGATGTGCCCTACCTGCAAAGCGTGGAAAGCCCCTACGAGGAGCAGTACCACAAGCTGCTGCGCCGGGTGATCGGCAAGGACTACACCTATATAGAATACAACGACAGCCGCACCGGCGAGCCCTACCAGAGCGCTGACACCACCCACAAGGATCTGGGCGGCTTTGTGCAGTACAACACGCTGGTGTCCAACGGGCGCAGCTACCGGTATATCAACCAGTTCGTTTCCTCCCGCTACTGCTTCGATTTCGGCACCGATGCCAGCGGCACCCCCTGCATGACCTACTACGGCTATGGTCATGGCGTGGGCATGAGCCAGTGCGGCGCAGTGGGCTACGCCGCCGAGGAGGGCATGAATTACAAGCAGATCCTGCAGCATTACTACACCGGGGCGAAGATCCGTACCAGCACTACCCGCAGCGGCGGACTGTTCGGCTGGCTGGCGGGATTGTTCCGCTGAGCATGTTTCACTGAAATTTTGGAAAAACCTTCTCAAACGCCGCAAGATTTGGTATACTATATCCGTTTGTGAAAAATGAACGGGAAACATAACTGCGTGGAAAAGCGCACGGATTGGAGTATCAGCATGGAGTTGGATCAGGAAAAGCAGAATCAGGAGGCCGCCGAGCGCTGCCGTGCACTGGCACAGCGCATCGTGCGGGAGCTGGCTCCCCGCAGCGTACAGGTGCTGGAGGACAGCGGGCTGCTGGAAAAAGCTTTTTGTAAAATGAATACTGCGGTGGTGCAAAGCGCCCCGGAGCTGCTGGTGGTGGCAGACCCCCAGTGGGTCACCCTGCCCGCCGTACAGGCGGAAAAAGTGCTGCTGGTGTGCGCAGAGTACGCCGGCATGGCAGACTGCGCAAAGCAGCTTGCCGCGCAGGGCTTCTGCCGGGAGCTTGCGTGGAAGGACCACGGCAAGGAGCAGCTGACGGCGCTGTTCTGCCGCATGGCTGCCCCGGAGCTGCCGGAACTTGAGGATGGCTACGAGCAGCAGCTGGATGTTCTGCGGGAGCGTACCCTGCTGGCTGAGCGCACTGCCGCCGAGCAGGCTGCCCAGCTGGAGCGGCTGCGCAGCGACCTTTCCCTGAGCCGCAGCCACGAGCAGGAACTGGAAAAGACCCTGAACAGCGTGGTCAACTCCACCTTCTGGAAGGCCAGCTGGCCGCTGCGGTATCTGGTAAGCAAGTGCCGCCAGCTGTGGCGCACCTTCCCGCTGTTCGTCTTTTTTGCCACCCTGCGCCGGGTGGGCTTTGCGGGCGTAATGGCACAGGCCAAGGCCAAAAAGGAGTACAAAAAACTGTTCCCGGGCAAGGCGATGCCTGCCGACCGCTTTGCGGACGTGGAGCTGCTGGTAAAACAGGCCGCAGACCAGCCCGCTGCGCCGTGCATCAGTATCGTAGTGCCGCTGTACAACACCCCCCACGATTTTCTGGTGGAGCTGCTGGACTCGGTGCAGAACCAGACCTACCGCAACTGGGAGCTGTGCATGGTGGATGCCGGACAGGACGCGGACGTGGGTGCCCTCGTGCAGGAGCGCGCCCGCACCGACAGCCGTATCCGCTACCGGAAACTGGACAGCAACGAGGGCATTGCGGGCAACACCAATCAGGGTTTTGCCCTTGCCACCGGTGACTATATCGCCCTGCTGGACCATGATGACATTTTGCACCCCTGCGCACTGTGGTATGTGGCGGAAGCCATCGCAAAGCAGGGTGCGGACTTTGTGTACACCGACGAAGTGACCTTTGAAGGGGACATCGACCATCTGACGGTCTACCACTTCAAGCCGGATTATATGCTGGATAACCTGCGCTCCAACAACTATATCTGCCACCTGAGCGTGTTCAGCGCGGCGCTGCTGGCAAAGGTGGGCGGCAACGAGCGGGCAGAGTTCAACGGCAGTCAGGATTACGACCTCTACCTGCGCCTGACCGAGCAGGCAGAAAAGATCGTGCACATCCCGCATCTGCTGTACTACTGGCGTTCCAGCCCCGCCAGCGTGGCCAGCAATATCTCTGCCAAGACCTACTGTCTGGAAGCAGCCATGAAGGCCCTGCGTGCCCACTACGACCGCATGGGCGTGCCGGTGGACGCGGTGACCATGGTGCCCAACACCCCGGGCTTCTACAAGACCGATTACACCATCACAAAGCCCGGGCGGGTCAGCGTGCTGATCCCCAGCTGCGACCATTCGGGCGATTTACGGGTGTGCGTGGAGTCCATCTACCGCAAGACCACCTACCCGGATTTTGAAGTCATCATCATTGAGAACAACAGCAAGGAGCCTGCCACCTTCCGCTGCTACGAGCAGCTGCAAAAGGAACACCCGGACACCCTGCATGTGCTCACATGGCAGGGCACCGGCTTCAATTACAGCGCCCTGAATAACTTTGGCGCACGGGCTGCCACCGGCGAATATCTGCTGCTGCTCAACAACGATACCGAGGTCATCTCTCCCCGCTGGATGGAGGAGATGGTCATGTATGCCCAGCAGGACCGGGTGGGCTGCGTGGGCGCAAAGCTGCTCTACCCGGACAATACCATCCAGCACGCGGGCATCGGCTTCGGTTTCCTGACGCTGGCGGCGCACATGCACAAGAACTTCCCTGTGGGGCACCCCGGCTATATGGGACGGCTGGTCTACGCGCAGGATGTGTACGCCGTGACCGCCGCCTGCCTGATGGTGCGCAAGGACGTATACGAGCAGGTGAACGGGCTGGACGAGAGCTTTGCCGTGGCCTTCAACGACGTGGACTTCTGCGTGCGTGTGCGGGAGGCGGGCTACACCAACGTGTTCACCCCCTTTGCCCAGCTGTACCACTACGAGAGCAAGAGCCGCGGGCTGGACGAAAGCCCTGCCAAGCGCAAGCGCTTTGCCTCTGAGGTGGAGCGGTTCCAGAAGCGGTGGGCAAAGCAGCTGGCTGTGGGCGACCCCTGCATGAACCCCAACTTTGACCTGATGAAGGAGGACTTCAGCTTTGACATCAAGCCGCTGGAGTGAGCCTTCCGCCAACGATAAAACGAAAGGGGGAACGCAGATGGAGCTTTCGGCCTGTATCGTGGTGTATAACGGTGCCGGGGAGGCCATCAGGGCCGCCCAGACCGTGCTGGACTGCACCCGCCGCTACCCACTCACCTTATATCTGGTGGATAACGCCAGCCCGGACGGCAGCGGCCGGCAGCTGACCGCCGCTGCCAAGGACGGCACCCTGCGCACCGTCCCCGGGCAGACGGTGCAGGTGCTCTGTCGGCTGGAAAACGGCGGCTTCGGCACCGGGCACAACACGGTACTCTCGCTGCTGCACAGCCGGGTGCACTTTATCCTGAACCCGGATATCCAGCTGACTGCAGATACCCTGAGCGACCTTGCGGACTGGATGGCGGCGCACCCCGGCGTGGTGATGACCCGCCCGGGGCTGACCTTCCCGGACGGCAGACCCCAGCAGCTGCCGCTGCGCCGGTGCAACGTGCGCGCCATGGTCTACCGTCAGCTGCCCTGTCTGCGCTTCTGGGCAAAGTGCAACGACCGCTACCTGATGGCAGACAAAGACCTGACAAAGCCCACCGAGATCGAGTTCTGCACCGGCAGCTTTTCGGCGGTGGACACTGCAGCTTTTAAGGCTGTGGGCGGCTTTGACGAGGGGTACTTCATGTATGTGGAGGACGCCGACCTGACCCAGAAGATGCGCACCCGGGGCAAGGCGTATCTGGTGCCCCAGTATACCGCCATCCACGCATGGCACCGTGCGGCGCACCGCAGCCTGAAGCCCTTTTTGTGGCAGCTGCGCAGCCTGCTGCGCTACTTTTCCAAGTGGGGCTTTGTGTGGTGAGCGGGGAAGAAAAAATAGTGTTTTTGATTCGCAGAAAGCGGTGTGCCGTCGGCACACCGCTTTCTGCTGTTTCCACCTCTTGCATTTTGCGTGCTTTCATAGTAAAATAAAGTGTACTGCCATCGTCTTTTGCAAAAATGCGGCCTTGGCAGACCCAAAATTGTTTACAGCGGACGCAGCTCCGCTTTGAATTAAGCTGCACATCTTTTTATAAGAAAAAAGGAGTGCACAAGTATGAAAGGCATTATTCTCGCCGGCGGTGCCGGCACACGGCTCTATCCCCTGACCATGGTCACCAGCAAGCAGCTGCTGCCGGTCTACGACAAGCCCATGATCTACTATCCGCTGTCCACCCTTATGCTGGCGGGCATTCAGGATATCCTGATCATCTCTACCCCTACCGATACGCCCCGCTTTGAGGCGCTGCTGGGCGATGGCAGCCAGTACGGCATCCATCTGCAGTATAAGGTGCAGCCCTCCCCGGATGGTCTGGCACAGGCCTTTATTCTGGGCGAGGAGTTCATTGGCGACGACTGCTGCGCCATGATCTTGGGCGATAACATTTTCTACGGCAACGGCTTCTCCAAGCTGCTCAAGAGCGCCGTGGCCAACGCAGAGAACAAGGGCCGCTGCACCGTGTTCGGCTACTATGTGCAGGACCCCGAGCGCTTTGGCATCGTGGAGTTCGACAAGGACGGCAAGGTGCTCAGTGTGGAGGAAAAGCCCCAGCATCCCAAGTCCAACTACGCCATCACCGGCCTGTACTTCTACAACAAGGAAGTGGTGCAGATGGCAAAGCAGGTAAAGCCCTCTGCCCGCGGCGAGCTGGAGATCACTTCCCTGAACGATATGTACCTGAAGCAGGACGAGCTGGATGTGCAGCTGCTGGGCCGCGGCTTTGCATGGCTGGACACCGGCACGATGGAGAGCCTTGTGGAGGCTGCCGACTTTGTGCACATGATCGAGAAGCGTCAGGGCATCAAGATCAGCGCACCGGAGGAGATCGCTTTCAAGTACGGCTGGATCGACCGCGACACCTTGCTGGAAAGCGCCGAGCGCTACGGCAAGAGCCCCTACGGCCAGCATCTGAAGAACGTGGCTGACGGCAAGCTGCGCTACTAAGCATAAGGAAAGGCACATTGGTATGAAAATCATTGTCACAGGCTGCAAGGGGCAGCTGGGCACAGAGCTGCTCAAGCAGCTGCAGGAGGGCCGCAGCGAGCTGGGCCCCATCCCCGAAAAGCTGCTCAACGCTACGGTGATCCCGGTGGATCTGCCGGAGCTGGATATCTCCAATTACAGGATGGTGGATGAGTTCGTGCGGCGCAACCGCCCGGATATCATCATCAACTGCGCCGCCTACACCAACGTGGACGGGTGCGAGGTGCACCACGACGATGCCTTTAAGGCAAATGCCCTCGGCCCCCGCAATCTGGCACAGGCTGCCGAAAAGACCGGCGCACGGCTGGTGCACGTTTCCACCGACTATGTGTTCTCCGGCCGGGAGAACGGCGGCATCCCGCAGGATGAAGCCACTCTGCCCGGGCCCATCAGCGCCTACGGCTCCACCAAGCTCATGGGCGAAAAGTATGTGGAGCGGTTCTGCCACCGCCACTTTATCGTGCGCACCGCGTGGCTGTACAGCTACTACGGCAAAAACTTCGTCAAGACCATCGTGAACGCAGGCAAAAAGTTCGGCAAGCTGGAAGTGGTCAACGATCAGTGCGGCAACCCCACCAACGCTGCCGACCTTGCCCACGAGATCTTGCAGCTGTGCGTGACCCACGAGTACGGCCTGTACCACTGCACCGGCGAGGGCATCTGCTCCTGGTACGATTTTGCTGCCGAGATCATCCGCCTTTCCGGTGTGGACGCTACCGTTGCCCCCTGCACCAGCGAGGAATACAAGGCAAAGCACCCGGACAGCGCCGACCGCCCCAAGTGGAGCGCACTGGACAACCGGATGCTGCGCTGCACCGTGGGCAACGATGTCCGCGACTGGAAGGACGCTCTGGCCTGCTTCTTCGCCCACTGGGACGGCGAAAACGGCATGAAGGGCTGAGAAAAAAACTGAAAATCCCCCCTGCGGAAGAACTGAGGATGTATCATGTTTGATGCGATTTTTGGCAGATCTGTCAAGATATTAAAGATCCTTGCAAAGGTGCAGTGTGTGCTGGCCTTTGTGCTTGCATCCATGCTGTGCGGCGCGGTCCATGAAATGCTGAAGCCTATCAACCAGTTTTCAGCCATCGTGCTGGGGCTGGTGGTCGCCGTGGTGTTCTGGGTGCTGCAGATGTTCCTTGCATGGGCGCTGTACGCCTTTGCGGAGCTGGTGGAGCATACCGAGGCCACCCACAAGGAGCTCAGCGACATGAGTGCGGGTCTGGCACGGTACACCCAAGCCACCTATGAGGAGCTTCACAGCATGAACAAAGGGCTGGAAGCATACACCAAGGCCATGGGCAAGACCATGAACAGCATGAACAAGAACCTCTACCTTGTGGCAAAGCACTGCTGCGCCGAGGAGGAACGCGCCCGCGCCGCAGCCCGCCCGCAGTCCGGGAACAACAACAAATAAATAAAGAGGATACTGACCTATGAAAACCTATCTGATCACCGGCTGTGCCGGTTTTATCGGTTCCAACTTTGTGCACTATATGCTCAAAAAATACCCGGAGATCCTGCTGGTCAATCTGGATAAGCTGACCTACGCGGGCAATCTGGAAAACCTGAAGGACGTGGAGGGTGACCCCCGCCATGTGTTCGTGCAGGGCGACATCTGCGACAAGGAGCTGGTGGAGAGCCTGTTTGCAAAGTACGATTTTGACTACGTCATCAACTTTGCCGCCGAGAGCCATGTGGACCGCTCCATCAAGAACCCCGAGATCTTTGTGCAGAGCAACGTGATGGGCACTGTCAACCTGCTGCAGCGCGCCAAGGAGGCATGGTACGACGCCGATGCCAAGACCTGGAAAGAGGGCAAGAAGTACCTGCAGGTGTCCACCGATGAGGTGTACGGCGCTCTGGGTGCGGACGGCTTCTTTATGGAGACCACGCCCCTGTGCCCCCACAGCCCCTACTCCTCCTCCAAGGCCAGTGCCGATATGTTCGTCATGGCCTTCCACGACACCTACGGTATGCCGGTGAACATTACCCGCTGCTCCAACAACTACGGCCCCTACCAGTTCCCGGAGAAGCTGATCCCCCTGATGATCAACAACGTCAAGCACCACAAGCAGCTGCCCATCTACGGCGACGGTATGCAGATCCGCGACTGGCTGTATGTGGAGGATCACTGCAAGGCCATTGATATGGTGGCAAACGGCGGCAAGATCGGCGAGGTGTACAACGTGGGCGGCCACAACGAGCGCCCCAACATCTTCATCGTCAAGACCATCATCAGCCAGCTGCATGACCGTCTGCAGGACGAGGGCATCAGCGAGGACCTGATCAAGCATGTGGCCGACCGTCTGGGCCATGACCGCCGTTACGGCATCGACCCCACCAAGATCAAGAACGATCTGGGCTGGTACCCTGAGACCCCGTTCGAGAAGGGCATCGTGCTGACCATCGACTGGTACCTGAACCACGAGGAGTGGATGAACCACGTCACCAGCGGTGATTACCAGAACTACTATCAGGATATGTACAAGAATAAGTAACATTCCGTAAAACAACAAAAGCGCAAAAAAGCACCTGCTGCAGAGATTTTCTGCGGCAGGTGCTTTTTGTGTCGTGCGTTCAGTCGGTGGTGGTATCCATCACGAAATCGGCGGCATCCTCGATGTTGTGCTGGGTGAAATAGGCTTCTTCCAGCGGGATCCACCGGGCGGCAAAGTCCGGGTAGCGGTCGCCCTCCCGGGCCTGCAGGCGGCGGGTCTGCTCGGCATCCGAGCAGGTCATGAACACCCGGAAATCCTCATACGGGGCCAGCAGCGGGTGGTGGCTGTAGCTGCCCTCCAGGATCACCAGCGGCTGTGCGGCAAGCTGCTGCACGGGCAGATAAGCGCCCTCCCGGCAGGAGTAGGCCCGGTAGAGCACGGGCTTTCCGGCGCGGGCCGGGGCCAGCACCTCGTCCCGCAGGCGGGCAAGGTCCATATTGGCACAGGGCGTCTGTTCCCAGCCGGGCACACGGTCGGCTGGCGGCAGGTAGAAATCGTCGGTGTGCAGGACGATGCTGTCCGGAAACTGCTCTGCCAATGCGGCGGCCATCGTGGTCTTGCCGCTGCCGCAGCGGCCGTCCAGTGCCAGCACCACCGGCGCAGCGGCGTTGGCCAGAAGCGGCTCCAGACAGTGAATGATGTAGGGATGAATCGGGTACTCTGCCATGAAAACAACTCCTTTGCTCTGAAAAATGAGATATACAGCATTATAGCACAACCCACCCCAAAAGGACAGACCAACGTACAATAAAAACCGACTGGTTTGTTGTGAATAACTTTTTTGCGAAAAAGTGTTGACAGGAGGCTTTGCCTGTGGTAAGATACAGTCGCGTTAGGAATAACTAACCACGGAACCGGAACGGCAGACCCTGCAAAACGGGCGCGCCGATTCTTTTTGAATTATGGGTTAGAAATATCTAACTCATAAAACCGCCTGTTTCCGGCCATACTGGCAGGGAAGCACGCAGAGGAGGGAACAGCCCATGGAGCGCAATTTTGAGACCGTGATGATCGAGCAGTGCGCGCCGGTGCTGGCCAGCCTGAAACCTGCGGGCCTGTTCCGCTACGAGACCCGGGACTGCGCCGACCTTGCCCGCCGGGTGAAAAACTGGAACGAACAGCTCCAGCCCAAGGGCCTGCGGGTCCGGGTGCTGAAGGGTTGCGCACGCACCCACCAGTATCTCGTTTATGTGTACCGCGAGAGCATGCTGCGCGCGGTGCTGACCGACGAGACCGTGCAGGGCTTTCTCCGGCAGGAGGGCTACCATCTGCCGGCAGAACGGGCCGACTGCACGGCCTGGCTCACCCAGCTTTCGCGCAGACTGTGCTGCTCGGCCGAATTCCCGCATGAAATCGGCGTTTTTTTGGGCTACCCCCTGAGCGACGTGGTGGGCTTTATTGAAAACAGCGGCCGGAACTTTACCTGCTGCGGCTGCTGGAAAGCCTACGGGGACCCGCAGGCGGCACAGCGTCACTTTGCACAGCTGCGCAAGTGTACAGCCGTGTATCTGCGGTTGTTCCACAGCGGTACCCCCATTCTCCGCCTTGCTGTGGCGGCTTAACACTGACATTCTCTTTTCAAATACTCTCTTTTTATCCTGGCGCCCGCCGGTGTCCACGCACCGACGGGAAGAAATCCTCCTTTTGACACGCGGCCGCGCGGCGCAGACTGACCACTGCACCGTGCGGCTGTGTCACTTTCCGGAAAAAATTTTCACGCCGCACCGGCCGGTCGGCGCAATATTTCCCGGCGGAACAATGCTCCGGAAACCGGCTTTGGCAGAGTGCACAGCCAGTGAACGTAAAACGGGTGCTTAAATGTTAATATGCACGAACTTTACATCAAAAGGCTGAGTTAGTTGTTGTTGATTGTGATAAAATCCGGAGAGTTGCGGGCATAAAATTTGTTTGTTTATATAAACTAACTTTGAATTATGAAAAAATTATTGACAAGAGCGGTTAGCGAGCGTAAACTATCCATGCTGATAGTTGCGGCTGACTAACCGCCGCACATCTCCGATTCAATGAGAAGGGAAGCGGAATATATGATGCCTCTGACGATGGCAAAAGCAGGAGAGACGGTCACCATCAAAAAGATCACCGGCAAGGACGAAGTCCGGCTGCATCTGGCAGAGCTGGGGTTCGTGGTGGACAGCGAGGTGACCGTGGTCAACGAGATCGCAGGCAACCTGATCATCCAGGTCAAGGAGAGCCGCATCGCGCTGGACAAGACTATGGCAAACCGCATTATGATCGGCTGATTACAGACTGAACAGTGCCCGCAACACTGTTTGGGAGACACTCCGAAACTGGACTGGTCTCCAATAAAGACAAGCAGAGGAGGATGATTTGCAATGAAAACTCTGAAAGACGTTAAGGTCGGTGAGACTGCCACCGTGGCCAAGCTGCATGGCGAAGGCCCGGTGAAGCGCCGCATCATGGACATGGGCATCACCAAGGGTGTGGAGATCTATGTCCGCAAGGTGGCTCCCCTGGGCGACCCCATGGAGCTGACCGTGCGCAACTACGAGCTGAGCGTGCGCAAGGCCGATGCTGAAATGATCGAAGTAGTCTGATCCCAAAGGGAGGAAGGATTAAGCAATGAGCATTAAAATTGCACTGGCCGGTAACCCGAACTGCGGTAAAACAACCATGTTTAACGCACTGACGGGTGCAAACCAGTATGTAGGTAACTGGCCGGGTGTTACAGTTGAGAAGAAAACCGGTAAATTAAAAGATGCTTCGGGAGAAGAGGTAAATGTAACGGACCTTCCAGGAGTTTATTCCCTTTCTCCGTATACACTGGAGGAAGTTGTAACCCGTGATTTTATCTTAAAAGAGAATCCGGATGTCATCGTAGACTTAGTCGATGCAACCAACATTGAGCGTAACCTGTATCTGACCACACAGCTGATCGAGACAGGTATTCCGGTTGTTATCGCTTTAAATATGTGCGATCTTCTGAAGAAGAACGGCATTAACATTGATGTAAAGGCACTGTCCAAGAAACTTGGCTGCCCGATCATTGAGACTTCCGCGCTGAAGAAAACCGGTCTGAAGGAAGTCATTGCAGAGGCAATCAAAGTTGCAAAGAGCCATGCTGCAGGCACTGTAAGCGCTATTTTCGAGGGCAGCGTAGAGGATAAAGTAAGCGCAATCGAGGCAGAGCTTCCGTCCAGCATTCCGGATGCAGAGAAGAGATGGTATGCAATCAAAGTTCTCGAGAATGACAGCAAGGTTGTAGAGCAGCTTGGTCTTAGTGCAGACAACCGTTTC
>OGHF01000717.1_pt1 | contig 21851 bp, 23 predicted proteins | sample 1571481 | NCBI WGS metagenome assembly OGHF01 (sample SAMEA2581952, study PRJEB24529) | metagenome | biome: Human gut stool | place: China | collected 2011
ACAGCTCATCCAGTACATCCTCCAGATGCTCCTGCAAGGTTTCATCCTTGAGATGCTTTTCAATGGCATCCTTCCATCGCCGGTCGATCCACAGTGTGATGTCTACATGATCTGCCATCTCACTCACCATTCCTTTCGTCAGTGGGCTGCGCCAACGCGGAGGGGATCTCCTCACGCGGCTGCGGCTTCGCCGGTCTTGCCGGACGGCGGGGACGGGCAGCGGGCGCCGCGCGGCTGTCCAGATACTCCCGCACCGGCTCCGGCACCTCGGATTCATAAAGGCATTTGAGCAGCTCCTCCAACTGCGCCTGTATGCTGGTGTTCTTCTTTTTAAGTGAAAATTCGAGAGCGGCAAGCTGCTCGCTCTCGAATGAGATCGTGACATTTTCTTTTTTCATGATTGTTATTCAACCTCCTGGTAGTAATCGCGGAGCTGGAAGCCCAGCGCCTCCATGTCGCTGTGCTCCATGCTTTTTTGGTGTTTTTGTGTTGTGGGTGGTATCACTACCCTCCGGCGGTCGTGCGCGGTCTCAATTATCCCCGCGCGGGGTTTTCCGACGGGCAGAAACGGCCTTTTCACTCGCCTTTCTGCTTGCCTCTTTTTGCGCTTCACTTGCGATCCGCGGCGACACGATCCTTATCCATGATTTTGGAATGACGTAGTCAACTGCCCGCCCGCTGTGGGACACTTTGACGAGCCTGCAATCCTCCGGTCTGTCCCGCGCCAGCGCTTCCAGCTTCTGACGCAGTACCTTGTTGTGGGTGTAAATCCCGGCGGTCTTTTCTTCCTCGTTGAAGCCGATAATGGTTTCCTGCTCATAACGAGCCATGTTCATAATCATTTCCTTCCTTTCAGCCTTTCGGCAGATATGCCCTTGGATTCGTCCGTTCCCCGTTGACGCGCGCCTCGAAGTGGAGGTGCGGCCCGGTGGAGCGCCCGGTGCTGCCGGACAGGGCGATGATGTCTCCCGCCTCAACCGTCTGTCCCACTTTTGCCAGCAGCTTGGAGCAGTGGCCGTATAGCGTGGCAAGGCCATTGCCGTGGTCGATCATGACATAATAGCCGTAGCCGCCGGCGTTGTACTTGGAGACTGTTACCGTCCCGCCCAGCGCCGCGCGGATGGGCGTACCGGTAGGGACGGCCAAGTCCATGCCGCCGTGCCCCTTGCGCTTCCCGGTGATGGGATCGACGCGGTTTCCGAATTCAGAGGTGACACGGCGCTCCCAGCCGGAGCCAATGGGGGAGCAGAAACCGTCCGCACCAATAAACGGCACATCCGCGCCGGGTATCCAGCCCTCGGAGCCACCGGCTATGCCATAGCGGACGAGGCTGTAGATACTGTCGGCGTTGGACTTCTGTTCCACAGATATTTCCAAGTGAAGAGTGTTTTCAAGATTGCCGTACACGGTGGCTATGTCCGCAACGGGAATCGCCACGGTGTAGCTCTCCTCGGTTTCCGTTCCATCCTCATCGGTGACGGTGCGGGTACGCTCCTCGTAGGTCACAAAGCAGTCCACGAACTGTCGGTGCGCTCGGCGGCTGGGGGTGTCCTCTCCAAAGAAAATGGCATAGAAAACAGCCTTGACGCGGATACCGTCAAGGCTGCTGTCACCCTCTACCATGTCATTAACGGCGGCGATGGCATCGTCCAGCAGCGTGAAGCTGCGGCGCATATCTTCAATGTAGGCGACATATTCGGCAGGTGTTTTGTCTGGGATCGTTCCGCCGTGAAAACAGAGCAGGACGGCAGAGTTGTTATGCTCCGCACTGCCGGAGAGCAGAGAGCAGATCAGCGCCAGCGTCAGGATCAACGGTGAACAGATCGCCGCCACGATCCAGCCCAGCCTTTTCCGGGTGTCCTCATCCGAGAGAACTGCAGCCGCCGCTCTGATGATCCATGCAGGGTTAACCAAAGCGCATTCCTCCGTGTTCTTGCTGTTCCGGCCGCAGGATGTCCTCCATTTTTTCCACCACGCTCAGAGCCTCTTTTGAAAGGTCATTCAGCGCCGCCTTTTGTTCCGGCAGCAACGAGGACTGTTGATATGGGCACAAGTCCTTGCGTATCAGATCCGTAACGTAATCCTGCAAAGATTTCTGTGACTGCGCCGCGCGAATATGAAGTTCTTTCAATCGTTCTTCATCTACATGAATACAAATCGTCTTCGTTTTCCTATTCATTCCATCACTCTCCATCATCATAGCCGCAGGGTATATGCCACAATATTCATCGTCCACCTGCCGTTCCGAAGAGAGCCTGCTTGTACTCCGGGGCCTGCACCTGTAAGAGATAGCGTTCATTGCCGCACTTGTAGAGGCAGGAGCCGCGCTGCGGGTCCCGGATCAGGGCATACTCAGATTCCTCCAGCTGGAGGTTATCCATGAAGAATTTCTTGTCCACGTTGCCGCCGTTAAAGATGAACTGATGGACGGGGATGGAAAAGAGGGGGCGCGTCAGCTCCCGTATCCCCGGCTGGGTGAAGTCCTCCAGATTCTGGCTGGCAAGGAACAGGGCGGATTCCTTTTTTCGTACTCTTTTAAGCGCGTTGCGGATGTAGGTGATGACGGTGGGATCGGACAGCCACAGGTACAGCTCGTCAATGGCTGCCACGGAATTGCCCAGCGTCAGAAGCTGATCCGACATATAGGACAGCAGACTGAACAGCAAGGTGTTCCGCAGATTCTCCGCCATGTTATCCAGTCCCTTGACACAGAAAACAAGGAATTTGGAACGGTCAATATTGGTATGCCCATTAAAGAACCGGGCGTCCGCGCCACGGCACATGGAATGGAGCCCCAGCAGCAGATCCCGCAGCATTTCCCGCGGATAAAGACCGGCGGCGTCATAGTTGTCATAGGCTTCCTGGATCGTATCGTAGAGGTCGGAGAGGATGGGGTAATCCTCCGGCCGCGTCGACGCAAAGTCCGTGTGGTCGGTGATGTTCCACTTTTTATACAGGCTCTCCACCATCAGTTCCAGCGTGTCGATGTGGGGCGTGTCAAAGCCCTTGTAGACGCGGAACACATCCCGCAGGAAGGAGATGTGCTGTGCCAACAGCGTTCCGTGAAACGCGTCCGGCGTGTCCGGGTCTTCCGGCCCGCTGCCATCGTCCCAGCAGCGCGGCTCCAGCAGGTTGATGCGGTACTGCCCGCTTAAGTAGTCCAGAAAGCAGCCGCCCAGGGCGCGGCACTCGTCCTCCATCTCATGCTCGGAGTCCAGAGAGATCACGCTTTTGCCCGCCTCCCGCACATTGCAGAGCAGGAGCTTCAGAAGATAACTTTTGCCCTGTCCGGTGTTGCCAAGGATGAGGGCGCTGGCGTTGGTCTTGTCGGCGGCACGGCGGTCGAAGTCCACGATGATGTTGGAGCCGAAGCGGTCCCGGCCAATGAAGAAGCCTCTGGGATCGGTTTTGCCGGAATAGTTCATGGGGTACAGATTGGCAACGCTCCTGGCAGGCAGGACACGCTCCGCAAAATTGGCAAGCTGGCTGCCACCCGCGGGGTTGGCGGAGAGAAAGCCTTCCCGCTGGCGCAGGAGCAGCGGATCGGCGCCCATGCGGGAGCGAACCAGTTGGGCGGATACCGTGTCCCGCGCCGTGCGCAGCTTTTCCGTATCCGTGGCGGCAATATCCAAGTAAACGCCGCAGTGGATGAGCGGCTCCTTTTCCTGACGCTGCTTTGCCAGCAGCTCCGCCATATCCCGTAGGTTGGCCTCCGCCGTGACGCTCTGCTTGTAATCGTTGGTGTTGCTCCGCTCCATGCGGCTTTTGTTGGTGGCGGCGTGGAGGATGGCATCCTCCTCGGCAGGCGTGACCTGCTGTGCCGTCAGGCGCAGATTGACGCCGCCCATATCGCCAAGGCCCCGCAGCAGCGCCAGCTCATCCGTCATGGGCGGGTAGCTTTTCAGCGCCATCGCCGTGTGATACCGGCTGCCGATGATGAAGTGGTCGGTGTTGAACTTCACCGCCGCGGGCGCGATCATATCCAGAAAGTCCTTCGGACGCTGTACCTGCTCTGCCGCTTTCTTTTTCGGTTTTGTTTTCTTTTTAGCCATGTACATACTCCTCTCCATCGAAATCACAGAATACCTCCGTGGTGAGATCCTGCCGGTAGTAGATCGCCAGCAGGCGCTTCACATCCTGTTCCTCCGCCAGACGCACACGGAGCCCGTGGTCGCAGATGGCTTTCTCCAACTGCCGCAGCGTGGTTTCCTCCGCGTTCATCTTTTCCGTCAGGGGAATGACCAGCACAAATTTGCGGGAGGAGGCGGAGGAGAACTGGATGGCGTCTAAATGGGCCATGTCCCGCTCCAGCAGCTCCCGCACGGCAGGCTCCGTTTCCTCCTCCAAGCGCCGCAGGTAATATTCCTTGTTCCGCTGGAAGGATTCGCGGGAGTCCAGAGCCAGAATTTCCAAGGTTGGTTGGGTGCTAAGAAGCATGGTGAGGGAGCGGACACGGCCCCGGATGACCTCCGGGGACAGGACGGAGAGATTGTCTGGCTGGATCAGGAAGAAGACCCGCTCTCCGGAGTCTGTCACGATGCCGTAGGGCGTCACACGGACGATGCCCATGAGCTGCCGGGTGGATTGCCGCTGGCGCAGTTCTTTTTTCTGTTTTCGGTTCATGGGTCCAGCCTCCATTCATAATATTGCTGCCGCAGAAAGAGAAAGCAGGCGGCACGGCGCAGGAAGTCCAGAATGCTGCTGCCATCCACCTGAATGGTGAGGAAGGCGTACAGCACTGTAACCACCAGCAGTCCCATGCCAAGGCCCTGGGTCAGCGCCAGCACAGAGAGCAAAGCGCCGATGCCGATCACGGCGATGTCCCGCAGCAGCCAGAGCCACAGCATGGGCTTGGCTTTCAGGTTTTCGGGGTAAATAAACATTTTGTTCCTCCAAAGCGAAACCGCTGCCGAGAATCTCAGCAGCGGTTCGCACGATGTATTTCTTATTCTTCGGCAGTGCCGGTGTCCTCCGCCAGCGCCTGCCGGATGCAGTCCAGGAAGAAGGCATTCTGCTTGATGCCATTCCGCTTGAGGTATGCCTTGAGCTGCTCAAACAGCTCGGTGGGCACCTGAAACGCCACCGTCCTCACATTGTCCTTGTCCATCTTCACATTTTCCTCCATTTCATAAAATTTTGTGATGAGCGCGGTCATGTACCGGCTCAGTGTCTCGCCGGATTCCGCCTGTCGCTGCCGTACTTTGGTATGCAGCTCCAAGGGAATTTCAGCACAGAGGTTGCGCGTTTTTTCTGCCATAGCAGTTCCTCCGATCTTTTTAATGGTAAAGCTAAGATACCCGAAAGCAAGCGCGAAAGCTATGACCAAAGCCAACGAAGAAGCGGTACGAAACAGTGACGATACCAACAAAGCGGCTATGCTACCCGCATGGCCGCGGCGATCCGCGACATAATAAACTCCACACAGGGTATCGCCACGCTGTTGCCCAAAGCTTTGTACCTTGCACTATCCGACGCGCCGGGGATGTCTGTCCAGCCGTCCGGAAAGCCCTGAAGCCGTTCACATTCCAAAGGTGTCAGGCGGCGAATGAGGTGATGTGTTTCAGAACAGGATGCGTTGATGATACACTTATCCTGACTGACGTATTGATTACCGATACCTTTTTCATCTCCGCGGCATAATGCTCCAACTGTTTTTTGATAAAGTTCTACGACCGCGTGGCGGTCTGTGGCGGTCAAGGTGTACGCCAAATCCTCCTGACAGCCAAGGCCGTTGCCGCCGTTCTCCGGCTGGCGGTCTACAATGTTTCCGGCAATGCAGATGGCGCCCGCGTTCTGCTCAACCAGAGGTATATTGTTACCACCTGTGCCATAACGGGCAGACATGGTGGGCGCTACCTTGTGGGGGCCAGTGTAGCGGCTGTCAATGCCGTGATTTTCGTAAACAAGAGGTTGGTGTCCATGCTCCTGTGCTCGGAGGGTTCCGGACACGTTTTCGCTGCATTCCATCACGCTGCCGCCCTGGTCATTAAGGCATAAAACAGACGGCATACAGTTCCCGCCGGGGCTGCCCTTGAGGGTTGGAGCAACCGATTCGTTGTATCCAATGCCGCCCGCTTTTGCGCCTGCTCCAGCGGAAAAACCGGCAACAAAGGTCTGCTGCTTCATCCCCGGTTGTGCGCCCAGCGCACCCGCCACATCGCACAGATCCCGCACCTCGTCCCGCTGGTTGGCGGCAAAGGCCATGACACCGTTATAGCCGTCAAAGCCCTCCGCAGCTCCATTTGGCTGTGTCACGAAGGTCTGCATCTGCATATTGGTGGTTGCCATCAACGCGCCTGACACGCCGTTCAGGTCAATGCCCTCGTTGCGCTGGTTCACATGAAATGCCTTTAGGTCAGTGGGTTGGCTGTCCGGCTTTATGAGCCCCGCTTGGATCTTCAGCGCACGCGCCAGCATCTGCGGCAGCTTCTTGCCGCGCTCAAAGGCGCGGCGCAGGATGCCCAGACAGGCGGTTTTCGATAGATAATATTTTAGTGCTGGGTACGCTTCCAGTATGCCAGACAGTGAGACGCGGATCTGGCGGCGGGGCGCGGCCCCGGTATTGAGGGGCCGCTTGCCTTCCCGCCATGGAGATCGGAGCTCCCAATGGCGCTGTCCAAAGAGATCCACGGGAGAGGACAGCAGATCCAAGTGGAAATACGGGATCGAAACCAGTTCGGAGTCCGGCTTGCCCGATCTGCGCTTGGGCGGAGCTCCGCCCCTTTCAGCCGTGTCTAAATCAAGCATCGTCATCTGCCCGGTCGTATCGAATCGGTACATCTATGAGACCTCCTTCCCGCTGTTTTCCGTTTCGTCAAATACATCAAATAAAAGCTGGGGCGCGAGCGGCCCGGCAAAGTCAGCAAGCAGAAAAATGCGCTTGCGGCGCTGCGCGACGCCACACAATTGCGCGTCCAGACAGCGCCACGCAATAGAAAACATATCGCCTGCCGTGAGATCACCGACATCGGGCCATCCGTAAGGATAGGGGCCTGGGATAAGCTCGTTGGGAAAGCAGATCCGCACGATCTCCTCCAGCACGATCCGAAAGTCCTCATACTTCGGTTTTCCGCTTGAAAAGGCCCCCGGCACGTTCTCCCAACACATCCAGCGCGGCCGTATGTTGACGCTCTCCCGGCCACGGGCTTTCTCTGCCAACCGCATTTCACGCACAATGCGCATCTGCTCCATAAAGAGGCCAGAACGCGCGCCGGCAAGACCTGCCCTTGCGCCAGCAACGGAGAGATCTTGACACGGGCTGCCCCCGCAGATGATGTCCACAGGCGGCAGCTCCGCGCCACGCAGCTTAGTGATGTCGCCTACATGGATCATGCCGGGAAAGCGCAGCTTTGTCACCTCAATGGGAAATGCTTCGATCTCCGACGCCCATACCGGCGTGATGCCGTTGCGGACCGCAGCCAAAGGGAATCCGCCGATACCGTCGAACAGGCTGCCCATGGTGATTTGTGTTAACCAGGTCATATCATCACCCTTTCATTTGATCGCCGCGGCGATGGTTCGGGTGGTGTTGACGGCAGCCTGCGCCGTATACACGGCGCTCGTAATATTGGCCTTTGTTGTGGTGTCCAAGCCGAAGCTGCCGGCGATGCGCGGCACTTCGCCAGCGGAGAGCATGAGCCCCACGCCCATCAGCGCGTGGTCCTTGAACACCATGAGTCCCGCAATGAGGATGGTAGACTGGAGGAAGGCCGTCAGGCACAAGCCGATGACCTGCCGCATCCAGCCCATAAAGCCGTCCAGATAGCCGCGCGGGACGCTGAACATATAAAGGCTGCCCACGGCAATTTGAATCAGCAAAATGCCCCCGCGTTTGAGGTTGGCGAAAAACACCTTGATGACCGCATAGCCCATGAGGATCACGCAAAAAAGGAGCATAATGGGGCTGGTGATGATGCCGAGACCGAAGTGGGAGCTGTTCACCACATCCGACAGGGTCTGGATCTCGCTGAGCTCCGTTATGATGTCCTGTCCCACCTCACCGATGCTCCGTCCGTAGCCGGTGAGTCCCGCAGAAAAGGTTCCCTGCAGCGACACCGATAAGGCGTAGAGCCGGACGGGGACAACGGTGAACAGGCTCACCGCCAGAAAGCCCTTGATGATGTTCATCCCGCACTGCTGCAAATTACCCCTGCCGGTGGAGTATTCGATACCGCATTCAAAGGCGCAGACCACCACGCTGACGGCAAACAGTGCCCACGCAAGGCGGGAGAAAAAGAGAATGATGGCGCTGACCCATTCCAGCTCGAACAGCTCCACGCCCATATTGCCCATGAGGGCAAAGAAGTTGCCGAGAAAGCCTATGGCCTGCCCATAGACCCAGTCCATGAGCTGATCCAGGACTGTCGCGGCGACAAAATCCCAAATAAATATTGTTCATTCACCTCCGGAGACGCGACAAGGCCGCCGCCCTTTCGGGCGACGGCCTTGACTGCTGTCTTTACTTATTTCATTGTCTGTCCAAAGCTTTGGGTATCTTTGCTTTCCGGTTCATATCCAAGTTTCTGGCAAACAAAGCCCTGAACGAGCCTGCATTCCTTTAACGCACAGACGGCGTCGGATTCATCCAGTTCTAAATTGGATGGATAGCGAACCTGAACGCCGTATGGCGTCAGTTCAATACAGGAGTCTGCCAGTTGCTCAAATCGCGTGTCTACTTCACAGCACAGCTTACAAAGCTGGATAAGGTCATGCGTTTTGGGCGGCTCTCTGTCGAATTGAACAAGCGTGGCTTTTAGAAATTTTTCGGCAGCCTGTTCACAGTGATAGCAAATAATTTCCACAGGCAGCGGACGCATCGTCAGCAAATGTTCCGCGGCGCTGAGATCCATATGGGCAAATTCAAGCCATTCGCTGCTCCAGCCGGTGCTCATGCAGCAATACCCCCTCTCTGGCGATCTTCCGCTCCAGAGAAGCGTGTTCCGCTCTCTGATGGAATGCGTTAGAGCGATAAACAATTACATCCAAGGGGACGGACTGCGCTGAAAAGAGCGCACGGCGGATCGCCTTGACCGCGTCTGCCGGACGCATGGAATTTTCCGGGATAATGACGCACAAATCGTAGTCACTATCATCGGTTGGTGTACCATAGGCGTATGAGCCGAAAAGATAGATCTTCTCTGTATCCACAGTTGCGTCAATGATCCGGCAGATATCAGAAAGCTCATTTTTCACAGATTCTGTCATTCGCGCCGCCTCCTTTCCTAATTTTCATTATACCCAGCACACAGAAAATAAGCAACTGATTTTTACCCTTGCACCACTTAGATGCCGATGATGCTCCAAATGTATTTTGGAGCCGTCAGCGTGAAGATGAGGCAGGCAAAGAGGATGGCGGGACCGGTCCATTCAAATTGACCTCGCTGGCGAAAATCAAAATACGCGCCGCCAAGTTTTACGAAGAACGCGATGGCGAGGATCATATCCAGCGCCGGGAACACCACCTTCTCCACCACAGCCTTGATCTGTTTGGCTGCCTCCGTCCACGTCTGTTCCACAGCGCCTGCCACATCGCCGCCCGCGGCAAGGGCGGAGGTGCAGCAGAGCGCGGTCAGGAGCAGGAGCGCCAACGCCAAAATCATGATTTTTTTGTGTTTCAAAATCTCAACCTCCTATTATTTTGAATATCCTCATGCAGCGGCAGAAGCTGTTATCATCTCATTCTCTGCCCAAGCTGCTGTGCAAAGCTTTGTGTCTGCTGCTGGAATAAGCCCAAATATTCCGATATCTCATTTGTGAGCGTCTGGTAGTCCCGGCTGCTTGGCTGATAGACATACCAGCTGACGTTTCCGTTGTCATCCCAGATGTGTGGTTCCACACCGTTTCGGAAATTAGGATTCTTCGTTGCCTGCTTGCCTAACAGATCCGTTAAGCTGACGCGCAGCGTGTCTACAGTTCCTTCGCTGCGGTTTAAAATCGTCATTTGCAGAGCGTTATATTGATTGGAAACGATGCCGGTGACAAACTGAATCTTCGCCCGGTTCTCCTCTCCCAGCCGCACATAGCAGGCTCTGCCGATATAGGTGGCATCCGGATAAGCACTGCCTACGATTTTTCTCAATTCCTGTTCAAAAAAGTTCATCATATTCCCTCACAAAACGGGGATGCCGTCCTTTGCGGAGCGGCATCCGTTGTTGTTAGCTCTTAATAACCGGTGCGGGGCAGGGGCTTGCTGGGGGCATAGACACGGGTGACCCAGCGGGAGGTCGCCATGATCCACTGCCCGTTGTAGACGCCGCCCGCGTCCGCCTGATTAACGAACTGCGTACCGCCGGTGAGCTTGGCAAGTGCCTTGCAGTCCACGCGAGGGGCTTCCACCTGCCGGAAGTTGGCGGGGACGATGCCGAACGCAGCCATGAACTCCGTCACATACTCGTTGGCGGCAAGTCCCAGCGCCGCAGGGGAAGCATCCAGCACATAGTTCTTGCTGGTGGAAAGATTATCCGCCAGCGTGCGCCAGCTCTCCCCGCTGAGATTCGTGCGATACACGATCTTATAATTTCCAGGGGTATTCCACGTGCCGGTGTAGATGGTCTGGAGCCGAACCGCCTTGACAGGCAGGGTGTCACGCCAATAAAAAGACTCCAGCGCCGTGGTAGAGTTGTTGGCAATACCGGTGAAGTTGTAGCGGACAAGCTGCCCCGGCATGACCTCCACATAGCCGGTTTTCTTGATGGAAACGTTGGTAGACAGGCTCTTGTTGGTCATGCTTGCCTTGACGATCTGACCGGCGTACTCGATCTCCACCTCAATGGGTGTCTTATCCAGCCCATAAAATTCCGCCGCCTTGGATTCTACGATCTTGTACCGCGCCAGCGGCAAGGGTTTGCTCACCGCCAAGCCGTTTTTATCCGTCTTAATGGTATCCACCAGACGGTTGGTGCGGGCGTTGTAGATCTCAAAGACGGTGTTGGGAATGGGCGTCCCGGCGAGCCAGCCATTCATGGCGTTGTAGTCCGCGCTGACCTTCGTCACTTGGATCTGCCCGGTAATAGGGGTGTTCTGCCACTCGATTTCCGTGGTTTCGCCGCTACGGACATAAACCGTTTTGCACTGGGTATCAGGGATATAGCCCTCATTTTCCAGTTCACGCAGATAGTAGCGGCCATCCTCCAGTCCCTCAAACCGGACATAGCCCCGGTCATCGCTGGTTTCCTGCGCGATGGGGTTGTTGCCGCTGTCATAGAGGAGGAAGGACACGCCGGGGATGCCCTCGCCGGTGACGGCGTTGACCTTGTGGAGCAGGATGCCGGAGATGGCCTTGTTGGTAATCTCCAGCGTGGCGGTCTGCCCATCCCTGACCTCGATCCGGTGGGGTGTGTCATCCAAACGGTAGCCATCGGCAGCCTTCAACTCCGTCACGGCGTACCAGCCGTTTTCCGCTTCGGGGAGATAGATCACGCCGTTTTCATCAGTGGTGAAGGTGCCGACGATCTCGCCATCCATTTTCCGGATCTCGAACTGGACGCCGGGGATGCGCGCTCCGGTTTTTTCGTCCTTTTTAATAACGGTAAGCCCGCCCGCGCGGACATTATAAAAGCGCAGGGTCTGTACCTCACCCGCCTTGATGAGAATAGATTTCGGCGCGCCGTCCAGCACAAAGCCCTCCACGGTCTTGATCTCCCGCGCCGTAACGGTGGTGCCGGGGATCAGGTCATGGATAACGACGCGGCCATTCTCATCGGTGATGAACTCTCCGTTGGAGTTGCCCACAACAGCGCCGCTGCTGTCGGTCACAAGGAAGGTCACGCCCTTCAGCGGCGTCGTGGTGCCCTCGATATACTTTTCAATCACAAGGGTGGTGCTGGGCGTGTTGGTGAAATGCAGCGTCTGGGTGTCATTGGGATCAACTACCACGGTCTGGGTGCGGCTGGCCTCGTCGATGGTGTAGCCGGGAATGGTGGCCGTTTCCGTCACCACCAGCGTCCCCACCACACCATGGATGGTGATTTTGCCGTCCTTGTCGGTGAAGTACAGGCCGTTGCTGCTGATCTGTCCGTTTTCAGCGGGTACGAACGCGCCGGTAGAGGTCGTCACCTTGAAGGTCACACCCTGCAAGGGCTTCCCGGTGAGGGAATCCCGCTTGTCGATCACCAGGGTTCCGGCCTTGGAGTTTTTCACGATGACCGTCTGCGTATCGCCGTTTTTGCCGATGACCACGTTTGTGGACGCACGATCCATCACATACCCTGTCGGGGCCTTGATCTCAGTCAGCACATAAGCGCCGGGGGCCAGATTGGTGATTTTGATCTCGCCCTGCCCATCCGTGGTAAAGATGCCGTTCTGCGTCAGGGTGCTGGTGCCGATCACGCCATCCAGCCCCACCTCACAGCCAGCGGCAGTGGTCACCCGGAACTCCGCGCCGGGAAGGGGCTGACCGGTGGTGCTGTCCCGCTTCTGGATGATGAGCTTGCCCTTGGGCTGGTTCTTGAAGGTCAGGCTGACCGTGCGGCCCTCCTTGATCTGAACGGTCTGGGATTGGGTGTCGATCAGATAGCCGTCCGGGGCCTTCGTTTCCGTCACGATGACGCTCTTGCCGGGTTTCAGGCCGGGGACGCGGATCTCGCCGTGCTCGTCCGTCCGGAAGATGCCATTGGCGTCACCGATCAGCGTGCCGTCCGCGTAGGTGATCTTAAATTCCGCGTTGGCGAGGGTCACGCTGGGGTTTACGGAACAGACCTTGCGGATCAGGAGGATGCCGTCCGGGGCGTTGTCAAAGCGGACGGTGACAACACTCTGCTCACCGCTGTCCGCCAGATAGATCGTTTCCGAGGCGTTGATGATGGAGTACCCATCAGCGGGGTCAACCTCCTCCACGATATAGGTGCCGCTTTTCAGCCCCGTCCAGATGGCGGTGCCGTTCTTGCCGGTGACCTTCTGCTCGATGGTCGTGCCGCCGGTGCCGGAGGTGCCGCCCAAAAACCGCAGCTGGAAGGTGCAGCCGGGGAGCGCCTCATGGGTCACGCTGTCATACTTCTCAACGACGATGGCGTTCAGCGGGGTATTCTGGAAGGTCAGGGTCTTGCTCTCGCTGCCGTGGAGGATGATCTTCTGGGTGGAGGGTTCCTTCATCTGGAAACCGGGAGCGGGTTCCACTTCCGTCACGGTGTACTCGCCGGGATAGAGCCGCTTGCCCTGCTCATGGAGCCGGATCTCGCCCTTGGCATCTGTGAGGATATTTCCGTAATCAATGGTGCCGGGGGCTTCGGCGGATTCGCCGCTGCTGGTGTAAGTGATGTGGAACTTGGCTCCCTCCACAGGCGCGCCAGCCACGCTGTCCTCCTTGTAGATGGTGAGCTGGGGCATTTTCCAATTTTTGAAGGTGACATTCACCTCGTCACCGGCGTTCAGACTGACAGCCTGCTCCCGGTCGGCGTTTTTGCTGGGCAGATAGTACGGAGCGGGAACAGACTTTTCTGTAATCTTGTAGCTGCCGGGGGCGACGCGATCCGTCACCGTGCCGTCCGCGCCGGTGGTCCAATCGGCGGAGAAATCACTGTTGATGCCCTCTACGGTGAACACGGTGCCGGGGATGGGCTTGGAATCCTCCGCGTCGATTTTGGTGACGGTCAGCTGGGGCATTTTCAGGTTTTCAAATACGAGGTTTTGATCGTCACCGGGGCCGAGGTAGATGGTCTGGATCGTCTCGCCGCCCACCACATAGGGGTCAGGGACGGATGTTTCCTTTACCTCATAACTATCCACCGGAATGTGAGAGAGGACCGCCTTGCCGTCCGGCCCGGTGGTGACGTCCTGATGATAGCCGTAATGGATGCCCTTGATCTCAAAAACCGTGCCGGGGATGGGCTGCTTGGTCTGCTTATCCAGCTTCTGGATCGTCAGATTGGGGAGCTTCTGGTCTTTGGCCGTTACGGTCACGGTGCCGCCGCCATTGACGGTGGCCTGATCCACATGGGCACAGACGGGGGCGGTCAGCTTGGCGTAGGGGGCGGGGGCGCTGACCTCCACAAAGGCGTACATCCCCTCCGTCACATGGGGGACGGTGATCCTGCCGGAGGCGTCCGTGGCCTCCGTGCCGATCAGCTGGCCGTCCCGGAGGACGTGGAATACCGCGCCGGGGAGGGGGCTGTTGGCGTCGGTCAGCTTGATGAGCTGGATCTTCACCTTCGCGTCATTCTCAAAAACGAGCGATACGTCCGTTTTGCCGTCCCAATGGAATTCCTGCCGGACTTTGCCGGCGTCCTTGCTCAGAGAGTAGCCGTTGGGCGGCGTCACTTCTTCCGCCACATAGCTGCCAATGGGCATGGTATCCCAAGGCACATCCGTGAGCGCGCCGCCCGCTCCGGTGGTATAGGTGCCGGTGAAATTGTTATCCACGCCGGTGATCTTGATGACCGCCCCAGCGAGACCTCTGGTAGGATCATCCGCGTCCACCTTGCGGATCTTACCGGTGGCGGTGACGGTGGGGGTATCCGTAAAGGTGATCGTCACGGTGCTGCTGCCGTTATTCGGCAGGACGACATATTCGGGCCCCGCGTTGTCGATCTCGTAGCCGTTCGGAGCCGCCGTTTCCGTTACAGCGTAGGTTCCGGCGTCCAAGGGAGAGAAGGTATAGGTGCCATCCGCGCCGGTGACGATGTCCTTGGAGAAGGAGCCGTTGGTGGATTCCACGTGGAACCGCGCTCCGGCAAGGCCCTTGGTGGGATTGGTGGCGTCTACCTTCTTGACCACCAGCTTGTACTGCTCATTCGTGACGGTAAGGCTGCCGATCATAATGCTCTGGACAGTGCTGGCGGGGTGGGCGGCAGAGCCAGCGCCGGTGAAGGAATACTCTTTTACGTCGCAATCGCCCCAAACATCCTGCTTGCCAAGATCCAGGATATATTTCGCCCGGTCCCGGAATGTGGTGCCGTCGCAGATCTGGTCGATACTGGTATAGCTTGCGTCCTTCAGCGAGTTCCAGACGTACATCAATTCCTCCGCGCAGGCGGTGGCGGGATCACCCAGGGAGCCGTCCTTATACCGCCACACGATTGCCTGCACCCAGGCGTTCATGTACCAGCTATAACCGGAATCCCAGATGTCATCCACGCCCAGGGCGTGAGCCTTGTCCGTGAAGATGCCGAGGGAGTGGGCGTAGTAATAGGCCATCATCATTTTGACGGTGGGATCGGTGACGGGCTTCGGACTGCCCCAGGTCTGGCCGATCAGAGAGGTGCCCATGCCGCCGCCCTTCGTCCCGCAGAAGCCCACGGAGGTCTTTCCGGCCACGCCGTAATACATCTGGTGCATTGTGCATCTGCCAAGGCTGGCGGACTGATAGGAAACACCGCTCATGCCGAACCGCTCTAATTTGATGGTGTCGGCCCCTGCCGCCAGCGCGGCAGTGGGGAGCAGGCCGAGAACGCAGATCAGGGCCAGCAGCATCGCGGTCACGCGATTTTTCAATGAATGCCATGTCTTTTTCATCGTTATTTGACCTTTCTTTTTAGATTTGCTCATAAGAAATGGCCTTCCGGCAATGCTGGAAGGCCATGTGAGTCTGTCGATAAAGCAGAAGATTCTCCGCGACGGTAAGGAAGGGTGTGTGCGGGAAACCCAAGAAGGGTGTCCTGCGCCATTGAAATCCTAAGTTTTCAGAACTTTTATAATGTTCTGAAAACTTGTTCAGCGGGGAGAAAAAACTTTTTCGACACGCTGAAATGGCCTTCCGGCGATGAAGCTGAAAGGCCATGTGAGCATATTGAGTTGCGGATAGGTTATGCGTAGGGATTGTGCGCGTTGGGATCACCGACGAACAGGAAGCAGATCGTTCCACCCTCATCAGTTGAGATCCCAACACCGATGGTGTCGCAATCAGGGTTTATCATCGTCTGGAAGTGGCCGGGAGAATTCCGCCAATTCTCCACCGCCCGCTCTGCGGTCTCAGAGGCGGGCACATTTGCGAATGCGGTGATGTTCGATCCAAATCCATGGGGATACCCGGAGGCCGCTACCGCCTCGCACTCCACCTTGTTCTGGTGGTATGCGACACGCAGGGACGCGCAATGCTGCGCCGCGTCCATCAGAGCGGCGTTGACCGTCAGTTCCGGCGCGCCGTTTTCACGGCGTACCTGGTTGACCAGCCGGACGATCTCCTGCCGCGCCGCGTCTGTCTGACTGGCGCCGGATTCCGGAATACTCGCGCCTTGCTTGCCGTCAACTACCGTCAGCGTTAAAGCGGCGGTCTGGCCATGCTGATCGGTCACGACCACGTCGGATGTGCCGCTGCTGACCGCGATAGCGGTCCAGAAGCCGGAGGCATTCTCAATGCGGATGACATTGGGCTGCGTGGAGACCACACTTTTTATATCTGCACTGGGACTGATATTCAAGCCGCTGCGGTCTCCGGGGCGGAGGGTGCTGCCCTTGTAGCTGCTGACGCGGATACCGGATGCGGCAGGGGCGATCCCTGTGTATGGATGCCCGGTGTCGATTTGGACTCCGGCGTTCCAATACACATTGAAACCGACCTGCTCGCCCATGTCCCGCAGTTGCACATAGTTGTGTCCAGCAATGTTGTAGGCTTGCATTTCCACCTGTTGACCATCCACAAAGATGGGCTGCCAGGTAGGTTCCGCTGTGATCCCGGCCGCGACCGCGATAGAGCCGCCGGTCAGCGCCGCGCCGATCACCATGCCTGTGAACATCATACTGACATTCTTTCTCACGTTTTTGCTCTCGTTCATCTTTCTGCCTCCATTCTAACTGTGTATGTGTGAAAATCTTCTTCGCAGCTTCACCATATCACAAGTGAGGGACAGAAGTCGAACAGAACTGATTCGGCAAAAGGGAGAAAGATTCAGACCTCCGCTGCGGTAACGCACCACCGCTGGTCCCGCTGGTTGCGGACGCAGGTGTAGAGCGTGAGCATATTCTCGCCGGAGTCCGCAAGGCCGCTGCGGTCTGTCTCGCTGACCTTGAATACATCCGTCACCTTGTAGGTACGGGTGCCCAGCTTGGTGGTCAACGTGATTTTATCCCCAATGTCCAGCGTGTGGATCTGGCCGAAGTAGCTGTTGGCACCCCGGTTATGGGCGGCGAGGCAGACGTTGCCGTTCCAGATAGAGGTGTCCTCAAAGTGCCCGATGCCCTTGGCAAGCGTCTTGCTGTCTGTTCCCTGATAAATGCGGACGCTCAGATCCAGCGCGGGGATCTCCAGCCTGCCGAGGGAGCCGTTTTTGTAGTAGAGGCCGCTGGTCACCTCTGTGAACAGCACGGCGGGCTGATAGCCGCCGCCATTCACCGTGCTGCCTGGGGTGACAACGCCGGAGGCGCTGCCGGGTGTAACAACAGTGGCGGCGCTGCCGCCAATGACCGCGCCGGACGCGGGAATACCGCCGGGGGCAAGGTTGGGCGTGAGGTACTCGCCGGTGTGGAGAGCGTTCATGCTCTCCGAGCCAAAGGTAGGCGGAATGAGCGCGGCATTTTTGCTCATGTCGGCGTTTTTCATAGCGCCGCCATCCGCCGTGTGGATGACCTCAATAGATGTATCCCTGCCAAAGTCATAATCGTCCGGCGCGTCAATGCTGTATTCCAGCGCATACGCCGGAGCCGCCAGAGCCGCTGTCATGCAAAGGCTCAGACAAAGGGTAATGATCTTTTTCATTCTGTATCCTCCTCATCCGCGTTTTCTTTTCTGTGCTTTACCAGCAGCGCGCCGCCGACGCCCGCGCCTGCCGCAGCCACGATCCCAATGGGAATGAGCACATAAGACCAGCGGAAAGCGGATGCCGTGGCGGGTGTCTCCGCAGGCTCCGTGGGCTGGATGGGCGTTCCCTCAAAGATAGCCACATAGCGGACACGGTTCAGGGCGATCCGGCTGACGGTCCCGGCGTAGTCCGCCGTGACGGTATAGCCTTTCACATAGCTGCTGGTGGCGCTTCCGGAATAGGTGGCAACGGCCGTGTAGCGATCCGCCACGGCGTAACCGTCCATGTTAGCGGTGTTGTCCGTCTGCCACTGGATGTCCGTGAGCGTCAGGGTCTTGCCGTTTTCCGTAATGGTTTTGGGAAGATACTGCGTATCCTGCTCGGCAAGGTTAGGATAGCTGCGCTTGGTGGTGATTTTCTTGGTGGAGCTGCCGTAGCCGGACGGCTCCACCTGCACGGTATCAAGTCGGAGCGTCAGGGTTCCCATGAGACCGTCATCCGTGATGAATTCCCGCTCCTGCGGCAGCAGCGCCAGCACAGATTCCATGTCTTTCTTGGCGCTTTCAACGGAAATGTGCTCTGTGTGCTGACGGCTCTCGTTTTCAGGAAGCTCCTGCTTCAGAAGGTCCGTCAGAGTGTAGTGAAAGCCGTCCTGCCGGAAGTCCGAGCGGGGAATACCGGCAGGATCATCTTCGGGGCTCAGATCATAGATCTTTTTCAGTTCCGTGCCATCGTCACCGCGAACGATGGCGGTGGGGTAGCAAACCTTGGCGTTCGGTACCGCGGCTTCAAAGTCTGCCGCCAGCGCGGTGGGCGTCAGCGTCAAGGTCAGGCACAGCGCCGCGGCGCAAAGGGAAAGCATTCGTTTCATGTTGTCATCCTCTTTTCTTCATTTTATAGTGATCTCTTGTCTGCTCCAGCAGGAGGTCATATTCCCAAGGCTCCACTTCTAAGGAGAGGTAGGCGCCGTCCTTCGTCATGCCGTCCACCCGATAGCACAACACCAGAGGAAGCTGCCGCTGCTTTTTCACATCCTGGGGCGAGAGCCAGCCAGCGCCTTCTACAAAAACAGTGCGAATGGCGGAATCATAGTTTTCTTCATAGCCCCGCCAGAGAAGGGCCTCCCGCAGTTCTTCCCGCAGCTTTCTGCATCGAGGAACGGGAACCAGACGCTCCGGCTCCAACAGGAAACGGGGATGCAGGGCTTCTAAGCAAACGTTCAGCGCATTTTTCAAAGCAGTATTCTTTTTCGTCAAGCCGCTGCGCCGGTAATCCGCCGCCAGAACATCCTCGCCCTGGGCATCGCCGGGGAAAAGACGCACACAGCGGATGAGCTCATAGGCGTGGGTGTCATCCGCCATGCCGAGGACGCAGACCCCATCCATAGGGAGAGACCGGTAATGGGAGATCGCGTCATTCAACGCGGAAAAACGTTTCACACCCCAGCCGGATCTTCCGGGCCGAAGATCGTCCACGGTGTAATAGGTCATGCACATTCAGACATCCTCCTCACTTCATATTCATGCCGCCCATCGTGGGGGCGTCCGCCTGTTCCTGCGTCATCAGCTCCGCCAGCTTTTCCCGCGCCCATTCCGGAAGGAACTTGTCATCCAGCACACCGATGAAATCCTCCCGGTTCCATCTGGCTGTTTCACCGTCCGAGAGGCAGGTGGCAAAGACTGCTCGACCACTGGAATGAGGCTCGTATCCAAAGCCGCTCCGAGCATACCAGAGCTGGTTTTCCTGACTCCAATACTGCTCCCGCAGCGCCTCCGGTGACAGCACCAGCACCTTTCCGGTATAGTCCTGCTCGGCGCGGTCACCAACGCAATGCTCCGCACCAAACAGATTTAACGCCTGCACTGCCTTGCGGTAGAAAGTGACGAAGCCATCCAGCACGGCCGGATGGCTTCGGACAACAAAATCGCTGTTGTGGTTGATGTCTTTGGGAATGCAGGCGCGCTCCGCCCACTGCTTGTTGGCATGGCCGAAGCGCCCGTCCCACTTGAGTTCGTGCAAGGTGTTGGCAAGCACCCACGCGGTGCGCTTGTAGCCGTATTCCTCCAGCACCGGCGTGATACAGTCCTTGTCCAGATGCATTCCGTCGAAGTTCTGACGGATGGCGTCCTCGATGGTGTTGCGGCAGGCGATGTTCGCCTTGTGGCTCTCCCGCCAGAGGGGAAGCTCGTCCCGCTCTCTCGCCTCGGCAGAGGAATAGGGGTAGAGATAGGTATCATTCGTCATGATCCAGTTCCTCCTTCAAAAGCAGGAAGAGCCCGGACAACGAAACGCCCGCGCTTTTCAGCAGATCGCGGAAGTCATCATCCAGACTCTTCATCATTTCATACACATTTGTATCAGCGTCGGACCGCAGCACCAGCGTACCGTCCTTCACCGCACATTCGAAATCGCCTTCCTCCGGGTCGATGCCGGCCTCTGCCAGCATACACAGCGGCAGGACGTCCTGAAAACACTCCTTTTCCCAATGGCATCCATTGCACTCGTCATTTTCGGTGCCGTGGGCCAGAGCGCTGCTTTTTGCCAGTCGGAACAGAAGCTCCGCGTTGATCGCCGCCAGCAGCTGGAAAGTTTTCAGCGTTTGCGCGACGGACAGCTTTTCCGGCAGCAGCAGAACACAGCCGTTTTCGGTATGGATCGTCAGATCGCTGGTTTCAGCAAGGCCGGAGAGCTGCAGCGCGGCGCGGGGAATGGTAAGGGTCTTGTTCGCGGGGTCATGGTTCAAATGGAATTTCATGTTGTTTGCCTCCTATTGTAATAAGTTTTGGTTAGAAGCCCTACATCCGGCTGGGCTTTCTTTCCGTCTTGGTGGATGATTTGGAATGTGGACCAGCTTCAGCTCCCACTCGCCCAGAGACTCGTCAAAGAGGTTCAGTTGACGGGTCATATAAGGGCGGGGGTCATAGTTGGTGATGATGAGCTCGCCAAAGGACGCGCCCTTTTTCTGAGACAGCGGGTTGCCGCGCTGGAAGGATAAAATGTACCAGTCTCTATAGAGTTTTCGGATAAATGGGCAGTCATTGTAGGAGAGGACGACATAGCCCTTGCAGGCAGACAGCACCTGCCACAGCCGGACATGAAATTTACGGAAACGTCTGGTTTTTCCCACGATCCGATAGATCCGCTCCGTTTTGACATAGGGTGGATCGGCATAGATGAGACCGTCCTCCCGGTCCCGCTCCCGAATGAGCTGCAAGGCGTTTTTGTTCTCCAGCGGCACGTCCTTCAGCCGTGCGGACACCGGCGGAAACAGTTTCAAAAGGTTTTCGACATCCATGCCCTTTACGCCGAAGGAGGTGACCGTCGCACTGAAGCTGCCCCGGATGGCGAGGTAATACGCCGCCGCCCGTTTTACATCGAACAGTGCCAGCCGCTCCTGAAAAATGGGGAGCAGCTCCCCGGCCTGTTCCTCTGTAAAACAGGAGCGGTCGCCAAGACACGCGATTTCCGCCTGCACATTTTGATAGTAGACCTCCTTGTGGGCGACAAAGTCGCGGTAATACTCGAAAAGCCTGCGGCTGTGGATGGGCAGGAATTTCAGCTCCCGCAGCAGAACGTTGGAGCACTCCTTGATGCAGGAATACAGGTTCACCAGCTCGGCATCCAAGTCATTATAGATGTCCAAGCGGCTTGGGTCCTGGGGCAGAGCCAGCAGCACCGCGCCGCTGCCGCCGAAGGGCTCCACATACTGCGCCAGCTTCGCCGGGAAGGTTTGCAGGATGTAGGGCGCGATCTTCTCCTTGCCGCCGATCCACGGAAAGGGCGGCTTAGCCATGTCCGGCCTCCCCACGCTCCCGGAAGCGTTCCATAGACCGTTCCAGACCGCTGATGGCCGCCTCCAGTCCGGATACCATCTGCTTCAGCTGGCGGATGGTGTCATAGACCTCGCCGGCATTGGTGGCATAGAAGTAGCCGCTGCGGTCACTGGCAATGGGGTGCTCCTTGCACCGCAGCCGGTTGACCTGCTTTCGCAGGCAAGTCCCACTGATATGGAGGGTCCGCTCCAGCTCCGTTCCGCTGGCGCGGTTCGCTTTTCCTAAACAGGAACCTTCGAGATATGCAAGAATTTTTTCGTTTTGCATTGTGATTTCCTTTCCGGGGTTGTACTCCCGGAGGAAGGGACAATGCGCAAAAAGAAGGGGCCGCTTTCCCCCTCCGGGAATA
>OGHF01000725.1_pt1 | contig 21742 bp, 15 predicted proteins | sample 1571481 | NCBI WGS metagenome assembly OGHF01 (sample SAMEA2581952, study PRJEB24529) | metagenome | biome: Human gut stool | place: China | collected 2011
ATTGGGTATGGATGTCACTCATGATCTGATGGAGATGTTTGTCCACTTCTTCGGCACTCCAGGAGATATGCATTGCGTTTTGGGTCATTTCCAGACCGGAAGTCGCTACACCGCCTGCATTGACAGCTTTACCCGGGCCATACATGATTTTTGCAGCAAGGAAGGTGTCGATCGCTTCGGGACGGCATCCCATGTTCGATACTTCACCTACGCACATAACTCCGTTGGCAACCAGTTGTTTGGCATCCTCTTCGTTTACTTCGTTCTGAGTAGCGCAAGGCATGGCGATATCCACTTTCTGTTCCCAGGGTTTCTTGCCTGCATAGAATGTGGCATTCGGATATTGTTCTGCATAAGGTGCTACGATATCATTGCCACTGGCACGAAGCTCGAGCATATAATCGATCTTTTCGCCGGAGATGCCATCCGGATCATAAATGTAGCCGTCGGGACCGGAGATGGTAACTACTTTCGCTCCCAATTCCGTTGCTTTTGTTGCCGCTCCCCATGCTACGTTACCAAAACCTGAGATAGCCACTGTCTTGCCTTCGAAACTCGTTCCTTTATCTTTCAACATCTGCTGAACAAAATAGCAGGCGCCAAAACCGGTAGCTTCCGGACGAATGAGCGAACCTCCGAATTCCATGCCTTTACCGGTAAAGGTTCCGGTGTGTTCGCGTGTCAGCTTCTTGTACATACCGAACATATAGCCCACTTCACGGCCTCCTACGCCTATGTCACCGGCAGGTACATCCATGTCCGGCCCTATATGACGCCATAGTTCAAGCATGAAGGCCTGGCAGAAGCGCATAATTTCCGCATCGCTTTTACCACGTGGAGAGAAATCGGAACCACCTTTACCGCCGCCCATCGGAAGGGTAGTCAGTGCATTCTTGAAAGTCTGTTCGAAACCTAAGAATTTCAGAATAGACAGGGTTACTGAAGCATGGAAACGGATACCGCCTTTGTACGGGCCGATAGCGTTGTTGTGCTGAACACGGTAACCCATGTTTGTCTGAATATTACCTTTGTCGTCCATCCAAGTTACACGGAACTGAAATACTCTATCAGGAATACACAAGCGTTCGATTAAGTTTGCTTTGTCAAACTCCGGGTGTTTGTTGTATTCTTCTTCAATAGTAGAAAGTACTTCTTCTACTGCTTGATGATACTCCGGTTCATTGGGAAATCTTCTTTTCAGATCGTCTAATACCTTTGCTGCATTCATAATCTTTTTTTTCTTTAATTGGTTGATATAAATAAAGTGCTAATTTGACAATTTGCTAATATACCGTTTGACTATGTGCTTTTGTGCTATATAGCAGATTTGCACATCTGCGTATGGGTACATCGGATATTTATTTTCGGTTGCAAAAGTAAAGATAAAAATTGAACTAGCAAACATTTTATAAAGAAAAATGCGATAAAACATCAAATTTGATATTTTATCGCATTAAAAGCAGAAAAAAAGATATTTATTTATTCTTTTTGATCGACTTATAGACAGGAATAAAGACTAATGCTGCCGAAATGACAAGCATTACTACTGTCATTCCGTCAATTCGTTCGGCTTTTGTAAGAACCAAATAGCAAAGAGCCAGCCAAAGTAGACTGATACAAACTATTTGTGATTTTGATAACGGCCTTCTCATTTGCTTTCCTTTTTCTTCTTGTCTACGATAGCATCAATCACGGCTACGGCGGTGATATTGACGATGTCGCGAACAGAGCTTTCGAAGTCGGTGAAATGGATAGGCTTGTTCAATCCCATTTGGATAGGCCCGATAAATTCTGTGTCAGGGTCCATTGCTTGCAGCAATTTGTATCCGGCATTTGCAGAACTCAAGTTCGGGAAAATCAGTGTGTTCACATCTTTACCTTTCAGACGGGTGAACGGATACTTGGCGTCGCGCAACTCACGGTTCATGGCAAAGTTGACCTGCATTTCACCGTCGATAGCCAGTTCGGGATATTCTTCCTGCATATATGACACCGCTTCGTGCACTTTGACAGGGCTACCTGCGGTGTCGGCGCCGAAGTTGGAGTATGACAACATCGAAATGACCGGTGTATGATTGAAGAAGCGGACTGTTTTGTCAGACAGTTTGGCGATATCAATCAATGTGCTTGTATCCGGGTGGCGGTTAATCAATGTATCTGCCAGGAAGTAAGTGCCTTTCTTGGAGTTCAGGATATGCATGGTTCCGAAATGTTTGAATCCCGGTTGGATGCCGATTACTTCTTTGGCAACTTTGATCGTGTTGCTATATCTCGTATAAAGTCCCGTGATAAACGCGTCGGCATCTCCGGTTTCAACCATCATCATACCGAAATAGTTGCGTTCGAACATCTTGTCGTTGGCTTCTTCGTAAGTAAAGCCTTCGCGTGAACGTTTCTCTGCCAGAATGCGTGCATAACGTTCGCGGCGTTCCGATTCGTCCGGGTGGCGGAGGTTGACGATTTCGATACCTTCGAGGCTGAGGTCGAGTTCTTCCGCCAGTTTGCCGATTGCTTCGTCGTTTCCTAATAAGATAGGATGGCAGATACCTTCGGCTTTCGCTTCAACGGCGGCTTTCAGCATATTCGGGTGAATGCCTTCGGCAAACACTACACGTTGCGGGTGGCGGCGGGCGGTGTCATACAGTTGGCGGGTCAGTTTGGATTCATATCCCATAAGTTCGCGCAAGTGTACGCAATAAGCATCCCAATCCTTGATATCGGTACGTGCCACTCCGCTTTCCATAGCAGCTCTTGCCACGGCACAGGAAACTTCGGTGATGAGGCGTGGGTCTACCGGTTTCGGGATGAAATATTCCGGCCCGAAAGAAAGATTGTTCACGTGGTATGCTGCATTCACGACGTCGGGTACAGGCTGTTTTGCCAGATTGGCAATAGCGTGTACGGCGGCGATTTTCATTTCTTCGTTGATCGCCTTGGCATGCGTATCCAGAGCACCGCGGAAGATGTACGGGAAACCGATTACATTGTTAATCTGGTTCGGATAGTCGGAACGTCCGGTTGCCATTAATACGTCAGGGCGTGCTGCCATAGCGTCTTCGTAAGAGATTTCCGGTGTCGGGTTTGCCAGTGCAAATACGATAGGCATTGGAGCCATGCTGCGCACCATGTCCTGACTCAGCACATTTCCTTTTGACAGTCCGAGGAATACATCTGCACCTTTGATTGCTTCTTCCAATGTATGGATATCCGTGCGGTCGGTTGCAAAATATCTTTTCTGTTCATTCAGATCGGTACGCGCCTTGCTGATTACGCCTTTACTGTCCAGCATGACGATGTTTTCGAGACGTGCGCCCAGTGATACATATAATTTAGTACAAGATACGGCAGAGGCACCTGCACCGTTCACGACGATTTTTACATCTTCGATTTTCTTTCCGGCCACTTGCAGGGCATTCACCAGTCCGGCACTGGAGATGATAGCCGTTCCGTGCTGGTCGTCGTGCATGACGGGAATGTCCAGTTCTTCTTTCAGGCGGCGTTCGATTTCGAAACATTCGGGAGCTTTGATGTCTTCCAGGTTGATGCCGCCGAAAGTAGGAGCGATAGCTTTCACTGCTGCAATGAATTTTTCCGGATCTTTCTCATCCACTTCAATATCGAACACGTCGATACCTGCATAAATTTTGAAAAGCAGTCCTTTACCTTCCATTACGGGTTTGCCGCTCAATGCGCCTATGTCACCCAGTCCGAGCACAGCTGTACCATTGGAGATAACGGCAACAAGATTGCCTTTAGCTGTATATTTATACGCATCTTGCGGATTCTTCTCTATTTCAAGACAAGGCTCTGCCACACCGGGAGAGTATGCAAGTGATAAGTCGGTTTGTGTACTGTAAGGTTTGGTAGGAACTACCTCGATCTTACCGGGTTTGCCCTGTGAGTGATAGAGCAAAGCGGCTTCTTTGGTTATTTTAGCCATGGTATCTGTATTTTTATTAATAAGTTATCATTTGGCTGCAAATGTAGGAATAAAAGTTTGAATCTGTCGTCTTTCGGAGATAATTTCTATTAATTTTATAGCAAAATGACTAAAATAATGAGTCGATATGTAGTTTGACTGTAATTGTGTCCTGTTTCTGAAAGAAGCACGGTTGATACTTAAACAGCCGTGCTTCTAATTCTATTACTTATTCTTTTTCGGATGGTGTATGTGTGGTACGCCAAAATGTATTTTTTACATCACGTGCCACTTCTTTCCAGCTTGGCATGCTTTTCAACGAACGGCGCACCGGGAAATCATAAAGCAGCAACAGCAGGAATAGGAAGATACAGGCATAAGCCACCCAGCCATAAATCTGCTTGATGCTCACTTCCATCATCTGACTGATAAACTCTTCCATGTAATGGCCGAGATTGAACGGACTGCTGCTGAATGATACATGGTCGATTGCCGCCCCGTAGCGTGCCAGGTTATCAGGAACGTAATAAGCCAGTCCTTGTGCATAGATCGCGCAACCCAATACACCGCCGACTACCATGTGAAGCATATTGAATACACTTAACGATTGGAAAAAATGTTGGAAAGTCATTATTTCTTCCAGGCAGACCATAAAGGTGGCGCTTAATACCGCATAGGCGAATCCCCGGCATATTGTCGGAAGATAAAGCTGTGAGATGTGAATATCAGTAGAGATTGTCAGATAGAACCCTATCAGATAGCCGATAAGCCCTAAGAAACCGACAATGATAAGACGTACATAATTATAGTGTTTGATATGCATCCACCAATAAGAGAATACGCAGCCGATTACTATACCAATAATAGCAAACCACGCCAATTGCACGCTTACCAGCTCCTCATACTTCATCACTTCCTCATAAAAAACTTCTTCCAATACATGCTCGGTTGCCAGAAATGCTTCCACTAGTGTGATTAGTCCCAATAAAGGTAAGAGGTAGCGGTAACTCCACATTTTAGGCTCTAAGAATGGGTGACGGATAGTCAGCATGCGCCAGATGCAAAAAAACAGGGTTATCAGGATAGCTACCGACAACTGACGGATAACCGGACTGTTCCACCAGTCATACCAGTCACCGTAGTTGAAGAGGAAAGCTATCTCGGCCAGCAATGCCGCCCATAACGCTGCCCCCAGCCAGTCAATGCCGAACAACGGAAACTTGCGCATAAACCGGAAATGCTTTACGCAAATGGTCTGTATCAACAGGACTATTATCATCAATCCTGCAATGAAAAGATTCATATATGTCCAGTGATAATGATACATCAGATAAGTCGTTATCAGGTCGGACAACTGGATGCTTCCTAAGACGACGATGTGAAGCCAGGGAAAGAAAACGGTAAAATCCCGTTTGGGCGTCATCCACAACTGAATGTTGGACATACATTCAAAGGTTCCCTGGATTTTGCACATGCCTTCGATGAAACATATCAACCACAATAGCGGAAGGAAAGTAATATGCGGAGCAATCAGGTTACAGACCAATACCCCCAATGCAGCCGATGTGAGCAACGTCTTATTTGTAAAACGGAACTTCATGCGGAACAGCAAGGGGAAGTAGATAGCCATACCTGCGAGATTGGCGTACATACACATCAATAGATCCTCACGCATCAACGCCATTCCCCCGATCATCTGGTTCAATGCTCCCAAATACACCCCGCCCGAAAGTTGGAAAGTAACGGCAATGAACAGATAAATCCACGGTTGTATCTTCCGCGGTACGAAGCTACGGAACATAGGCATCACGAAAGGGCCATTTAAAACAGGTGTTCCCATACGTTAATATTTCACCTCACATTCTACATTGAAACCGGCACGCAAGCGTTTTAAATCTTCCGGCTTGTTTCCTTTCAGGCTGATGCGGACGGGGATTCGCTGTTCTACCTTTACAAAGTTCCCGGTTGCATTGTCCTGCGGAATCATTGAGAAAGCCGCTCCCGTAGCATCGGAAATGGATTCGACGATACCTTTGAAAGTGACGCCCGGCACTGCATCTGCTGTCATTTCCACATCTGCGCCTTCTCTGATATTGGAAAGCTGGGTTTCACGATAATTGGCGATTACCCACAAATCGCTGCTGTCTACAATATCCACCATGGTCTGTCCCGGTTGAACCAACTGACCCTCCAGAATCTCTTTCTTTCCTGTTGTACCGTCACACGGGGCGATGATAACCGTATAGGAAAGATTCAGACGGGCAAGCTCTAAAGCAGCTTCTGCCAGGCGGACACCTGCTTCGTTCTGTCCTAGGCGATGTGTCTGTTCGCTTTTCACTAAAGACGTAGATTGTTTGGCACGCGATACCTGTTCGTAACGGGCTTTGGCTGTTTCATAAGCCGTATGCACATTATCATATTGCTGCTTCGTCACAGCATCTTCCTGCAATAATTTCTCAAAACGGTTCAGTTCACGTTTGGCATTTTCCATTTGTACGCGTACTTCTTCAATACTTGCGTCACTTACGCTCAGGTTGTTTTGGGTAGTGGCAATGCCTATGGTCGTTGCCTGCCGTCCCGCAGTGGCATTGGCCAAATCCGCTTCCGCCTGTGCTACACGAAGACAGAATTCCGCATCTTCAATAATAACGAGCGTATCACCTTTTCGTACCTGCTGATATTCTTCAAAGCATATCTTCTTGATAAATCCCGGCACACGGGTATTAATAGGTGTGATATGTTGTTTCACCTGTGCATTGTCGGTATATTCGATGTTTCCCAAATGAATGAACCGGGAACAAACATAAGTGGCACCACCAATGAGAAAACAAAGAATCAGAATGTTGTATATAATCTTTTGAGTCTTTCTAGCTATCATAATCTGTTCTATTTAAAAGGGTATGAGTAATTGATTTTCAATTAAAGGGTATGTGTGATATATTTCATTTTATAGAAACTGTAAACCACGTTGATACGTGCGTTGACCAGACCGAGGTCTGCGCTTAATTTCATGTTGCTGGCATCGAGCATGTCGGTAAGTAATGCAAGGTCATTCTTATAGCGATTACTGGTTACGTCGTAATTCTGATTGGCAAGCTCCACGCTTTTCTCTTGTGTGCGAAGGTCGGTAAATGAGGTCAGGAAATTGACATAATTAGCTTGGACGCCGTTCTCTATCTGTTCCTGCGCTAGTGAATATTCTTCCTGTGCCTTACGCATATTCAGTTTTGCCTGGCGTACTTTCTTGTTGTTCTTGAACAGTGATGAAAGATTGTATTTGATTCCTACCCCCACATACCAATAATTGAAGTTATTATCCAGCACGGGGACTTCAATAGTGATAGGCCCGTCCAGATGCTCACCGGCTACGAGAGCTATTTTCGGAAGAAGTTCCGAGCGTTCCAGTTTGACTTTCTGTTTGCTCATCTTCATTGCCAGTTGTGCTTGCTGCAAACCGACATTGCTCTGCGAAGCCAGTAGTTGCCAGTCGTTTTCCGCCAGAGCCTTCACTTCTTCGTCCAGTAGGGTGGAGTCGGGGATGATTTCCGTTCCGGCAGGAAGATGCAGCGTAGTCACCAGTTGGTGATTCATTATTTTGCATGCATCCTTTACTTTGGCTAATTGCAGTTTCAATGTCTCTTTTTGTAACTCATAACGGGTGATGTCATTTTTCAGAGCTGTTCCTTGTGTGCGTCGGGCTTCCATATTGCGAATCACCTGTTCTGTCAAATCGAGGTTCTTCTGCAACACTTGTACTTGGTTATTCAACTTATATAAATCCAGGTAGTAGCCGGTCAGAAGAAAACGTATCTCCTGCCGGTTCTTCTGCCAGTCCAGCGCAGCCATTTGCTGACTGAGTTCTGCTAAAGTAATACTGCTGCTGATAGCACCGCCTGCATAAATGACCTGTTGTGCTTCCAGCGCAAAGTTATTACCAAAATGAGGCATTGGAATGTTCTGCCCGTTCTTGAAGTCACGGTCCCACAGATACCCGTCACCCAAATAACTGAAAGAGAGCGATGCGCTGATGTCCGGCAAACGTTGTGACTTGGCAGCTTTCAAAGCCTCATCGGTAACTTCCTTCCCGGTTTTATACGTTTGAATACTCTGACTGTTCTCGTCTGCCAGACGGAACATCTCGTTAATGCCCAAAACTTTCCTGGTAAGTGTTTGGGCAAATGAACCCTGACTGCATAGTACTACGCATAGCGGTACTATGAGCCATCTTTTTTTGCTCATAAAATAAAAAAGAAATTTAGTTGATAATGATAAATATATGTTCCTATATCATGCCGCCTCCAAAGAAGGGAAGCCAGCATTTCGCATCGTGGCGAGTAGTTCTTATAGAAATAATCAAATCTGCACTGCTACACCCCAACCGTGGAAGTCATGCATTTTGTTCTCGTAGCGAATGGAAATTTGATAATACTTTAGTTTCATCTTGATACCTGCTTTTCTAATTCGGTTTGCAAAATTATGGAAAAAAACAGGTAAGTTGTGACCTTGTATATACGGAAATATAATGTTTTTTAACGATTTCTGTTCGGAGATTCATGTAGGAGACACGGATAAAAGATCTAAGAGATACAGGTGGAATATATTCCCTGTATCATCATTTCGGTAGATCGGAGCAGTACTTATTTCCTGCTTGTCGAAATAACGGTAACACTTATCATAAACAAGTGGCAAACTGCTTCACCGAGATTCAGATTCGAAACAGGAGATAAGGTTTTTCTCAAAGTATTCTCACTATGATGAGAAAAAATTCTCATCATAGTGAGAACTTTTTCTCATAGTAATAAGTATTTTTTCTCATAAGGGTGAGAATACTTCCTTGTCAGAGCATACTGGAACGGCATATTTTATTGCAATTTATTGTAAGGATAATAAAAAGAGACTGAACTCAAAACGGAATTGAGCCAGTCTCTTCTTTATGATGTAATACTGTAATAATCAGTTTTTATGCATTCAGCGCCTGTTCGATATCTGCGATAATATCATCCGCATTTTCGATACCTACCGACAGACGAATCAAGTCCGGGCGTACCCCTGCTTCCATAAGCTGTTCGTCCGACAACTGGCGGTGAGTATGGCTTGCCGGGTGAAGCACACAGCTACGTGCATCTGCTACGTGAGTGACGATAGCTATGAATTCCAGTGAATCCATAAACTTGATAGATACGTCACGTCCGCCTTTCAGACCGAAGGAGATAACTCCGCAAGAACCGTTCGGCATATATTTCTGTGCTAAAGTGTAATATTTATTATCCGGCAGTCCGCAGTAGTTTACCCAAGCTACTTTCTCGTTCTTGGACAGATATTCGGCGACTTTCTGTGCGTTGCCGCAATGTTGAGGCATGCGTAAGTGAAGCGTTTCAAGTCCCAGGTTCAGTAAGAATGCGTTTTGCGGGCTTTGGATGCTGCCGAGGTCACGCATTAACTGTGCAGTGGCTTTAGTGATATAAGCACCTTTGCCGAAAGCTTTTGTGTAAGTCAGTCCGTGATAAGATTCGTCCGGCGTGCAAAGTCCGGGGAATTTATCGGCATGAGCATCCCAGTCGAAGTTACCGCTATCTACGATACAACCGCCTACGCTGGTAGCGTGTCCGTCCATGTATTTGGTAGTGGAGTGAACAACGATATCTGCTCCCCATTCGAACGGGCGGCAGTTAATCGGAGTCGGGAAAGTATTGTCAACAATCAAAGGGACACCGTGGCTGTGCGCGATACGGGCAAACTTCTCAATATCCAGCACTTCGAGGGAAGGATTGGAAATTGTTTCACCGAACAATGCTTTCGTATTCGGACGGAAAGCTGCGGAAATCTCTTCTTCGCCGGCATCCGGATTGACGAAAGTAACCTCAATACCGAGTTTTTTCATTGTCACTCCGAACAGGTTGAAAGTACCACCATAGATAGCGGAAGAACAAACGAAATGGTCACCTGCCTGGCAAATATTGAAGATAGCGTAGAAGTTGGCAGCCTGACCGCTGGAAGTCAGCATGGCGGCCACACCACCTTCGAGGGCGGCAATCTTAGCGGCCACAGCGTCATTCGTCGGGTTCTGCAGGCGGGTATAGAAATAACCGCTGTCTTCCAAATCGAAAAGACGTGCCATTTGCTCGCTGGTATCGTATTTGAAAGTTGTACTTTGATAGATGGGCAATACGCGTGGTTCGCCTTTTTTAGGCGTCCATCCTGCCTGTACACACAGGGTTTCCGGTTTGAATTGTTTTGCCATAATGTTATCGGGTTTTAATGTTTTATTTCAAAAAATGTTTTAATGCTGCAAAAGTAGGGAAAATAATTGTATTTTTGCCCTGTTTATGAGTGAAATGATACTCACGTGAAGGAGATAATTGTGTAGATATGAAAAATAAACTCTATATTCTTTTATTCTTAATTTTTCTTTTCTCGGGTACGGCACTTTGGGCGCAGCAGAGGGCTACTCCGAAGTCGGGAGAAGGCATCTCGTCTTTTCTGTTGAGGCACAACCGTTCTCCGAAGAAGTACTACGATGACTTTATCGAACTGAACAAGAAGAAACTGGGAAAGAATAATGTGCTGAAAGTGGGCGTGACTTATGTCATTCCGCCGGTAAAGAAATCATCGGGAACTTCTGCCGGGAATACAGAGGCTAAAAATACAACAGCTAAAGGTACAGGAACCCAGCAGAGGTCTTCCAAAGCTAAAACGACTAAAATAGGAACCACTATCAAAGAACCTTTGTTCGGAAAGGAACTGGCAAATGTCAAAGTCACTTCCAACCGCCTTGCAGGTGCTTGCTTTTATGTCGTCAGCGGACATGGCGGACCCGATCCCGGAGCTATCGGACGGGTAGGGAAGCACGAACTTCACGAAGACGAATATGCTTACGACATCGCTCTTCGCCTGGCACGTAACCTGATGCAGGAAGGGGCGGAAGTTCATATCATCATTCAAGATGCCAAAGACGGTATTCGAGACGATTCGTACCTGTCGAACAGCAAACGGGAGACTTGCATGGGCGATGCGATCCCGTTGAATCAGGTACAACGTCTTCAGCAACGTTGTAACAAGATAAATGCCCTTTACCAGAAAGACCGTAAGAATTATTCCTACTGCCGGGCAATCTTCATCCATGTAGACAGCCGTAGCAAGGGAAAGCAGACTGATGTTTTTTTCTATCATTCAAACAAAAAAGCGGTTAGTAAGCGCTTGGCGAATAATATGAAAGACACATTCGAATCAAAGTACGGAAAGCACCAGCCGAACCGGGGATTCTCTGGAACAGTGAGCGGACGCAATTTGTATGTGCTTTCGCATACTACTCCCGTTTCTGTTTTCGTGGAGCTGGGCAATATCCAAAACTCTTTTGACCAGCGCCGTCTGGTGATAAATTCCAATCGTCAAGCATTGGCAAAATGGCTAATGGAGGGCTTTCTGAAAGATTATAAAGAGAAAAAATAAATATAAAACATCTTTTTCGTGAACAAAACCGAAATAGGAATGTTTTATATATGCAAATCGCCTGATGACTACTTGTAGGTATGCGAGTATATATGAGTCGGTGAATATGCCTCCCCGGCATAACAGGTAGATTGCATAGTAGTTTTGTCGTGTTTTATTTTGTGTTTGTGTTGTGACGGTGCTGCGATGTGAATCGGGGTACCGTTTTTATGTATGTGACAGAAAGAAATTGTAAATGGCTGCATTAAAAAAAGAATAAGCACGAAACCATAATTTATTCCGGCTTCGTGCTCACTCTTTACTTATATACTGCAATCAGGCAGTACTATTTCCATTCGCTGTGCTGTTCCAACATCGGGTTTGTATCAATCTCACTTTGCGGAATAGGCCATACCAAATCTTGTGCTCCACGTAGATTATTGCGTTCGACTGCTCCGAAGCCATAGAATGACTTGTCTTCCTGCATACGTTTCTGAGCATTCTCAAAATCTTTCCAGCGATAAAGGTCGGCAAAGCGTAAATCTTCGAAGGCCAGTTCCACACGGCGCTCATGGCGTACAATGGCGCGTAGTTCATCTTGTTCCAGATTAGTTCCTTCTACCTCTTCTACAGCAGGCATACCTACGCGGTCGCGGACTTCATTGATATACTTGGTAATTTCCGCTTGGGAGTAACCGCCTTTTTCAATCATAGCTTCAGAGAGTGACAATAGTACCTCTGCATAGCGGATGACATAGAAATCTAAGCTACCGTCATATTCGTTTGCCGTATTTTCGGGAGTAAACCATTTACGGATACAGCATGTGGAGCTGGCAGGTAAGTTGTTAGTGTACAACTTTCCGTTCCATTCCATTCCCGGAAGCATCAATGTTGCCTTCATACGAGGGTCGCGGTTCTCATAACGTCCCATATCCGGATTCTCTTTTGTATGAGCTCCTTTGTCAAGGCTACCCTTAAATAAAGGAGACTTGTCAATAGGTAATCCATCCGTGCAATAAAAATCATCGCATAAATTCATTGATCCTTCGATGGCATTCATCGGAGCAGACCAGCAAACTCCAAAGCAATTACCTTCACCCAGTCCCGGGCCTTTGTAGTGAACACTCAGTAATACTTCACCAGCTGTTTCATTGGCTTCCTTGAATAAGTCTGCAAAGTTAGCTGCCGGGTCGCTGCCGTCTCCCGATTTGAAAAGTTGTATTTTACCAACAACGTTTTTATAGGCATTTATAGCCTCGTCCCAATGCTGGTTGAAAAGGGCTATCCGTCCCATAATAGCGTAGGCCGCTTCTTGAGTCAGACGTCCTGTCTGTGCTTTTCCTATCACGGGGATCTTAGGAATCCATATTTTCAGATCTTCCAACAAAGAAGAGATAATCTGGCTGCGCTCCGTTTTGGGTGCTTGGGCTTCTGACAGAGTGAGAGGTTTTGTCAGATAGGGTACATCGCGGAAAACAGAAGTCAGATTGCAATACATCAGGGCGCGCAATGCTATTGCTTCAGCTTTGTATGCTTCTATTTTTTCTTGTTCCATTGGTATGCGTTCTACGTTTTCCACTAACATATTGCATCGCTTGATAACTTCATAATTGGCGTTCCAGTACATTGAAAAACATTCATCGGTGGTAGCCGAGGTACATTGTGAAATGGAACTACCTAGCATCCAGTTACCCCATGTGTGGTCACCATTGTCTGTGCTGGTTTCGCGTCCCAGAAATCCGAATTTCCAGCCGTCAATGTTGTCGTCATATAAGTTTTGGCTTTGCATGGCGTCGTAGCAAGCGGTCAGTGCCATCAATGCATCCGATTCGGTTTGCCAATAAGTCGTTTGGGAAGGCTGGTTCGGAGAATCTGTCTGTAGAAAACTGTCCGAACATGCGCTGGCAGATAATAACATTCCGGATAATAGTAAAACTCTGCATATATTTTTTGTATTCTTAATCATAATATTTGTCCTCCTTGTAATTAGAATTGAATGTTTAATCCAAATGAATAAGTACGCATATTGGGATGTACGTCATTTCTTGTATCACCCGATGACTTTTCCGGATCCCAGTTCTTCAACGGTGTGAACGTCAATAGATTACTTCCGGCAAAGTAAACACGGATGCTGGAAATACCAACTTTGGCAAGTTCGGCCTGGCGGAAAGTATAGCCGAATTCCAGATTCTTCAGACGTAGGTAATCTGATTTTTCAAGCCAGAATGAAGAATAAGAATCGTTCATGGTGTTACCTAGTGCAGGCATGGGAGCATTTATGTTGTCAGCCGAATAACGGTTCACCCAACGGCTCGTGAGGTTGCCTCGAATGTCGGTAGAAGTCTCCCAACTGTAACGATAGATACCTCCCACCCCTTGCCAGAAAGTAGACAAATCGAAGTTTTTCCAAGATGCGCCCAGGTTGAAACTATAAGAGTATTTCGGGAATGGATTACCTATAATATCGCGATCTTCAGGAGTAATATTACCGTTGTCATCAAGGTCGGCGTACATGATATCGCCCAATTTGGGAGCCACACCGTTTTGTTTGATAACTTCACCCTTCGAGTTGGTACGTTGCAAGTCGGCTTCCGTACGATAGATGCCTATTGCTTTATATCCGAAATAAGCGCCAATAGGGTTGCCGATACGGTTGATTATATTGCCGTCAATTTTTTCCTCCAATTCACCCATTTCAAGGATTTCATTCTTTACACGTGACAGGTTGAAACCGGCGTTCCAAGCCCAGTCACCTCTACTGTCGGAGTAATTTACAGTCCATTCCCAACCGCGGTTACGGACTGCACCCACATTCTGATAAGGAGCGGAGAGAGAACCCAGGAAAATGCCGGGCATAGCCAGTTGCATCAAGATATCGGAAGTTTTCTTGTCGAACCATTCAAAGGTGGTTTGTATTCTGTTGTTGAAGAATCCAAGGTCGAGAGCTATGTTTACAGAGCGGGTTGTTTCCCATTTAATGTTTTCATTGGGGACGGATGTCTGTACCATACCTGCCTGCTTGTCTGCACCTTGGTCGAAGAAGTAATTTCCGCTTGCACCCAAAGTAGCTGCATAAGCGTAGTTACCAATTTCCTGATTACCTAATTTACCCCATGACAGACGTAACTTTCCGAGAGAGAAGTTTCTGTAGTCTTTCATAAACCCTTCGTTCGAGAATACCCATCCTGCAGACAATGAAGGGAATGTGGCATAACGATTGGCTTTGGGCATACGTGAGGACCCGTCATGACGAATATTGAATTCGAATAAATACCGGTCATCATAACTGTAGTTTACACGGCCGAAGAATGATTGGAGCTTATATTCTTCTGATTCCCCCGTTGCTCCCGGATTGATTGTACCTCCTTTGAGCTCATAAATATTCTCGGTTGGGAAACCCTGTATGGATGCTGTTGTTTTGTAGAAACGTGAACCGATGACCGAATGCCCCAACAGTACATTGATATTGTGTTTGTCGAATTGCTTGTTATAAGTCAGCAAGTTTTCATTTGTCCATGTTGCGTTGCGGTACCAATAATCCTCTTCCTTATTAGTCTCTCCTGCTGCCTTTACAATGTTTCCGTCTGCATCATAGCGGGCAGGAGATTTGGGAGTGTAAGACTTAGTCGCATTCAGGTCGAAAGCATAAGCAAGACTTGTTTGGAACTTCAATCCTTCCCATAGTTCAATACCGGCAAACGCCTTACCGTTGAAACGCCAATATTCGTTGCTGCGATGTCCTAAGGACATCAACTCTACAGGGTTTTTCACCATTTCGGCGCTCATTGACGAACCGTCTACATAGCCATAATGTCCGTTGGAGTACATCACCGGTACGGTGGGGCGAGTGAACCAAGATACGAAACGCATGATACCGCCTTCGCCCGAAGGAGCAACAGCGGGAGCCGTCACGTTGTTTTTGTTACCGGACAAGTTCAGCCCGAATGTGAAACGTTTGTAGCGGGTGTCAAGGTTTGAACGAAAAGAGAAACGCTCTACACCTGTTTTTACCATGATACCATCTTGGTTTGAATAAGCTACCGAGGCCATGAAGTGCGTATTTTCGCTACCACCTGATACGGACAAATGATGCTGGTGCATACTGGCATTGCGCAATACGGCGTCCAACCAATTGGTGTTTGCATAATGATCGGGATCCGAACCATCTTTCAGTTTTTGTAGAGCTTCCGGTGAGAAAGTGTCAGGGTTCACTTCGTTTCTCATAAGAGCCCAGTTATAACTGTCTACATAGTCGGGAACGATACCCGGAGTCTGTAATGTATAGCTTCCCGAGTAGGATACTTTCACTCTACTTGAGGCCTGTCCTCGTTTGGTAGTAATTAAGATAACGCCATTGGCGGCACGTACACCATAGATAGCTGCAGATGCTGCGTCTTTCAATACAGAGATATTGTCTATATCCGCAGAGGGGATTTCGGAAATTTGTGAAAGACTGCCTTCCACGCCGTCAATCAATACCATCGGGTTGTTGTTACCAAAAGTACCGATACCACGGATTCTTATTTCCGGATTGTCATTACCGGCCTGTGCACCGTTTTGAGTCAGTACCAGACCCGGAAGACGACCTTGCAACAAAGTAGCTGTATTGGCTACCGGGATGTCCTGGATATCCTTGGATGACACAGAAGCCACGGAACCTGTTAGATTCACTTTCTTTTGGGTGGCATATCCCACCACGACCACTTCGTCGAGTTTCTTGGAGTCTTCTTCCAAAGTAACCTTAAAATTATTTTTGTTTCCTATTGGGAGGATGACATCCTTATATCCTAAGAAGCTAACGACCAACGTCTGTGAAGGTTGTGCCTTCAACTGAAAAGCACCGTCCATGTCGGTGATAGTTCCTTGTGTCGTACCTTGAATCACTACACTGGCTCCGATAATAGGTTCGCCTGATACATCGTACACTTTACCTGTCACTGTGTTTTCCTGTGCATATACTGCGAAAGAGAGCAGTATAAGAACGCCCGCTAAGAAAATGCGGAAAAAGTTTTGTTTTTGTCCGTTCATAAATTTAAAGTTTAAGCAAGTTAATAAGTTCTTTATTATCTATTTTCTTGTAACTAAGAATACTTTTATCGTTTTATTTCCATTGGTAATGGCGTACCCAGTCTACTTCCATCTCTACGGGTAAGTCGGCCGGATCTACCGTACCGACCCAACTTCCTCCTAACTGCATATCGATTAGCAAATATTGCGGGATATTAAAAGGAAACTGTCCTTCTTGTTCGGTTTCAATTCGAGGATAAACAAAGTTTCGTTTTCCGTTGACATGGAATACAAGACTGTCCGGCCAAAAATCCACTCCATATACATTGAAGTCTTCGGGATTAATGGGAATAGTGTTTCCGTGTTTCGGGTTGTTTTCTATTCCTAGTGTATAGGTATAGTGCGAGTGTACGGTTTGGTAGACAATAGAGTCATGGTTCAGACGTTCCATAATGTCCACTTCTCCTCCCATAGGCCATGAGTATTTGTCTGTTTCATAAGGCAATGTCCATATAGCAGGCCATGCTCCCTTTGCTCCGTGTAGTCTGGCACGTACTTCGATACGTCCTCCGTGGAAAGCACGTTTGTCTTTGGTCCATAATCCTCCGGTCAGGTATTGGGCTGCGTCTGCCTCTGTATTGTCATTGACGATTCCTTTCAAGATTAAAAGGCCGTTACGCATTTCATAACAACGGTCGTCAAAAGACTGGGTGTTTTGCCAATCAGGTTTGCCGCGAGGTATGCGGCTCCATACACTAGTGTCGGGCTCTGCACCGTCAAAGTTGTCTTCCCACACCAATTCCCATTTGGGAGTATGAGTGCAAGCAAATATGCTACATGCTGATAACAATAAAAGTATAACCTTTTTCATACGCTTAAATTTTGGTTCATAGAATTTACTTTAAAAATTAACATTGCAAACGTATTCTATTTCTTTTATAAATGACTCAGGAATCGTATAATTCGAGTCAAATCTTGTCTAAATAGGATGCTTTTGATGATTTTTTTTAGAAAAGGCCTCTCTTTTTTAATGGATAGTTGCTGAAAAAATGAGGTGCAGATTTTTAGTGATGAGAAAAAAATGTATTTTTGCAGAAAATGAATTTATAATGTACCGTACCTTAATCATAATATTATTTCTGCTGGCAGGGGTAAAACTGCTTTCTTCTGAACACTGCGTTAATTACTCATTCACCCAACTCTCCATAGAGCAAGGACTTTCTCAATCCACTGCCCAATCTATCTTATTGGACCATAAAGGTACTTTATGGATAGGTACCAAAAGCGGATTGAATAGCTATACTCAGGAAGGGATAAAGACTTACCTTCATCACTCGGGAGATCCTCATTCTCTTCCGAGTAACTATATTAATCATTTGACAGAGGATTCTTTAGGGAATTTCTGGATAGCGACTTCAAAGGGACTAGCTCTGTATGATGATGAACAAGACCAGTTTAACACTGTTAATTTCTCCATTATTTATTCATCTGTGGGGGTTGAAGGTGGTATGTGGTTTGGTAGCGAGAATGCCATTCATTGTTATGATTACAAAAGCAAAGAACTAAAAACGATTCATATCGAAAAAGAAGAAGGCAAAGGTATTAATCCGGTGGATTATAGGATTCAGAAAATGCTTTATTTGGAAGATGGCAAGATTCTGATAGGTACCCGGAAGAAAGGAATCTATTTATATGACTGTCGCATCCGGCAATTCACCCTTTTGATTCCAAGCAGTCAGAATCTGTTGACATCGTTATACGTAACAGCAGACCATCACATTTATACCGCTTTTTATGGAGATGGATTTTACTGTTATGACCGGACAGGAAAAATGCTGAAGCATTACACAAAAGAAAATTCCGGGTTGAAAAACAATTATGTGTTGGATATGGCGGAATATAATGGTAATATATGGCTGGCAACAGACGGGAGCGGAATCAATTTATTTACTCCCCGAACCTTTCAGTTTTCGCAATTACAACACATAGTGGGGGACTATTCTTCCTTACCGGTCAATTCCATAACCTTGTTGTACAAGGACATGAAAGATAATTTATGGGCTGGAAGTGTGCGTGGAGGGATATTCAGTATTAAAGAAACGTATATAAAGACTTATAAAGAAGCTATCTTGAACAATACCAACGGCCTTAGCGAGCAATCTGTGATTAGCCTTTATGAAGAAAAGGACGGCAAGGTATGGATTGGAACGGATGGCGGAGGAATTAATCTGTATGATCCGTCTACTGACAAGTTTATCCATTTCCCCTCTACTTATGGTGATAAAGTTGTTTCTATTGCCGAAGTGTCTGAGACTGAGTTAATGGTGTCTTTATATACCAAAGGAATTTTCCTGTTCAATAAGAAAACACATAAATACCGTCCTTTTACTATCGTTGACGAAGAAACTAATAAGAAAGAATGTTTTTACGGTTATCTTCCTCTGGCTAATCAGGTGGCGGACGGTAAGATATACATAATCAGTTGCGGCACTTATGTATACCACACGCATGACCATACATTTTCGAGGATGCAAACTGACCGTGATTATGATTTTTCCAATGATGCACTTTGCCTGTCATACTCCAATGATAGGTTTTCTCTGTTAAAGTGTGCTCACCAGGCCTTTTGGGTCGATCAGAAAAGTGATAGTATCCGGCTGTTGTTTGAGTTGGAGAAAGATGAACTTATTACTTCCATGTCTTACGATAACAATCGTATGATATGGACCAGCACTAACAAAGGACTTGGATTTTTTGATCTGGAAAGTCAAAAGTATCACCGTATCCGTACCAGACTTTTCAATGGTATTTCTTACCTTATTGCTGACGGAAAAGGACGTTTATGGATTTGTGCCCAAAATCATTTATATTCTTATATCATTAAAGAGAATAGATTTATTCTTTGGAACAGTTCGGATGGTTTCCCGCCTAACGAAATTTTGTTTGCGTACCAAAAGCAATCCAATAGGGATTATATTTATTTAGGAGGTTCGGAAGGGTTAGTTAAAATTAATACGGATATTCCTTATACCGAAACTCAAATTCCGGAAATATATCTGTCCGAAATTCTTTTTAATGGTAGCCCTTCTTTGAAGAAGGTAAAGGAAAACACAATAAAAATACCATGGAATTATAATTCTCTTTCTGTTCACTTCCGGATCAAGAACAGAGATGTGTTTCAGAAATACCTATTACAATATACTATTGAAGGCAGAGGTAAGCAGTCTATTGAAACTTATGATCCGGTGTTGAACTTGTCTTCTTTGTCGGCAGGCAATTATTCAATATGGGTTTCGTGTAATACAAAGAATGGAAACCGAACTCCGTCTAAACAATTGATACATATTATCGTCACTCCTCCTTGGTATAAAACAGTTTGGTTTATTGGTGTAGCTGCTGTGTTGTTTATTATTATGACTGCAAGCATAGGTTATATTCATTATCGTCGGAAAGAACGCAATATGAAAGGTAATGTAAACTATTTCCTGCAAGCCGTATTAAACGATATGCTCAGTAGTAAAGAAGAAAAACAGCGAGGTGAAGAAGATAACTTTGCAGAAACTCCTTTGTCTGATATCTCATCAAAAGAGGATGATAGCCGACTGGAGGAAACTGGGCAACAAACTCAAGCGAAAAACAGCAAGGAAGATGAAGAATTTCTCAATAAACTCAATATGCTTATCCATGAGAACATGGCGGGTGGAGAACTTTCTATTAAATTCCTGACGGACAAGTTGGCTATGAGCAGAGCTTCTTTACTTTATCATTATTCATGGCATGGGCCGAATTGCGTTCGGCTATGAATATGGGTTCGCCTCCGCCTTCGGGGATAAATGAGTTCTTTCCATTGCTTTTCCGTTGGAAAGTCCCTGTCATCTCGATACCGTGATTGTTGAGTTTGTATTTGTTTTTATCGACTTCCGTTATGTAGTCGTCTGCCAGCATATCCGCGAGAATATCCATGCACAGCATTTTCAGGGGATGTGTGGTAAGGTGTAATTCCGCGAAAAGATATTTAAGGCTGATAACCTCTTCCTGTTTGGTATGGAAGAAATCCATTAATATGTTTGCCAGTTCTTTTTTCTTCATTCGTTTACCGGCTTTCTTTTCTTTCTTTTTCGCCATATTTTTTAAATTATAAGTTTAGTATGCAGGCCAGGTGGTAAGTGCGTATCTTATACGCTGGTTTCTAATTATTAATAGATACAAAGTAAATGATTAAATATTAATAATTCAAGATTTTCATGTACATTTGCCCGCGAGTTGATTAATATTATAACAAATTGGGGACAGAAAATCCTACTCGGAATGAAATTTAATAATATGTCAATGTGCCAATTAGTATTTAGCGGAATAGCACAGCTAATTGGTACATTGACATATTGTTGCATTGAAATAATTATTAATTATAACTTGAAAATAAGAGCTGTAGTATAAGCTATATAGCAAAGTATCATAATCCCTCCCTCAATTCGTGTGATCGTACGTTTGGCGAAGAATAACCCGAATAGCCAGAGCAGTATTCCTGAGCCGACGAGTACCCATAAATCGAAGTTGGTAATTCCGTTCAACCTTAACGGAGTGATAGAGGCACTACATCCAAGCACAAAGAAGATATTGAACAGGTTACTGCCGATCACGTTTCCAATCGCTATTTCCGGGTTCTTCTTCAATGCGGCTACGATCGAAGTGGCCAGTTCGGGCAGAGAAGTTCCCCCGGCCACTAAAGTAAGTCCGATAATCGATTCGCTTACACCCAGGCTGCGGGCAATATTGCTGGCTCCTTCCACAAACCATTGCCCGCCGAAAATCAGTCCGGCAAGGCCACCTATAATATAGAGAATGGAGCGGCACATAGGTAATTGGCGTATTTCTTCATCTTGCCCTTCACCGTTACTGCCCGATGCAATGGCGAACGTGTATCCCATAAAGATGGCGAAAAAACACAGTAACAACAATCCGTCGGTGATGCTGATGACATTTTCTGTGGCATGGTTCAGCAATATATCGTTGGCACAGATCAGCAATGCGATGGATGAAAGTATACAAAGGGGAATTTCTTTCCTTAATGTATTCCGGGTAATAACGATCGGGGCGAATAATGCGGTACAGCCTACTATCATTAATGTATTGAAGATATTGCTTCCCACTACATTTCCGATAGCGATATCTGCGCTTCCTTTCAGGGCGGAAGAGACGCTGACTGCGAGCTCCGGGGCGGATGTACCGAATGCGACAATGGTAAGTCCGATAACGATAGAAGGAATACGGAATCGTTTGGCAACGGATGCGGCACCGTCTGTCAGTCCGTTGGCACCTATCAGGATGAGGAGGAGGCCTCCGACAAGAAGTAATATATCCATATGGCTTTTAGATTTTTGCGCAAAT
>OGHF01000761.1_pt1 | contig 21070 bp, 27 predicted proteins | sample 1571481 | NCBI WGS metagenome assembly OGHF01 (sample SAMEA2581952, study PRJEB24529) | metagenome | biome: Human gut stool | place: China | collected 2011
CTGGCGGTCTATCTCTTGTTTTCGGTTGCTTGCTTCCTTACCGTACATGAGCATTCCTTAGCCTCTTCAAACAGAGTTTTTCTGGTCTTTTCCTCATCATAATCATATATACTCACTTCTACGACCTCCTCCCTGTGCTCCTCAAAGAAATCGACAAGTATCCCCTCCTCTATACATTCGTCTATAGCTTTAATAACAGCTGTTCTGATATCCAGCTTGTCAACATCAGTTTTATGCCTTACCTTATTAACAAATGTCATATAATCATGAAGGGTTTTGCACCTTTTTAAGATATCTGCATTCCCATTAATGTTAATAACACGCACCTCAATCTCTATCTCCGGCTTGTCAACCGGAAGTTCAAACATATCTGACAGCTTAATCACTTCATCTGTCTCTATCCATTTCTCCAAGCCATTGTAAAATGTCACAAAATGTGGCACAGGAAGCTTTATCATACTCCTTCGGTGAAGCATGTCATTGCTGTACATATTTCTGTATACATCAGACAGATAGTGTAAAAATCTTAATGGCATGTTAGGATTCTTGCTGGATTGCTGTTCGAACATGTACAGGTTCATAGTTAATAAAAATGAAGCATCGTTCTTATACTTCATATACGAACCGCCATTCAATGTCGTAACCTCAAGCTCATCCACATTGGTATAATGCGAATTATTAAGTGCGTTGTACAAATCTAAGAGATTACTCTTGTCCCTGTACAACATGCAGAACACATTGTCCTTGAATTTGACTGCTACATTGTCGTTTTTCTCTGCCATAGATATCCTCCTCGTCTCTTTCACAGGCTGATATCCACGCACATATACTAATAGTTCCTATGTAAGTATATTAGCATCTGTAAGTACCTAATACAAGCCTGCATTATTAAATTATAGGTTATGGGGTTACTGCCGAATGACATTAATATATGACTATGCATAAATGAACGTCTGGCGTGATAAGCAACTGACCCAATTAATAAAAGTCGAAGATTGCTTAAGATAAAAGAAAAATTCTTTTGATATATTATTATCACAAGGATGTGTATATGTCAATACAATTCGATATAAATTAAAAATAAATAATGTTTAAGGAAATAACTTTTGGTTACTTTAAAGAATCAAGATATGTCTGTAATAGTTTTACAGCAGTCTGTTGTTCTTTAGGAGAACACAGTTTAAGCTCTGTAAGCAATTGTTCAAATGTATATAATTCAGGTTCTAAATCTGTAGTCATGATATCGTCAGGAGTTATGTGTAATGCATCGCAAATCCTCAGAATAGTCTCAATTCTCATATTAACAGAGCCTCTTTCAATATCTGCGTATGTTCTGTCAGACAATCCTGCAATTTCTGCTACTTCATATTGGGTTAATCCTCTTTTTTTACGAAAAGATAGAAGTTTATTGCCGATAGTTTTGTAATCAAAAATAAGCACGAGTGTAGGATTATAGGAAGAAAAGTTCCTGTATAAATTTGGAAATGGAGGTGAGTTTTGGAGGCAAGAAATTGAGTCTACTATCATGAGAAACAGTTTTAGGGAGGATAAATAATATGAAAAAGAACATTATAAGAAGGATGCTTGTCAGTATAATGATGTTGACAATGATGTTATTATGTGTAGGATGTGCTGGTTCATCTAAGCAAAATGAAGAAAAGAAACAAGATATAAGCAAGTATGTTGGTGTTTGGATAGGATTAAAAGGGGGACATTCAATAGAATTAAGAGAAGATGGTTCAGTGGCAGATCTTAATAGTAAAGTTATGTATAGTTATAAATGGAGTATAGATAATGGATATCTGATTATAGATGATGAGAAATACACCTATACAACAATATTTGATAAAGAGGCCTTAAAATGTGAAGATAAAGATAATGTATATTATGTAAGAGAAGATGGATATAAAGAGATAAATGACGATGCATATGTTACTACAGAAATTAATGAAAATAATATATGGGATTATATAGAATTTACAACTATAGAAGTATTAGATAGTTATAATAGCAATCCTATGTATTATAAATATAACTTTAAATTTAATATTGAAAAGGAAGGATATGAATTTAAAAATCATAGTAGCCTAGAGCTAGGCTATTCAAGTGGTTCGTTAGCTGGAAGTCAATATATTAATAGCTATATAGAATTAGGTTATAATGAAGAATATTATTTTGATTTATATTGTCCTAATGGAGTTGCTGACATAGAAGAAGTTAAAAAATGTTTAAAGATTAAGTTCATAGATAACTACACTCTGCAAGATACTACTACTGATTTTTTAACATATATCAAGAATGAATATTATGATTTATTTTATTAAATAGACAACTATACTTTTATTTGACGAAAATATTAAAAAAGAGGAATAAGTCCAAAAACTTATTCCTCTTAAATCTTATACTATGCTATATTGGTGACTTTCAAGTCGATATTGATTAACCAAAGTATCTCTTAAGAAGTCCCTCGAATGCCTTACCATGTCTAGCCTCGTCACGAGCCATCTCATGAACTGTATCGTGGATTGCATCAAGGTTAGCAGCCTTAGCACACCAGATATTTACTGGGGTTGAAGGTATTTTAAAGGACATTTTTTCGGACAATTTTTTTATAACTAATAACAACTTTTAAATATGTTCGGACAAATAAAGTCAACTTATAAGGAGATTTAATATGTTCGAACAACAATTATCAAAAGGAGTATATCAGTTAGATAATGGCTATTGGGCTTACAGATTTTCGATTTTAATTAATGGTAAATCCAAAGCCCAAAGAAGGGTAAAAGATGAAAATGGAAAACCTTTCAAGACACAAAAACAAGCTGCAAAAGCAAGAGTGAAAGCAATCATAGAAGAACAGACAAAAGCTAAGTTGCCGCAAGTTAAGATTGTAAGAAAAACAGTGGAAGATATCTTTAATGAATACTGTGAGAATGGAAGAAGTGGAAAGGCATACAGTACTATTAAGAAACAAGATAGTTTATGGAGAAATCATATAAAACAAAAGTTTGGGAGAAAATACATTGATGAAATAAGAATATCTGATATACAGGATTATCTTATGCAATTATATTATGATGAAAATAGGGCGTATAGTTATGTGGAATCATTTCTTAAAATGTTTTATCTGATATATGGACAAGCATATTCAAGGGGTTATATAGATATAGATAACTATAATAAAATGTGTGTCAATAAGGATAGTAAAATACATATGCCTAAGTTAAAAGTAGATGAGGACTTAGACATTGTATCATTTGACAGTGCTACTATTGATAAATTGGATAAGTATTTTAAGGGTACTAATGCAGAAACTGCATATATGTTAGGTAGATATTGCGGATTGCGTATAAATGAATGTTATGGTTTGAAATGGTCTAATGTAGATTTTAAAAAGGGAACAATAATAATTGATAGGCAAATGCAGTATCAAGAGGGAATGATAAAATTAGTATCTTTAAAAACAAGGAATGCAAAAAGAACTATATATATGTGTTCTAAGTTAAAAAGATATTTGAAGAAAGTCTATAATCAAAGAACAACGGATATGATTGAATTTAAGGAACAGCGTGAACAGAATCAAACTATGATACAAGATATAGACAAAGGAAAGTTATCTAGTTTAGAATTAGTAAACTGTCTCCCAAATGGAAAGATTTAAACAGTTAATTCTATGAAGTTTCATTCAAAGACGCTACAGCATGAATATAATATAAAATTTAAGTATCATTATCTGCGACATACATATGCAACAAATCTTGCTGCAATGAATACTCCAGAACATTTATTGTGTAATCAAATGGGGCATTCAAGTGTAAATGTTACACATAGATATTATATTGCTATTTCTGAAAAGGGAATAAATGAATTACTAAGTAACATAGAGAAGATATAAGAAAACAGGGGGTTAATAAACAAATATTAACTCCCTGTTTTCTAATCTTCTTTATATTCAGCAATATCTTCAAGTTTACAATGCAAAATTTCACATAATTGGTTTAGGGTAAAAGTATTTACATTACCATTTTTTCTAAGACGGTCTAATTGACCAGTACTTATTTTATAGTCTTTAATAAGTTTATATTGAGAAATCTGTCGTTCTTTAAGTGTAATCCACAATTTATCAAAAGAAATCATAATTTTAAAAACCTTTTATTTAATACTTAATAATTATGTTATTAAATAGTCCATATGTTGACAATTGCCCGCGTGCGGGCTATATTTAAAGAGAAAGGAGGAATAAATAAAAAGCATAAAATAAATATAAGAGAGGTAAAAAATACATATATTTATGAAGATTGCTAAAAGTAAAAACATATTGTCAATATCAAGGATAAAATGAGGAGATAAGATTATGAAAAAGAATGGTTTTAGTAAAATATTAATTGGAGTATTGTTGATTATAGCAGTATTATCATGTGTTGGCTGCGGCGGTTCTGCGAATCAGAATGAAAATAAGGAAGAGGATAATAGTACATATGTTGGAATATGGAAAACATTAGATGATAATGGGGATACAATAGAATTAAAAGATGATGGTTCGGTGGTGAATCCCGTAGAGAAAGTTGTATTCAGTTATACATGGAATGCAGATAATAATTATGTCATTATAGATAACAAGAAATATACATATACAACCTTGTTCGAGAAAGAAGCATTGAAATGTGAAGATGAAGAAAATAAATACTATGTGAGGGAAGATGGATATAAAGAGATATATGATGAAGCTCATGTTGTTGTAGATTTAAGTGAGGATAATTTTTTTGATTATTTTGATATAGACATAAATAAATCCAGAGTGGGTGGTACTGGTGCTACAATAAGTTATGATGGAACAATTAAATTAAAACAGATAAGTGATAACATGTATGTTTCAAAAACAACAAAAAATTTTTCTGTTGAATATAATGGATTCGCATATGGAAATTCTCAAATAAATGCAGGAGATGATACTAAATGCTATTATGATAGTCAATATCAGAATAATACTATTGTTATGCCTTTTTACTTAATTTCATATGGTGAAATAGCAGATATTAAAAGTGCAATAAATGATTTTAAGATAACGGAGAATGCAAAAATAATTTATGTGAAAAATGAATATGCGGAGTTCTTTAAATAATACTTTACTTAAAAGAACTGGGATTAGCCCAGTTCTTTTTTTAATTCAGCCTTATATTTATAAAAAGAGTTTCTTGATATACCAGCAATTTTGATAACTTCTGAATCTGAATTAGTTCCATTAAAGTCTTTGCTGTTTTTCAATATAATTTCTTTTGCGGCAAGTTCCTTTTTGGTGGTATATTTATTACCTTTGATTCTGCCTATCTGCTTTCCCGCAAGTTTAGCGGTTTTTAGTCCTTCGCTTGTTCTTTTGTGAAGGTCTGTTACTTCTTTTTCTGATTGTTCAAAAGCAATCTTAATCTGTTCTTTAGCAAGTGTCATAAGATATTCATTAACAGCTTTTAATAATATGTCTGCATTAGTACCAGTCATTTGTATTTTGGCGCTAATAGCGTTTTTATATGTATCAGTATTAATGTGTGGCTCTTTAAGAAAGACAAGGTTTATACCTAAATTAAAGAGTTCTTCATATAACTTAAATCCTTCTTCTGCATTTCTGGACATTCTGGAAACAGAATCAAATATAATAGTTATATCTTTATCACTGGCAGCAGATTTTTTCACAAGATTATATAGCTTGTTCCACTCTTTTCTCCCTGTTGTCTTAGTTCCTGTATAAATTTCCTTTACTATATGTGCGTTTGGATATATTTCTAAAATGTTTCTTTCTTGTCTACTGATATTTTGTTTTGGGGTTGATATTCGGCAATAACCATATTCTTCTTTCATTAATTTTCTATCTCCTATCATCAAGCTTGTACCAGATTAAACGAACGGCTTTTCTGGTACAATTATTATACTTCAAATCAATGCAAAAAGCAACAATTTTGGTACAATATTTTAAAGGGTTATTTTGGTACAAAAGCTTTGGGATAAATATTAAAAACTCTTGAAAAACTTTTATCAAAGTACATTTTTTTGTACAGCATAAAATGTATAATATGTACATAAGGAAAGGGAAAACAAACAAGTAAATCCCTACAAATATTAAACATTAAAGGAGATTTTAATTATGGCGACAAACAATACAAACAGAGAGTACACATTTGACTATGCAAACAATACAATCATTCTTACAAAGAAATTCTCAAAAGAAGCAAATGAATTTAATTCTGCTGCATACAAAACATTAAAGCAGTTAATCAAAGATTTTCCTACTTATACTATTAAAGTCAAGGAAATCAAGAAAAAGGAAAATAAGAGGTCTTATAAGGGATTAACAATATCTGAAATGAAAAGATTTGTTGAAAAAATTGGAAAGAAAGAATTAGAAGAATTTAATAATGTTAAGACCATAGCAGAAAGTAGAAGTTCCTCATCATATGGAACAATAAAGAAATGGTTTTTAGATAAATATGAAGACGCATATAATGATGAACTCAAAGTGGAAAAGGGAGAAGTAACAAGAGGGCAAGATTTGTCTGAGGGAATTGAAGACATAGAGAATAAAAAGTGTGCATAAAGGAGAATAAAAATGAGGGATATTACAGTAGATTTTGTTACAAATATAATAACAATAAGTAAGGCATTTTATGAGGAATCAAAGGAGTATGGTTCAAACGCATATATAGAAATGGAACATTTAAAAAGGGATAATCCAACAATGAGAATAGCAGTTAGAACTTGTAAGAGAAGCTCCAGAACGAAAAACAAGTCTAAATGGCTGACATATAGATATATGAGAAAGTTTATCTCAATAATGGATAAGGACAGTTTAGAAGAGTTTGATAATATTATGATATATTATGAATCATTTTACACTGATAATGCGAAAGTTTATATAAATGTTAGAGATTGGTTTTTAGAAAAATATCCAGAGCATGAAAAAATGATTGCTGTGGCAGCAGATAAAGAATCAGATAAGAACATGGAAAGAGTACCACGACAGGCAGCTTAATAGCTGTTTGCCGTGGTACTCTTTAGATAGGGGGGATATATTTTGGGAAAAATACATTTACGATTTATGTAAATAGTGCTATGTGGTAAACTTCGACACCCCAAATTAATTCAAAAACGAAAATTTTCTATAGCAATCCACTTGGATTTTTGAGAAAAGCGGCTGTCTACGGAGTATATTTTTGTAATGTAGAATTTAGAATATTTTTATATTCATCTATAATATAATCTGGAGAAATTATTTTTACATTATTTCCTAAACCAAATAACCAACCATAAAATTGAGGACTTAAATTAACTGGAATTCGGACAAAAAATGTATCTGGATTATTATAGTTAGGTCTTATTATAGCACTGTCGCCAAATCGTTCTTTAAAAATAATAACCATGTTGTTTGGACATTCAAGGCAAATAGAAACTTCTTTCCCAGCGAACATACCAAAGGTTTTTTTTGAATAATCAACAATATCAAAATTCTTGAAATATTCCATTCCGTCTCTTGTATCATCAAGTATTTTTATTGATTGCATTCTGTCAATACGATAATGTTTTAATATGTTCTCAACATTATCAAAAGCAATAAGATAATAATTATCATCTGAAAGTGAAACCGCAAATGGACTTAAACAATAGCGTTTATTTTTGGAGAAATGTTCAACTCTATGAGTTGTAGGGTTGAATCGGCTATGTATGTATTGGAATTCAATTTTATTATTGAATGCTAATGCTAAGTATATAGAATCGAGATTTTTAAAAACCTTATCATTCATGCTTTTTATTCTTTTACCTAAAAGCACATTTCTATTTAATGTAACTGAATCGAATGAGCTTCCAAGACTTTTTATTTTGGTTATAAGTTCTTTTGACTTTCTTTCGGTTAAGAACTTTGAAGCGGCAACAGAATCAATCAAAAACTTTAGTTCGTCTGAATTAAATAGTCTTTGAGGGTGATGATATTTATAACCGCCTTTTTCTTTAACACCTATTATTTCAAATCCCGAATAATTAAGTAAGGAAATATCATTATAAATTGTTCTGCGGTCAACATATATATCTTTTGTTTCAAGATAAGAAAGAATATCTTTCATAGTTAAAAAATGTGTTTTATCCGTTATTTTCAAAAATAAATTTTGCAAATAAATTAAAGTTAGTTTTTTGCTGTCAGAATTTTTATTCAATTATGCAGCCTCCTGTGTTTCGTGCTCAAAAGCAGATAATTCATATATAGGAACTTTTATCGGGGTGTAGCCATATTTTATTTTAAATGATTGCTTTGCAGAAATAAAAGCATTTATACAATTAGCACTTATAATTCTATCAGCTTCTTTTCTTGTTAATAAACCATTATCAAGGTCGGCTAATATATCTATTTCAGCTTGAGAGTATAAAGATTTTTCTGTTTTAAACATATTAAAAAAGTCTTTTGTTTTTTCTTCTGATAAAGGTATGTATCTATTATTATCTACATCTAACATACACCATATTTTATCACTAATATACCCATGTGTGCCATAATCATTTTTATGAGTACCGAACATATTTCGCATTCTTACTCTTGTTATTTCATATCTTGTATTGTCTGTATGACTTAAAGCAATAATTTCATTATCATTTTTTATAATACGACTAACATTTTTTGCTGTTTGAAGATTGTCACAACATATAACATTTAATATTTTTTTATCATAAATAATATCTCTTAATTCTCCTTTTTTTAGGATAGGTTCGTAGTCATTGATTTTTTCAACAATGGTATATTGCAGTTTGCGCCAATCGTTTTCGTTGTATTCAATTTCATATAAATAATAATTTTTTAGGTGGTTTAGTAATATATTCTTTTTCTTTTTCCATGTATCTTTTGATACATGGAAAAATGTCTGCATTTCTTGAGTTGAGTATGTGTGTCCTACTAATAATTCCATGTGATTCCTTTCTAAAGTGTGCTATATAGAGAATAGGGGGAAAATTTTTTATACTTATTAGGAATAAAAAGTAAAAAAATTTTCCCCCTATTCTTCTTAAGGTTTACTTAAGCAAATTATTTAAAGTCTTTGTTATGATATCCTGAAGTTTAACATCGATATCATATGTTTGTGTGTTCTTGCTGAATAGTTCCATTGCTCCTCTTTTGCTTTTATAGTAATTGAGAATTTTTTTATCTGTGATAGTGGATTCATAATAATCCAAATGAGGGGTTCTAATAATCATTTTTATATCTCCTATATATATATTATAACATAATTTTTATATGTTTTCAAAAATGCAAACTTTTATAGAATTACAATTGTTATAACAAGATTATAAAACAAGAATCTGGTCTATCATGTAGTTTCATTAAATAGTTGATTCTGTCATTTTTATTGGGAATTGTGTTTAAAATGCTAATTAGTATGTTTATCATTATCTTTCCTTTTGCTGTTGATGAGGTCTATATTATTATAAAATTTACTTATATTGTGTTCTCTTTTGTAGCGTTTCACTAAAGAACTTTCAGATAAATGTGTTTTCATTGACAGGTGTAGCAATTCTTTTGTTTTTGCTGCGCCTATCTGGTTGGAAAAATATTTATCAAGAATAGGGATAGCTTTTTCATATTCTATTGATGTTCTATTGTGATAATTGTTAGTGGTGTAAGTTCTATTGTGAATGGCTGCATGGCAGCAGGCGCATAACAAGATTATATTATCCGAATTATCAGAGCCGCCTTTTGATTTTGGGATTATGTGGTGAAATTCCAGATAGTCAACATTGCCGCAACAGGCACATTTGTTATTCCATATCTTTGATACGATTGTTTTCGTTGCTTTAGAAACCATTTTCTCAACTCCTTTCAGAGTTATTTGAAAATGGAAATATAAGAATTGATTTAACTTGTCCTTAGTTGTAAAAAATTATAGAAAAAATTAGAAAAGATAGAATAGTTGAATAGAGTTGAAGATAATTCTTGTAAATTCAGTAAACATGCGGTAACATATCATTTATGTTCGGACAATTTTTAAAAGGACAGTTTTAGTTATATTTATTTTGCGAAAAACATAAAAGGACAGTTTTCGGACAATTACATATTCAGAAAACCACAATTAAAAAGAGGAATAAGTCCAAAAACTTATTCCTCTAAAAATCCTTATATTATCCGATTCTATTGGTTTTACAATTAACCAAAGTATCTCTTAAGAAGTCCCTCGAATGCCTTACCATGTCTAGCCTCGTCACGAGCCATCTCATGAACTGTATCGTGGATTGCGTCAAGGTTAGCAGCCTTTGCTCTCTTAGCAAGGTCAGTCTTACCTGCTGTTGCGCCGTTCTCAGCTTCAACTCTCATCTCAAGATTCTTCTTAGTGCTGTCTGTTACAACCTCGCCGAGGAGTTCAGCAAACTTAGCAGCATGCTCAGCTTCTTCCCATGCAGCCTTCTCATAGTAAAGACCGATTTCTGGATAACCCTCTCTGTGAGCAACTCTTGCCATAGCAAGGTACATACCAACTTCTGAACATTCACCTTCAAAGTTAGCTCTGAGGTCAGCAACGATATCCTCGCTTACACCCTTAGCTACGCCAACAACGTGCTCAGCAGCCCATTCTCTCTCACCTGTCTGTGCAGCAAACTTGCTTGCTGGTGCCTTACATACTGGACAGACGAAATCTGCTGGAAGAGATTCTCCTTCATAAACATAACCACAAACTGTACATACATACTTCATAATAATAATCTCCTTTCGTTTATAAACATAACAGGCATAAGCCTGAACTTTACTTATCGGAACTTCTGAAAATGTTTCATCAGTTCGTAACTAGAATATAACAGAAATAAATCAGTTTGTCAACAAAAATAGGAATGATTCCTATTTTTATTTTATTGACTTATAAAAATATTAATTTTCCGAAGCACATTTTTCACATAATCCATAGAAGCATACTGAACCAGCCTCGATTTTGCCCGGAAAATGTGATGCCACATTAGCCCCGAGATTTTCAAGGATTTCATTATCAGATGGATTGGTGATATCAATTAAACATTTGCACTTTCTGCACTGAAAATGCAGATGTGGTGCAGTGTTGGCATCATAATGCACAAATCCGTCCTCACATGGAACAGTGACGGCTTCGCCATGCTCCACAAGAAAAGAAAGGTTTCTATAAACTGTGCCAAGACTTATGCTTGGAAAATCATTTTTGACAAATGTGTATACAACATCGGCAGTTGGGTGGTCTTTGCGTGACATAAGAAATGTTTTGATAGCGTCACGCTGACGGCTATGTTTAACAGCGCCCATAAAATCACCTCCGGATTATTATTTACTATTATCTTTAATTAAATTCATAATTTTGTCAATAGAATCCTGCTGCTCACTTTTTTCCATATTAATGATGTACTGGTGTCTGTCAGCGTAAAGCTTGCGGACTGCGGCAAGTAAAGTATCCTTAGTCATATCCTCCTCTGTAAGAACCATAGAATAGCCATGCTCCTTGAAAGAATTGGCATTAAGAATCTGGTCGCCACGGCTTGCATTAGCAGAAAGCGGAATCAGAAGATTAGGCTTCTTGAGAGCAAGCAGTTCGCATATGGCATTGGCACCCGCACGCGAGATAACGATAGAACTGATTGCGAAAAGGTCGCGCATCTGCTCGCTTATGTACTCGAACTGGACATAGCCGGGAGTTCCATTGAGTGATTCGTCCATCTTGCCTTTTCCACACAGGTGAACAACCTGAAAATCCTTAAGAAGCTCAGGTAAAATGCTTCTTACAGCCTCATTTACATGGACAGCGCCAGTACTTCCGCCGACAACAAGAATAATAGGTTTGTCAGTTGTGAAGTTGCAAAGGTCAAGTCCGGCTGCTTTATTGCCAAGCAAAAGCTCCTGTCTGATAGGAGAACCTGTAAGAACAGCTTTTCCTTCAGGAAGGTACTTGAGTGTCTCTGGGAAATTGCAGCATATTTTAGTTGCTTTTCTCATAGCAATCTTGTTGGCAAGGCCGGGTGTCATATCAGATTCGTGGATAATTACTGGAATATGACGGCTTCCGGCGGCAAGAACAACAGGTACAGATACGAAGCCTCCCTTAGAAAATACGATATCAGGTTTGATTTTTTTCATAAGTCTCTTAGCCTGAAAAAGTCCATGAAGCACACGGAATGGATCAGACAGATTCTTAAGACTTCTGTATCTTCTTAATTTACCGGATGAAATACCATAATAAGGAATTCCAAGATCTTCAATAAGAGTTTTCTCAATACCGGTATATGAACCGATATAGAAAACCTCGTAGCCGGCTTCCTTAAGGCTTGGAAGCAGGGCAATATTAGGTGTTACATGTCCGGCAGTACCACCACCGGTAAGTACTATTTTTTTCATAGGTCATTCTCCTGAAAATATAATAAAATGTCCGATTTGTTCAAATGTATCATTACATTTTATGAGCAAATCTTTCCTTAAAGCTGCAATGCATACAGAGCGGTTCGACCGCAGTCTTTTTCTTGAATCCTTCCATAAATGCAACGCTTCGTGGGTTTGAAAGGATTTCCTCAAGTGTTGAATCAAGAATATTGCCAAGAGCCATCACTCCATTACCGTCAAGACAGCACGGAACGACAGTGCCGTCACACAGAATAGCCATATGCTGGCGGAGTCCCTGACAGAATCCGCGCTCATTGCAATAAGTGCTGTTCACATCAGGCCATTCAAACGGAGACTGAACATTTATATAAAGATGTCTCTTGATTGTGCAGTTCTTCTCACCAAACAGAAAAGGCTCTTTCTTAGTATTCCAGAGTCTTAGTGAAATCTCAGTGTCAGTCTTATCAAGAAGCATTTCGCAGGATTCAAAAAGATTATGAATATAAGAATCCATGTCAATGCAGTCGTTATCGTCAGCACTGTGAAGCGACACATTAATCTGATGCACAGGATACTCCAGTAAAACAGGAAGCTTCTCTTTAATAAGAGTGGCATTGGTAGTAAGATTTACTGTAATATCAGCGTCCTGACATATCTTAAGAATTTCACCAAGCTGTGGATGCAGAAGCGGCTCACCTTTAACATGAAGATAAATGTAATTAGTATAATGTCCGATTCTTTCAATCACTGTGCGGAATTCGTCCACACTTATAAAATGTGGTTTTCTCAGAGTTTCCTGACAGAAAGAACAGTGCAGGTTGCAGCTGCTTGTTATCTCGACATAAACTCTTTTAAATCGCGCGACACTATTCATTATCTTTCTTATATTCCTTTAAGGCTTTAGCAAGCTGATCAGGACATGATGTGTCCTTATAGCCACATTTGATACCGTCCATTCTTTTGATAGCTTCGTCAATGTCCATGCCCTCGATAAGAGCAGCAACGCCCTGAGTATTGCCAGCACATCCGCCAGTGAAATGCACATTAACAACCTTTCCATCAACAACATCAAAATCTATCGCGCGTGAACATACGCCTGAAGTCTTAAATTTCATAAAAATCTCCTTACTTATCTTTCTTGCATTATTAGTTATTTGGTATATGTATTGTTGTGAGAAATTGATAGATTAGCGCAGAGTGCTTTGGAGTCGCCGGCACTTAGCGTGCTATGCGATAATCTATCAATTTCTCACAATGTTAGTACATATATCTAATTACAGTATAACACTTTTACAGGATATGAAAAAGCATAAGTTGTTTTATTGCAAATGTTCAATTATAATGTATGCAGTTTGAAATGGATATATAAGGAGGATTTATGATAGGCATTATTGGCGCAATGGACGAAGAAGTAGAACAGCTTGTTGAGGTAATGGAGATTACCCGCGAGGAAACTAAGGCATGCATGACATTTAAAGCAGGAAAGCTTGCCGGGAAAGATGTTGTTATTGTAAGAAGCGGAATTGGTAAGGTTAATGCTGCGGCATGCACACAGATTCTTGTCGATGACTTTAAGGCTGACTACATTATTAATACAGGAATTGCTGGTTCACTTAAGGCAGAGATTGATATTGCAGATGTTGTTATTTCATCAGATGTTCTTCATCATGACATGGATGCGACAGGATTTGGATATCCTTTAGGACAGATTCCAAGAATGGATACACTTTCATTTGCAGCAGACGAAAGACTTATTAAACTTGCTGGCGAGGCTTGTAAAAATGCAGTTCCGGAAATCGGAGTACATGTCGGCAGAGTTGTAAGCGGCGACCAGTTCATATCAGACAAGGCTGTTAAGGAGAGAATCAGCAGCAATTTCGATGGCTTCTGTACAGAGATGGAGGGAGCAGCGATAGCACAGGTTTCTTACCTTAATAAAGTTCCATTTGTAATATTAAGAACTATATCAGATAAGGCTGATGACAGCGCAACAATGGATTACCCGGCATTTGAAAAGCTCGCAATTGCTAATAATGTCAAGGTTATGAAGGAACTTGTTGCAAATATTTAATCAGACGGTGGTTCGACAATATCTGCTTTAATTAAGTTGTATAATGCGGTAGTATTCAATGTTTTTTGGGAGGTTTATATGCAGACTGTATTAATAGCAATCAGAAATTATGCAGATGATGATAGCGGAAATGTCGATATACATAGCAGGCTGGCTGTAAAACCATTTAAGAAAATGAAAGGTGCAGGACGACTTTTTTTACTAAAAAATGTAGACAGGGAGCTTGTGAAACTAAATAAACAGTACAGGGAAATTATTAAAAATGTACGATAATTATGCAAAAATGTGCAGAAACGGAGGATTATTATGAAGATACTTATGTTGGAAACTATGACATACGGAGATGATATTTCGCTTGAGCAGTTTAACAGGCTTGGCGAAGTTGTGACATACAGCTTAAGTTCTTATGAGGAAGCTGTTGCAAGAATGAAAGAGCATAATCCTGATGTCGTTATTATTAATAAAACTAACATGAACGCAGAGTGCATGGCAGCCGCGTCTAATCTTAAGATGGTGGCAGAGGCAGCTACAGGCTACAACAATATTGATATAGAATATGCCAAAGCGCATGGAATAAGGGTTGCCAATGTTGCTGGATATTCAACACAGTCAGTTATACAGCACACATTTGCACTTGCATTTTATCTTGTCGAGAAGATGAGATATTATGATGATTTCGTAAAGAGCGGCGAGTATGCAGAGTGGTCTTGCTTCTCACATTTTGCAAATGTGTTTCACGAACTGGCAGGAAAGACATGGGGAATTGTCGGACTTGGCAATATAGGAAGAGGCGTTGCTAAGATTGCGGCAGACTTTGGCTGTAATGTAATATACTATTCAGCAAGCGGTCACAGCTATGATGTGCCATACGAAAGATATGAGCTTGATGAATTTTTGAAGAAATCGGACATCGTGTCAATTCATGCACCGCTTAACAAATATACAGAAAATCTGTTTAATTATGAGACATTTAAGAAGATGAAGAGCAGCGCAGTTCTTCTGAATCTTGGACGTGGCCCGATTGTTAATGACGCAGACCTTGTAAGAGCGCTTAACGAAGGCGTGATTGCAGCAGCAGGACTTGATGTAATAACCACTGAGCCGGTTGCTAAGGACAATCCTCTTCTTACAATTAAGGACAGCAACAAGCTTATCGTTACCCCTCATGTTGCATGGGCGACATACGAGGCGAGAACCCGCCTGATGGACGAGATATATCTTAATATCAGGGCATTTATGGCTGGGGAAGAGCGAAATGTTATTGTATAATATATATTTTTATAATGAATATGTGGACTGTGCGGATTCTGGTTATTGCCAGAGTCCGTTTTTTAAAATAAAGAGGTTGACACTTGTAAAACAAAATGCTATCTTTAGGTTGACGGATGTAGAACGGACAGGAGAGGGAAAACGATGACTTTAAATAAGAGTGAATGGACAATTATGGAGAAGCTATGGGAACAGCCATATACTATGATGCAGTTGTATCATATACTTGAAGAGGAGACTGGCTGGAGCAAAAGTACGGTTGTCACAATGCTTGGAAGAATGGTGGATAAGGGGCTGATTGCTTACAGTGAAGGCGGCAGGGCAAGGGAATATTATCCGCTGGTAAAGAAGGAAGATGTGGCATTGTCGGAGACAAAGAGTCTGCTTGATAGAGTGTTTAAGGGTTCAGTCAATATGATGATGAGCACGCTTGTCAAATCTAACGAACTTAGCAAGGATGAGATTAATGAGTTGCAGGCTATATTGAAGAAGGCAGGTGAGAAAGCTGATTAATGTAGTTATAACATCAAGCATAATGATTGTTGTGGTAATGATTTTGCGGAAATTTTTTGGCAGCAGAGTAAAGAGCGGAGCAATCTGTGTATTGTGGGCGTTAGTTGCAATGCGTCTTTTAATACCTGTGCAGTTATTTGGAAATGTTGTAAATGTGGCTGATTATCTGTTAGATAATATTAAGCGTGTGCAGGGCAGCGCTGTAGCGAATGAAGAACAGCCTGATACTGGTGATAATGTTAAGATAGCTGGAAATGTACAGACATCCGGGAATACCAAGGGGATAACAGATGTGATGTCAGATGGCAGGATGCAGGCAGAAAACGAAACATACACAGATAAAAAAATGCAGGAAACAAGTAGTGCTAAGCCTGACAATATTCATATTATAAGCTATATGCTGGGTATATGGTTTACTGGCATGGCACTTATGTTTCTGATTGTAGTTGTCAGCAATATCATATTTTACAGAAGACTTATATATACAAGAATCAAGACAGGTAATAGTGGGCGAATCAGCATTTATATTACTGATGTTGTGGATTCGGCCTGTCTGTACGGAGTATTTCGTCCGGCTGTGTACCTTAACACTAATACAGGAAACAATGAATTTATTATAAATCATGAATTGACTCACTACAGACACAGAGACAACTGGTGGGCGTTAGTGAGAATGTTGTGTGTATGTATATACTGGTTTAATCCGCTTGTGTGGCTGGCAGCACATTTTCACAAAGAGGACTGCGAGTTATTCTGTGATGAAGCGGTTGTAAGAAATTGCAGTGCAAGCGAGAGACAGAAATATGGTGAGGTGCTGTTAAATGCTGCCGCCAGACGTTCAGGCAGATTATCGGATATATATCTTTTATCAGGAGCGTCCTCTGGTTTTCGTGAACTTAAGAAAAGGATTGAGAGAATCGCTGGCAATAAGAAAACATACAAAAGCGTAGCATTTGTAATGATAGTGACGGTGGCAGCAATTACAGTTTTTGCGTTTGGCGGGTCTAATGTTAAAGGCAGTGCTGAAAAATCGACAGATAGCATGTTTGAGACAGATACTGACAATCAGAATGATGATAAAATGAAGAATTATCTCATAGCAGAATATAGGTACGACCTTACGCATGATGGTGTTGATGATGATGTGGCAATGGAGATATACGGATATGCCGGGGATATCAGTGATGTTAAAGAGGCACTCAATGATACAAGAAAATATGTCACTGTAACTGTCAAAGATGGCATTACAGGTCAGATTTTGTATACAAAAGAGGTTGGAAACAGCCACTCACAAAATGGATTTGTTTCGATAGTTTCAGCGAATGGTAATTATTATATTATGGACGGAATAAAAGGCGTATGGCAGGGGGATGGACTTGAAAGGTTCACAGTTTATGATTTCTCTTCAGGCACGAAAAATGTTGTAGATGAATGCAAGGTTGATTATTATGCTTCTGAAGAGTCAGCGGAAAGGGCAGCAAACCGCGGTCAGTTGCTTGTTTCACAGCAGGAAGCTGATGAGATGTACAATAGCAGAATTGCAAGGTGGAATGATGGAGCGGTTGTGCTGATTGAATGTTTGATTTATTAGCGGGGACATAAAAATGCGGATTCCGGGTGGAGTCCGCATTTTCACTATAATTAGATGTTAAAAAGAAGAATGCTTTTTTAAAACGCAATATATCAAATAAGATTGATATTCTTCGCACAAAATCGATATATTGCGGACGAAAGTTGATATTCTTCGCATAAAATGCTATAATTTGCGTAAGATATATTGTTGACGGTGGGAATGAGAGAGGAGGTTCAGATGAAAAGTTGTAAAGAGAAAGCTGCAGAATGGGGGATTTCTTCAAGATCTGTGAATGATATGTGCAAAAAAGGAAAAGTGGCTGGGGCTGTTAAGGAGAATGGAACATGGAGAATTCCTGATGATGCAGCAAAACCTGCTGATAAAAGGATTTCAACGGGAAAGTATGTAAAGAAATCCGGGGGAAAGGGCTTAAAGGCACTTCCTATTGGGATATCAGATTATGTGCGTGCGCAGTCAGAATATTATTATGTTGATAAGACATTATTAATCAAGGAATTTCTTGACCAGAAGCCATTGGTATCATTGTTTACAAGACCTAGAAGATTTGGAAAGACCCTGAATATGGATATGTTAAGGGTTTTCTTTGAGATATCTGATGAGGATACAAGCAAATATTTTAAAAATCAGGCAATCTGGCAGTGTGGAGAAGAGTACCGTTCGCATCAGGGTAAGTACCCGGTGATTTTTCTCACATTTAAAGATGTTAAATTTGATACATGGCAGGAAACTATTGATAAGATTCGTGGACTTTTGCAGGAAGAATTTGGACGACATCAGGAATTGCTTAACAGTGATAAGCTGTCAGAGTATGATAAGGAGAATTTTTTAAAGATTCTTAATGGCACAGCCAATGAAGTTGAACTTACTTCTGCACTTGAGCGTTTGTCAAAAATGCTGGCTGTGCATTATGGCAAAGCACCGATTATTATAATTGATGAATACGATACGCCTATACAGGAAGGATATTCAAAAGATTTCTATGATGAGATTATTGGGTTTATGAGAAATTTCTTCTCAGGAGCATTTAAAGATAACAGAAATCTTTCGTATGGATTTCTTACTGGAATTCTTCGTATTGCACAGGAAAGTATATTTAGTGGACTTAATAATCTGACAGTTAATTCAGTTATGGATGAAGCGTATGACAGCTTCTTCGGATTTACAGGTAATGAAGTAAAAGCAATGCTTGAATATTATGGTATGTCAGCTAAAGAAAAGGAACTGAAAGAATGGTATGATGGATATTTATTTGGTAACGAGGAGATATACAATCCGTGGTCGGTTATCAATTATATTTCTAAAGACGGTATTCCACAGGCATATTGGGTTAATACAGGAAAGAATGAGATTCTTGAAGATGTACTTGAAATTGCTACTGATGACATAACGGAGAGACTTTATGCACTTTTACAGGGAGAGCCTGTTATTGCCAGAATTGATCAGAATGTTGTATACAGGTCGATTGCAGAAGATCCGGCTAATATATATAGTCTGTTGTTAGTGGCAGGATATTTGAAAACACCGAGAAAAGATTTGCAGGCAGATGGTTCATATCTGTGCGAGGTTTCCATTCCTAACAGGGAAATTGCAGCGGTTTACAAGAATGAAATTTTGTCACATTTGCTGCAGATAGGTGCTATCACAAGAACTACTGCTAACAAGATTGCGGAGAGTCTTTATGCAAATGATTATAAAAAATTGCAGGCTGCAATATCCGAATACATGGATAAATCCATAAGTTTTTATGATGGAGGAGCAGGGGGCTTTTATCATGGTTTAATGCTTGGTCTGATTGCATTGATGGATAACCAGTATAAGATTAAATCTAACAGGGAATCAGGCGATGGAAGATATGATATCAGCCTTATTCCAAGAGAAAACAGGTATCCGGGAATTATATTGGAATTAAAATGGAAGAATGGATTGAGTGCAGATTCACTTGATACATTTGCAGACGAGGCACTGACTCAGATTGATAATATGAGATATGATTCTGAGATGAAGCAGGAAGGAATTAATGATATCCTGAAATTTGGAATTGCATTTTCAGGAAAGAAGGTCAGAGTTAAGACCAAATAGAGCGGGAGGGCAGTTATAAGCCCTCCTGTTCTAATCTTCCTCAATAACCTCAATTTCCATATAAGCAAATTCGATATCTTCAACAAAGTTATCTTTAGTGAAGCGTACTTTCGAGTGGCGCTGGAATTCTGAAACATTGGAATCGAGCCAGATTGGCTCGGCAAGGTCGAATTCATAGCATGCGTCATGAATAGCAGCAAATATTTTGCGGGTTCTGTTTAAATCAGAATCTGCATTTTTAATTACAGTGTCTTTGATAAGATGCCCTCTGTCGTCAAAGAGCTTACACCACATTCTAAACATATCAGAAATCCTCACTATCTATCAGTATTGTGAATGGTCCGTCGTTTTCAAGGCTGACCTTCATATCAGCACCGAATCTGCCGGTTTCAACTTTAGGAACACGTTCACGGCACATTGCCACAAATTTTTCATAAAGGGCGTTAGCCATATCAGGCGCGCCGGCATTAGTAAAGCTTGGGCGGTTGCCTTTGCGGCAGTCCGCATAAAGTGTAAACTGGCTTACAATAAGCAGCTCGCCACCGACATCTGCCAGAGACAGATTAGTTTTGCCATTCTCGTCTTCAAAAATACGCATTTTGCATATCTTGTCTACATATTTTGGAAGCATTTCTTCTGTATCGTCCTGACCAGCCCCGAAAAGAATCAAAAGACCATGTCCGATATTTCCAACAACTTTGCCATCTATCTTAACATTTGCATGATTAACACGCTGTATTACGAATCTCATATTAAACTCCTTAAATGTGTGAATAACTGAATATTATACGCTTAGTGGAAATGTGTCAACTTGTTAAGGAACATTATTATTATATGAGTTTTATCTTCTGTCTGCCGATTTAGCCGCCGTTTCCTATAAAATTTAAAAATAAGTTAACTTTATAGGTAGAATTTGAGAAAAATAGGTGTATTTTGAAAAAAATGTTGTGAAAATGCAGAAAAAGACCTATAAGATGACTTCAAAAACAGAATTTATAGGAACATTTTGCTGTGTAGACAGCTTAAATGATAGAAAATGGCTGAAATGTTCCTATAAGAGAATTAAAAATACGACTATCTATAGGTATCATGTTGCAATCAATAATCAACAGATGATACAATCTAAGCAACAGCAACAGCAACAGCAACAGCAACAGCAACAGCAACAGCAACAGCAACAGCAACA
>OGHF01000764.1_pt1 | contig 20968 bp, 19 predicted proteins | sample 1571481 | NCBI WGS metagenome assembly OGHF01 (sample SAMEA2581952, study PRJEB24529) | metagenome | biome: Human gut stool | place: China | collected 2011
AGCAGGCGCTCCGCCAGCGCCCCGTCCAGCTCCCAGGGCCAGTTGGACATGGCGGCGAAGGCCGCCGTGTCCCCGTCCCGGATCAGCTCCGCCGCCTCCCGGGCGGTCATCTGCAGGGCCTGATACTGGGTCTGCCAGTTGCCCGCTCCCGCGCAGCGTCCCCGGCGGATGGGTGTCAGTTCTGTCATCGTCATTCTCCTTTGCCGCGCCCCTCTGCGGGGCGGTGTCTCCGGCGGTTTGTACAGCCCGCCGTGGGGGCCGCGGCCGCCGGTTCCCTTTCCCGTCTATTGTACCGCACATTCTGCTTCCGCACAATCCTCTTTTCCGCGGACGAGTTAACAGAAATTTTGTTTTTTTCTGCTTGCGCCCGGCCGCTTCGCCGTGCTATACTGGCGTTGTTCTTGATTTTTTCCATGGAGGTGCATCTTGCAGAAACGCAGTCACAAACTGCTGGCCGCCACCCTGCTGGAGAATACCCAGGGATTTCAGGCCAGACGATTCGAGCTCGCCTTCCTGTTCGGCTCCTTTCAGCCGGACTGCAACCCCCTGACCTATTTGAAGGGCTCCCTGCGGGCCTATAAGTTCCGGGGGCATAACTACTCCAACTCCCAGCACTACATCTACTCCCGCATCTCCCGGCTCCAGCGCCGCCAGCGCTGGACCATCTGGCAGTATTACACCCTGGGCAAACTGACCCACTATCTGGCGGATGCGTTCACCTATCCCCATAACGAGAATTATCCCGACAGTATGCTCTGCCACCACCAGTATGAGACGGACCTGCGGGCCTATCTGGAGGAGTATCTGGCCACCCGCGCCCTTCGTCGGGAGAAGTTCCGTCAGGACGTGGCGGACGCCCTTCAGGAGCTGCACCGGCAGTACATGGCCGGCGTGGCCGATATGCGCAAGGATGTGCAGTTCATCCTGAAGGCCACCTCCCTGCTGATGGCCGGCTGCCTGCCTGCCAGCGCCGCAGCGGCTGTCTGAACCCTGTTTTGGGAAAAGCGCACAGCAGCGGTTTCCCTTTCGGCGCATTCTTTGGAATCATTGTCAATTTCCATTTGCTTTTTCTGGTGTTATCCTGAAACTATCAAAGGACTCGGAAAGGAACCCAGTCATGACCAACATCACCCGTTCTGCCGAATACCGTTACTTTAGCTTTACCTATTTTTATGGTAAGGCTTATTTCGGTTTGGCTGAAAATGTGTGTGATCGTGTCTGACGCCAGGAAAAGGCTATCAGTGCATGACGACCCGCAGCCGAACCGGCTGCGGGTCTTTTTTGTACCAGCCCCATCATTTTTAGGAGGAATACAGTATGATCGTCGTTCTGAAACAAAACCCCAACCGGGACCAGCTGGAGAGCCTGATCGCCTGGCTCCAGGAAAAGGGGATCATCATCCACACCAGCATCGGCGAGGCCCACACCATCTTAGGACTGGTGGGTGATACCAGCCAGCTGGACATCGACCTGATTGCCGCCCTGGACATCGTGGAGGATGTGAAACGGGTCCAGGAGCCCTACAAGAATGCCAACCGGAAGTTCCACCCGGAGGACACGGTGGTGCAGGTGGGCAACACCCAGATCGGCGGCGGCAATCTGACCCTGATGGCGGGCCCCTGCTCTGTGGAGAGCGAGGAGCAGGTGGTGGCCATTGCCAAAGCGGTGAAGGCCAGCGGCGCCACCATGCTGCGGGGGGGCGCCTTCAAGCCCCGGACCTCCCCCTACTCCTTCCAGGGCCTGGGGGCCACGGGTTTGGAGTACCTGAAGGTGGCCCGGCAGGAGACCGGCCTCCCCATCGTGACGGAGCTGATGGACCTGAGCCAGCTGCCCCTCTTCAAGGATGTGGACGTGATCCAGATCGGCGCCCGGAACATGCAGAACTTCGACCTACTCAAGGCCGTGGGCCATCAGGACAAGCCCGTCATGATCAAACGGGGCATGTCCGCCACCTACGAGGAGTGGCTGATGAGCGCCGAGTACGTCATGGCCGGCGGCAATGAGAATGTGATCCTCTGCGAGCGAGGTATCCGCACCTTTGAGAGCTACACCCGCAACACCCTGGATCTGGCCTGCATCCCCGTGCTGCGGAAGCTGACCCACCTGCCCATCATCATCGATCCCAGCCATGCCACCGGCAAGAGCTGGCTGGTAGATCCCCTGGCCATGGGCGCCGTGGCCACCGGTGCCGACGGATTGCTGATCGAGGTCCACAACGACCCGGCCCATGCCCTGTGCGATGGCCCCCAGTCCCTGAAGCCGGAGGTGTTCGACGGCCTGGCGAAGAAGCTGCTGAAGCTCCATGACTTTATGAAGACGGTGGAGGAGTAAGACATGAATGTTGCCATCGTCGGCCTGGGCCTCATCGGCGGGTCCATGGCCAAGAGCATCAAGAACCGCACCAGCCACACCGTCTGGGGCATAGACCTGAACGCGGAGACCATGACCATGGCCCGGATGTGCGGCGCCATCGACGCCCCCCTGACGGAGGAGAACCTGCCCCAGGCGGATCTGATCCTGGTGGCGATCCGGCCCGGCGCCGCCATCGAGTGGGTCCGGCAGCACGCGCCGCAGATCGCCAAGTCCGCCATTCTGGTGGACCTGTGCGGCGTGAAGCGGACCGTGGTGGCGGCCATCGCCCCCATCGCAGAGGAACGCGGCTTCTCCTACATCGGCGGCCACCCCATGGCCGGTAAGGAGCGGGGCGGCTTCACTGCCTCCGCAGAGGACCTGTACGTGGGAGCATCTATGATCCTGACGCCGGACAAGCGGACGGACATGCGGCTGCTGGAGACGCTGAAGGCCTTCTTTCTGGACCTGGGCTTTGCGGGCCTCACCTTCTCAACGCCGGAGGAGCACGACCGCATCATCGCCTTTACTTCCCAGCTGGCCCATATCGTCTCCAGCGCCTATGTGAAGTCGCCGGAGGCCCAGAAGCGCCGAGGCTTTTCCGCCGGCAGCTTTCAGGATATGACCCGGGTGGCCCGTCTGGATGAGGACATGTGGACAGAGCTGTTTCTGGACGATGAGGACTTCCTCACCGCCGAGCTGGAAGAGCTGATCGGCCACCTGACGGACTACCGCAACGCCTTGCGGGCCAAGGATACTCAGCGGCTGCACGATTTGCTGAAGGAGGGCCGGGAGCTGAAGGCCACCGCCGGCGGCAACTGACCTATTTCCGGCGCCGCTGCGCGACATGATTCTATAAAAGGAGTTTTTCGATGTTTGACTCCATCCGAACCATTCCCGTCCGGGTCCGGCCGCCCTATGATGTGCGCATTGGCAGCGGCCTGCTTGGCCGGTGCGGGGACTATCTGGCCGCGCTGCTGGGACAGCGGAGGATCGCCGTTCTGGCCGACGACACCGTGGCCTCCCTGTACCTGGACACCGTCACCGCCGCTCTGGAGGACGCGGGCTTTGCCGTCTGCTCCCATATCTTCCCCTCCGGGGAGGGGCGCAAGAATCTCTCCACCCTGACAGAGCTGCTGGAGTTCCTGGCGTCGGAGCATCTGACCCGCACGGACTGCGTGGCCGCCCTGGGCGGCGGCGTCACTGGGGACATGGCGGGCTTTGCTGCCGCCGTGTACCTCCGGGGCATCCGGTATGTCCAGCTGCCCACCACCCTGCTGGCGGCGGTGGACTCCTCCGTGGGGGGTAAGACCGCCGTGGACCTGACCGCCGGGAAGAACCTGGCCGGGGCCTTCTGCCAGCCTGCCGCCGTGATCTGCGACACGGACTGCCTGAAGACCCTGCCCCCCGACGTGTTTGCCGACGGGGCCGCCGAGGCCGTCAAGACCGGCGTGCTCTCTGACGAAGCCCTGTTCGCCCTGTTTGAGGACGGCACCCTCACCGCCGACCCCGGCGAGGTCATCGCCCGGTGCGTCGCCTACAAGGCCGGCGTGGTGGAGCGGGACGAGAAGGAGCAGGGGGAGCGGAAGCTTTTGAACCTGGGCCATACTGTGGGCCACGCCATCGAGAAGTGCAGCGGCTATGTTATCCCCCATGGCCACGCCGTGGCGGCGGGGCTGGCCGTCATCGCCCGGGCTGCGGAGGCCCTGGGCTGGACGGAGGAGTCCCTGGCGGCGCGAATCACCGCCTGCCTTTCTAAAAATGGCCTGCCCACCGGGACAGACTACTCTGCTGAAGCCCTGGCGGAGGCAGCCCTTTCCGACAAGAAGCGCGCCGGTGGGGATATCACCCTGGTGGTCCCCCAGAAGATCGGCCATTGCGAGCTGCGGAAGGTCCCGGTAGCGGACCTGCTACCCATCATCCGGGCAGGACTGGAGGCGTAAATGGACCTTCAAATCACCCCGAAAAAACTCTCCGGTGTCGTGACGCCGCCCTCCAGCAAGTCCCAGGCCCACCGATTGCTGATCGCCGCTGCTCTCAGCGGCGGGATCAGCGTCATCCACGGCCTGGCGGACTCCCAGGACATCCGGGCCACCCGCCGGTGCCTGTCTGCCATGTGTGCCGGGATGGAGGATCTGCCGGATGGCACCCTCCGGGTCCACGGACTGGGAAACGGCATCGTCATCGCACCTCCCTATGCCCTGCTGGACTGCGGGGAATCGGGCTCTACCCTGCGCTTCCTGATCCCCGTGGGCCTGCTGATACAGGGAGAGGCGTCCTTCACCGGCCGCGGCCGGCTGATGGAGCGCCCGCTGAAGCCCTACGAGGACCTGTTCCGGGAGAAGGGCATCGCCTGGAAGCTGGCGGACAACGTCCTCACCGTAAACGGCGGTCGGGGATACGGTACCCTGGCCCTGGACCCGGGGACATACCGCCTGCCCGGCAACGTATCCAGCCAGTTCTTCACAGGGCTGCTGTTCGTCATGCCCCTGCTGGAGGGAGACTCTACCCTGGTGTCCACCACACCCCTGGAGAGCCGGGACTACCTGGAGATGACCCGGCAGGCTCAGGCCGCTGCCGGTGTCACCAGCCGGTGGCTGGACGAAAACACGCTCTTCGTCCCTGGCGGCCAGACCTACCAGCCCTTTGAGGCCACGGCGGAGGCGGACTGGTCCCAGGCGGGGTTCTGGTACGCCGCCGATTTCTTGGACAGCCGTGTGGACATCCGGGGCCTGAATCCCGACTCTGCACAGGGGGACAAGGCAGTCAGCGAACTCTACTGGCGGCTGGCCCGGCCCGGGGACACGGAGATCGATGTCTCCGGATGCCCCGACCTGCTGCCGCCTCTGGCGGTGATGGCGGCGGCCCGCTCCGGTACCACCCGGTTCGTGAACGCTGCCCGGCTGCGGATGAAGGAGAGCGACCGGCTTTCCACCACCGCCGCCCTGCTGACCGCCCTGGGCGGACGGGCGGAGGAGGGGCCGGACTTTCTGACAGTCCACGGCGGGACGCTCACCGGCGGCATGGTGGACTGCGCCAACGACCACCGGATCGCCATGGCGGCCGCCATCGCTGCCACTGCCTGTACCGGCCCCGTCACGGTGCTGGGGGCCCAATGCGTGCAGAAGTCCTACCCGGATTTCTGGGAGGTGTACAAGAACCTGGGAGGTGATATCCATGTCCTCTGAATTCGGCAGTCTCCTGAAAATCTCTGTCTTCGGCCAATCCCATGGAAGGGCCATCGGCGTGGTGGTGGATGGCCTGCCCGCCGGGGAGGCCATCGACCTGGAGGAGCTGAACGCCTTCCTGGCCCGGCGGAAGCCGGGGAAGAGCCCCCTTTCCACCGCCCGGAGGGAGGCCGACGCGCCGGTGTTCCTCTCCGGCCTGGAAAACGGCGTCACCTGTGGAGCCCCTCTGTGCGCGGTCATCGAAAATGGAGACCAGCACTCATCGGACTATGACGCCCTGCGGGACAAGCCCCGGCCCGGCCACGCAGACTACACTGCATTTGTCAAGTGGGGCGGGCAGGCGGACATGCGGGGCGGCGGCCACTTCTCCGGCCGGCTGACGGCGCCCCTATGTATCGCCGGCGGCATCGCCAAGCAGATTCTCTCCCGCCGGGGCGTATACGTAGGGGCCCACCTCCAGTCCGTGGGGACGGTGGCGGATGCATTATTCCCCCTGCGGCCCACGAAGGAGCTGTTTGACGCCGTGGCTGCCAAGCCATTCCCGGTGCTGGACGACCAGGCGGGGGAGCGGATGCAGGCGCTGATTCTGGAGGCCCGGAAAAATCTGGATTCCGTGGGAGGCGTCGTTGAGTGTGCCGCCACGGGCCTTCCCGCCGGACTGGGGGAGCCCATGTTCGGCGGCGTGGAAAACCGGCTGGCTGCCGCCCTCTTCGGCATTCCCGCCGTGAAGGGCGTGGAGTTTGGGGACGGCTTCGCCGCCGCCCGGTCCCGGGGGTCCGAAAACAACGACCCCTTTGTGATGGAGGACGGCCGGGTGCAGACAGAGACCAACCACGCGGGCGGCATTCTGGGGGGCATCACCAGCGGAATGCCCATCGTCCTGCGGACGGCCATGAAGCCCACACCGTCCATCGCCCACCCCCAGCGGACGGTCAGCCTGTCCGCTGGAGAGAATGCGGAGCTTGTGATCCACGGGCGGCACGACCCCTGCATTGCCCACCGGGCGGTCCCGGTGGTGGAGGCGGTTACTGCCGCCGTGCTGTTAGATTTATTATTGGAGGGACATCATGGAACTTTCTGAGATTCGAGAGAAGATCGACGCAGTGGACGAGCAGCTGCTGGACCTGTTCCTGCAGCGCATGGACCTGTCCGACGAGGTGGCTGCCTACAAGAATGCGCACCATCTGCCCATTTTGAACAAAGAACGGGAGCGGGCCATCCTGGCCAAGGTGACGGAGAAATCCGGGGAGCGGGAGCGGTATGCCTACCACCTGTTCTCCACCCTGTTCGAGCTGGCCCGGTCCCGGCAGGCAGAGCTGATTTCCGCCCCCACCAAGGTGGCCGCCCAAGTCCGCGCCTCTCTGGAGGCCGGTACCTCGGTCTTTCCCCAGACGGGCCTGGTGGCCTGTCAGGGCGTGGAGGGGGCCAACTCCCAGGTGGCCTGTGACCGGCTGCTGCCCCGGGGCAACATCGTGTATGTGAAGACCTTCCAGGCTGTGGTGTCCGCTGTGGAGTCCGGCCTGTGCAGGTTCGGTGTGCTGCCCATTGAGAACAGCTCCAACGGCTCCGTCCGGGCGGTGTACGAGCTGCTGCAGGACCACAACCTCTCCATCGTCCGGTCCACCCGGCTGTGCATCCGGCACGAGTTGCTGACGCTGCCCGGCGTGAAGATGGAGGACATCACGGAGATCTACTCCCACGTGCAGGCCATCGGCCAGTGTAGCAAGTTCCTGAACAGCCTCAACGGCGTCCGTGTCATCCCCTGCGACAACACCGCCATGGCCGCCAAGATGGTGGCGGAGAAGGGCGACCGCCACGCCGCCGCCATTTCCTCCCACCCCTGCGCGGCGTTGTACGGCCTGACCTGCCTCAACGACAGCATCCAGGACAGCGACAACAACTACACCCGGTTCATCTGCATCACCAAGGATCCGGTGATCTATGCCGGCGCCAACCGGATCAGCCTGATTATCGCCTTTGACAACCGGCCCGGCGCCCTGTATGAAATCCTCTCCAAGCTGGCGGCACTGGACATCAACATGACGAAGCTGGAGTCCTGCCCCGTGGCGGGAAGTGACTTTGAGTTTGTTTTCTTCCTGGAGTTGGACGCCTCCGTCCAGGATCCCAGCGTCCTGGCCATGCTGGAGGAGATGGAGCGCAGCTGTGCCGAGTTCCAGTTCTTGGGCAACTACGCGGAAGTCTGAGCCATGGATGAGCGGATTTACGGCCTGCTGGGCCGGAAGCTGGGCCACAGCTGGTCCGTCCCCATCCATGCCGCCCTGGGCAACGGCGCCTACCGCCTTCTCGAGCTGGAGCCGGATGGACTGGCTCCCTTTCTTCACCGGAAGGACATCGGCGGCCTGAACGTCACCATCCCCTACAAGCGGGACGTGATGCCCCTGTGCGATGAGATCGACCCGGCGGCGGAGGCCATCGGCAGCGTCAACACCATCGTCCGGTGCGCAGACGGCAAGCTGGTGGGCTATAATACGGACATCGACGGGTTCCTCTATATGGCCTGCCGGGCGGGTATCTCCCTGTCAGGGAAAAAAGTCGTGATTTTGGGCAGCGGCGGGGCATCTCTGACGGCCCAGACCGCCGCCCGGCAGGGGGGCGCGGCCGAGGTCGTGGTGGTATCCCGTTTCGGTCCGGACAACTATGACAACCTCTCTCGCCACGCTGACGCGGAGATCCTGGTGAACGCCACTCCGGTGGGCATGTACCCCGGCAACGGCCAGTCTCCCGTGGACCTGTCCGTATTTCCCGTCTGTCAGGGGGTGCTGGACGTCATCTACAATCCCCGGCGCACGGCCCTGCTGCTGCAGGCGGAGGCGCGGAGCATCCCCTGCTCTGACGGACTGCCCATGCTGGTGGCCCAGGCGGTGGCGGCAGAGGAGCGGTTCTTCAACAGGTCCATTCCCGCCGGTGAGAATGAGCGGATTTTGGTTCAGCTCCGGCGGGAGATGACCAACCTCATCCTGATCGGCATGCCCGGCAGTGGCAAGACCACGGTGGGTGAGGCGCTCTCCCGCCTCACCGGCCGGGAGGCCGTGGATCTGGACCAGATGATCGAAACCACCGCCGGCTGTTCCATCCCGGAGATCTTCCAGCGTGAAGGCGAGTCCGGCTTCCGGGCCCGGGAGCGGGCCGCCGCGGAGGAGGCTGGGAAGCGCACAGGCGTCATCCTCCTCACCGGCGGCGGTATCATCAAGACGGCGGAAAACTACGCGGCCCTCCATCAGAACGGCCGCATCTATCAGCTGGTGCGGGATCTCAGCCTGCTGCCCACCGAGGGCCGGCCCCTGTCCCAGGGGGCGGATCTGGCCGCCATGTGGCGGGAGCGGGCGCCCCTGTACGCCCGATTCCGGGACGTGGAGATTGACAACAGCGGCACGGTGGAGGACACCGCCGCCGCCATCTGGAGGGATTTTTGTGCACATTCTGGTAGTTAACGGCCCCAACATGAACATGCTGGGAATCCGCCAGCCGGAGATCTACGGCCATGAGACCTATGAGGACCTGAAGGCGCTGATCCGGGCGGAGGCGGACCGGCTGGGCGTGTCCGTCTCCTTCTTCCAGTCCAACCACGAGGGGGCCCTGGTGGACGCCATCCAGCAGGCATACTTCGACCATGTGGACGGCATCATCATCAACCCGGCAGCCTACACCCACACCAGTGTGGCCCTGCTGGATGCCGTGAAGGCGGTGGGGATCCCCACGGTGGAGGTCCACGTCTCCGACCCGGACAGCCGGGAGGAGTTCCGCCGTGTCTCCCACATCCGGGCCGCCTGCGCGGCCACCATCCGGGGCCATGGGCTCCAGGGATATGTGGAGGCCCTGCGGTTTCTCTGCGGCGCGGACGCTTGACAAACGGCGGTCTCTGACGGATAATATGCCCATACCCCATTGGGTATCCGGGAGGTGTCGGCATGAGACAATGTATGGATGCGGACAACCTGCACCGGCGGCTGAAGAAGATCATCGGCCAGGTGCAGGCCATTGACCGCATGGTAGACGAGGACGTGCCCTGTGAGGATGTGCTGTCCCAGATCAACGCCGCCAAGTCCGCCCTCCACAAGTGCGGGCAGGTGGTGCTGGAGGGGCACATCCAGCACTGTGTCCGGGACGGCATCCAGCACGGGGATGCGGACAAGACCATCGAGAGCTTCACCAAGGCGGTGGAGCGGTTCTCCAACATGGGTTGAAGGCAAGGGGATCGGCTGAAAAGCCGATCCCCTTTGTATATGTTACAGGATTTTCTCCAGAGCGTAATTGGTCAATACCTGTCCGCGGCAGGGCACCGAGGAAGAAGGGCAGGGCGGTCTTGGAGGCGTGGACAGTGACGGCGTCCACCCCCAATTCCCGGCAGTGGGCCTCCAGCGCGTCACACAGGGCTGCGGCGATGCCCTGTCCCTGGCAGTCCCACCGGACGAACAGGTGGTCCAGATAACCGGTATCCTCCACATTGCCGTAGCCCACAATCCGCCCGCCCGCCTCTGCTACCAGGGTGTACAGCCGCTGAAACCAGCTGTCCCGTGTCAGCAGATCCGCCTCTCCGGCGGCCCAGGCTTCCACCTGGGGCAGGGTGTAGTCCCGGCAGTTCACCTGCCGAACCGTCTCACCGAACAGGCGGGCCAGAATGGGCAGGTCTTCTGTCCGGTAGCGCCGCAGTCGCATTTCGGTTCTCTCCTTCCTGTTTTGTGGTCATTTTACAGGAAGAATCTGTATGCCGCAAGGCATTTTGCCTAAAACCGGCGGCACTTTTTCTTGACAGGCATACCCCTATGGGTATAATATACATATACCCCCATAGGTATAAAGAGAGGATGTGAGCCATTTGATCCATACTCTGGAGCGATTTCTGGAGTGGGGCGGCGTGAAGAAGGCCGTGACCTGCCTGGTCTTCTCCGGCATCGCCCTGCTTGTCAGCATCTTCGACCTGCTGCCGCAGCTGCCCTTTGACGCCGCCTGGGCAGCTGTCGTCCTCTGCGGTATCCCCATCATCTTGGAGGCAGTCATCGGCCTGGTGACAGCCTTTGACATCAAGGCGGACGTGCTGGTGTCCATCGCCTTGATTGCCTCCCTCATCATTGGGGAGGACTTCGCCGCCGGCGAGGTGGCCTTCATCATGCAGCTGGGCGCCCTGCTGGAGGATCTCACGGTGGCCCGGGCGCGGGCCGGCATCGAGAAGCTGGTGCATCTGACGCCCCAGACCGCCCGCCGCCTCACCGGCGGCCGGGAGGAGGCCATTCCCGCCGAGCAGGTGGCTGTGGGCGACGTGCTCCGGGTGCTGCCGGGCGAGACCGTGCCAGTGGACGGAGAGATTCTCACCGGACAGACCTCCATCAACCAGGCGGTGATGACCGGCGAGTCCCTGCCTGTGGACAAGGGGCCCGGAGACGAGGTTTCCAGCGGCACGGTGAACCAGTTCGGCGCCTTCGAGATGCGGGCGACGAAGGTGGGGGAGGACAGTTCTATCCAGCGGATGATCCGGCTGGTCCAGTCCGCCGATGCCGGCAAGGCCAGGATCGTGGGGCTGGCAGACCGCTGGGCCACCTGGATCGTAGTGGCGGCCCTGACCGCCGCCGCCTTGACGGGCCTCATCACCCGGGATCCCATCCGAGCGGTGACCATTCTGGTGGTATTCTGCCCCTGTGCCCTGGTGCTGGCCACTCCCACTGCCATCATGGCCGCCATCGGCAACGCCACCAGGCACAGCTTTCTGGTGCGGGAGGGAGACGCTCTGGAACGGCTGGCCTCCGTCTCCCAGGTGACCTTTGACAAGACAGGCACTCTGACCCTCGGCACCCCCCAAGTGAAGCTGGTGGAGAGCCTGCTGCCGGACGTATCCCGGGACGCGCTCTACGCCTGGACTGCGGGGGCGGAGCTCCGGTCCGAGCCCCCGTTGGGCCGTGCCGTTGTCCAGGGCTGGCGAGCCGAGACCGTCGCGGCGCCGCCGGAGACAGCGGACTTCCAGATGCTCCCCGGCCGGGGTGTTTCTGCCACTGTGGCGGGTCATCACCTCGTCGCCGGTAACCGGGAGCTGCTGACAGAGGAACATGTCCCCTGGGAATCCTTGTCCCAGGCTGCCGTCCCTGCCCTGGAGCAGGGCTGCACCGTCATCTATGTGGCGGTAGACGGCCGCCCGGCGGGCTTTCTGGCCCTGGCAGACACCCTGCGGCCAGACGCCGCCGGGACCATCCGGGATGTCCGGGCCACCGGCGTGACCCCGGTGCTGCTCACCGGCGACCACGAGAGGGCCGCCCGGCATATTGCCGGAGAGCTGGGCATCGGCACCTTCCAGGCGGAGTGCCTGCCGGAGGATAAGCTAACCTGGATCGACCGCAGCCAGCAGAGTGGACATCTGGTCTGCATGGTGGGGGACGGCATCAACGACGCTCCAGCCCTGAAGCGGGCCCATGTGGGCATTGCCATGGGCGGCGTGGGCAGCGACATCGCTGTGGACGCCGCGGACATCGCCCTGGTAAACGACGACATCCGGGAGCTGCCCCATCTGCTGGCACTCTCCAAGCGGATGATGCGCACCATCAAGAGCAATCTGGCCTTCTCCATGACCTTGAACTCCATCGCCATCGCCCTGGCTATCACCGGTATCCTGAACCCGGTGGTGGGCGCCCTGGTCCACAACGCCGGGTCCGTGCTGGTGATTGTCAACTCCTCTCTGCTGCTGAAGTGGCGGAAGCGCCCGTGACAGCGGCAGGCCATGGGACAGAAGATTCTGCGCCCTCCTACAGCAAAAAGCCCCCCGGCCTCTGCCGGGGGGCTTTTTAAGTCCTGGCTTCTCACCCCTTCAGGGTGTTCAGCAGGTGCCGGATGTGAATGCTCATGGCGTGGCGGGCGCCAGCCTCGTCCCGCTGCATCAGAAAGTCCAGAATCATGTAGTTGTCCGCGATGGCGATGCTCTGCATGTGCGCCCGATTTACGGAGACCTGCAGGATCTCGTTCACCGCGCCGTTGATGATCGGGTACAGCCGCCGCATATATTCGTTGTGGGAGGCCTTGATGATGGCCATGTGGAACTCCTGGTCCGCCAGGGGCCAGTCTCCGCCCGCCTTTGCGATGCGCTCCATCCGCTCCGCTTTCTGGCGGATCTGCGCCAGTTCCTCGTCTGTGGCACGCTGACAGGCCAGCGCCACGGTGGCGGGCTCAAAGATCAGCCGCATTTCAAACAGGTCCCTGGCCCGGACCCGGGACCGCAGGTTGGACAGCGCCGTCAGATCCACCGCGCTGGCGGGCAGATCCTCCGTGACAAACGTGCCCTTGCCCCGGCGGATCTCCAACACGCCCTGGGCCACCAGAAAGGAGATAGCCTCCCGGAGCGTGGTGCGGCTGACGTGCAGCGCCTCACTGAGTTCGTTTTCATTCGGGAGCTTGCTCCCCGGCGTGAACTGCCGTTCGTCCATGATTAGCTCGCACAGCCGGTCGGCCGTCCGCTCCGACAATTTGACTTTCCGTCCCTCACCCATGCGCATCCCTCCATCATCCGTGGTGAGGTCAGGCATTTCTCCACTGGATTTTCCGGCCAGTACGGAAATGTCCTTGACATCATATCTCTTTTAGAGTACAATGACATCATACAACAAATGAAAAAATAATACAACTATTTTGTGAAAAAATGAGGTGAACCGCTTGTGACGGCCAAGGACATGTTTTCCCACCGCGTCTCGATCCTCACCGGCCACTACGGCACCGGAAAGACGGAGGTCTCCGTCAATCTGGCCCTGGCGCTGGCCGCTGAGGGGGAACAGGTAATGCTGGCGGATCTGGATATCGTCAACCCCTATTTCCGCTCTCGGGAGCGGCGGCCCCTCCTGGAAAAAGCCGGTGTGCGGGTGATTTCCTCCTCCCAGGCCTGTTCGGACGCGGATGTCCCCGCCCTGCCGGCGGAGCTGCTGACCATTCTGGAGAACCGGGAGATCCGGGGCATCCTGGATATCGGCGGCGATCCGGTGGGCGCCCGGGTGCTGGCCCGGTTTCAGCCCAAGATCGTACAGGAGGATTACCAGCTGATCTTCGTCCTCAACGCCAACCGGCCGGAGGTGCGGGATGCGGAGAGCGCCGCCGCCTACCTCCGCTCCATTGAGGCCGTCACCGGCCTCACCTGCTCGGGCCTGGTGAACAACACCCATCTGTGCGGCGAGACCACGCCGGCCGAGATCCGCAAGGGTGCCGCCCTGGCGGAAGAGGTCTCCCAGCAGACCGGAATCCCGATCCTCTGCCACACGGCGGAGCGGCGGTTCTTAGAATCCCTGTCAGACCTGGGGGAACCCGTGTTCCCCATTGCCATCAATATGAAAAAGCCGTGGGAGCGCTGACTCCGCGGCAGGAAAAAAGGAGGCATCCTGCAACCATGACAGCAAAGGTAACCTTCAACTCTGACCGGTGCAAGGGCTGTGAGCTGTGCACCACTGTGTGCCCGAAGCACATCGTCGCCATCGATCAGGCCGTCATCAACCGGAAGGGGTATCACCCCGCCCATGTGACGGACATCAGCCAGTGCATTGCATGCGCCAGCTGCGCGAAGATCTGCCCGGACTCCATCATCACTGTGGAAAGATTCTGAGAAGGAGGTCATCGACCGTGGAAAAAGAACTTTGGAAAGGAAATGAAGCCATCGCCGAGGCCGCCATCCGCGCCGGCTGCGACTGCTTCTTCGGCTATCCCATCACGCCTCAGAGCGAGGTCCCGGAGTATATGTCCGCCCATCTGCCCAAGGCGGGCGGCGTGTTCCTGCAGTCTGAGTCTGAGGTTGCGGCCATCAACATGGTGTACGGCGCCGCCGGCGCCGGCATGCGGGCCATGACCTCTTCCTCCTCCCCCGGCATCAGCCTGAAACAGGAGGGCATTACATACATCGCCGGCGCCGAGCTGCCCTGCGTCATCGTCAACTGCATGCGCGGCGGTCCGGGCCTGGGCACCATTCAGCCCGGCCAGGGCGATTACTATCAGGCCACCCGCGGCGGCGGCAACGGCGATTACCGGACGCTGGTCCTCTCCCCCTCCAATGTGCAGGAGGCGGTGGACTTCGTCCAGGAGGCATTTGACATTGCCGACCAGTACCGCAACCCCGTCATGGTGGTTATGGACGGCCTGATTGGCCAGATGATGGAGCCCATCGAGTGGCGTCCTGTCCCCAAGCGGGACCTGCCCCCCAAGGACTGGGCCACCACCGGCCGTAAGGACCGGGACCACAACAACATCATCAACTCCCTGTACATGGATCCGGAGGAGTGCGACCGTCACAACGACCATCTGGCGGAGAAATACGCCCTGATGGAGAAGAACGAGGTCCGCTGGTCCGAGACGGAGTGCGAGGACGCCGAGATCGTCATCACCGCCTACGGCACCCCTGCCCGGATCGCCCTCACCGCCCTTGAGACGCTGCGCGCCGAGGGGCTGAAGGTGGGCCTGTTCCGTCCCATTACCCTGTGGCCCTTCCCGGAGGAGGCCCTGCGCAAGCTCTCCAAGGCCGACCACGTGAAGGCATTTTTGGATGTGGAGATGAGTTCCACCGGCCAGATGATCGACGATGTCCGTCTGTCCGTGGAGGGCAGAAAGCCCATCCATTACCTGGGCCACGCCGGCGGCGTGATGCCCACCGTGGAAGAGATGGTAGAAGCGGCCAAGAAGGCCTTGAAGGAGGGCAAGTGACATGGCGATCGTATATGAGAAATCCCGGGGCCTGACGGACGTGGAGTTCCACTACTGCCCCGGCTGCCACCACGGCATCATCCACAAGCTGGTGGCAGAGTCGCTGGTGGAGCTGGGTCTGCTGGATGACGCCATCGGCGTGTGCCCCGTGGGCTGCTCCGTCTTCGCGTACAAGTATTTCAACTGCGACATGCAGGAGGCCGCCCACGGCCGGGCGCCTGCCGTAGCTACCGGCATCAAGCGCACCCATCCCCATCAGGCGGTGTTCACCTACCAGGGCGACGGTGACTTGGCCTCCATCGGCGCGGCGGAGATCGTCCACGCCGCCATGCGGGGCGAGAAGTTCACGACCATCTTTGTCAACAATGCCATCTACGGCATGACCGGCGGTCAGATGGCCCCCACCACTCTGATCGGCCAGAAGGCCACTACCTGCCAGGAGGGCCGCACCCGGGAGCAGGCCGGTATGCCCATCCGCATGGCGGAGATGCTCTCCACCCTGGACGGCTGCGCCTATGCCGAGCGGGTCTGCGTCACGGATATCGCCAACATCAACAAGGCCAAGAAGGCCATCAAGAAGGCATTCCAGAAGCAGATGAACGGCGAGGGCTTCACCTTTATCGAGGTGCTGTCCACCTGCCCCACCAACTGGGGCATGACGCCGCTGAAGGCCAATCAGTGGCTAAAGGACAACATGGTCCCCTACTATCCTCTGGGTGTCATCAAGGAGACGGCCCCGGAAGGCGCGGAGGTGAAATGAGATGAAAAAAGAGATCGTCATTTCCGGCTTCGGCGGCCAGGGCGGCCTGGCCATCGGCAAGAATCTGGCAGAGGCCGGCATGGCTGAGGGCCTGAACGTTACCTGGGCTCCTTCCTACGGCCCCGAGATGCGTGGCGGCACCGCCAACTGCTCTGTGGTGCTCTCCGACAAGCCCGTGGGATCTCCCGTGTTCGCCCATCCCACCGAGCTCATCGCCCTGAATGAGCCCTCCCTGGTCAAGTTCGAGGAGGGCGTCGTCCCCGGCGGCATGGTATTCGTCAACAGCGACGTGGTGACGGATAAAGTCTCCCGCACGGACCTGACGGCCTACTACATCCCCTGCTCCCAGATCGCCGACGAGGTGGGCAACCCCAAGGTCAGCAACATGGTGATGCTGGGCGCCTATGTGGCCGGCACTAAGGTGCTGAAGGCGGAGACCATCGAGAAGATGATCCAGGAGATGTTCACCGGCGCCAAGGCCAAGTTCGTCCCCCTGAACATCGAGGCGTTCCGCCGCGGCATGGCCTGCGTGCAGTGATTTGTTTCAGAGGGCCGGCGAGTTTGCTCACCGGCCCTCTCTCTTTGGCGGGCCCTGCGCTTTCTGTGCATTTTAACAGTTGACTTTGGCTGTGTATCAGCGTATAAAAGATATCATAGAAGAATATGGCTTTATATTGCGTGGAACGGGACACGCCGCGAAGATCTCTCCCCTCAGAGAGCTGCCGGACGGTGCGAGGCAGCGGGGGCAGCTTTGCTGGCCTCCCCCGGGAGCAGTGGGCGGAACAGAGCTTTCCCAGTACGCCGCACCGGACGCCCTCCGTTATCGGGGCAGACGAGCGGCCGCTGGACCAGCGGCAACGAGAGTGGTACCACGGAAGTTTGACTTTCGCCTCTCCTGTGCAGGGCAGGAGTGCGCGAAAGTCTTTTTGCTATCCCCCAAAACTTCAAACTATTTTTAAGGAGCGATCAATATGCTGGATATTCAAATCACCAAGACCACCAGCCCCAAGGCCAAGCCCGCGGACGAGAGCAAGCTGGGCTTCGGCAAGATTTTCACCGACCACATGTTCGTCATGGACTATGCGCCGGACAAGGGCTGGCATGACGCCCGCATCGTCCCCTATCAGCCCTTCCCCCTGGATCCCGCCTGCGTGATTTTCCACTACGCGCAGGAGATCTTTGAGGGCCTGAAGGCATACCGGACCGCGGACAACACCATCCAGCTGTTCCGCCCCGACTGTAACGGCCAGCGGATGCAGGACTCCGCTGACCGGATGTGCATTCCCAAGATCCCTGTGGAGGACTTCGTCCAGGCCGTGAAGACCCTGGTGGAAGTGGACAAGGACTGGGTGCCCCATTCTGACGGCGCCTCCCTGTATATCCGTCCCTTTGTATTCGCCACCGATGTGGGCATGGGCGTCCACGCCAGCCGGAACTACACGTTCTGCGTCATCTGCGCTCCCTCCGGCGCCTACTATGCCGAGGGCATCGATCCCGTCCGCATCTACGTGGAGGACGAGTACATCCGCGCCGCGCCCGGCCTGACCGGCTTCACCAAGTGCGGCGGCAACTACGCCGCCTCCATCAAGGCCGGCGAGATGGCCGAGCAGCAGGGCTTCGCCCAGGTGCTGTGGCTGGACGGCGTGGAGAAGAAGTATGTGGAAGAGGTCGGCTCCATGAACATTATGTTCAAGATTGCCGGAGAAATCTACACAGCACCGATCGAAGGAACTGTTCTTCCGGGTGTTACAAGAGATTCCATGATCCATCTGCTCCGTGACTGGGGTTACAAAGTAAATGAGACAAGACTTTCCGTAGACGATCTGATGAAAGCCGGACATGACGGCACATTGGAAGAAGTATTCGGTACAGGTACAGCAGCCGTTATCTCACCAGTCGGAGAGCTCCGTTACAAAGATGATGTTGTGACAGTCAACAACTTTGAGATTGGAGAACTGACACAGAAATTATATGATACCTTAACCGGTATCCAGTGGGGAAGAATCCCGGATAAATATGGCTGGACAGTAGAAGTAAAATAACTTCTGGACATTTTTCACATATCATAGTATAGTAATCATGTTATAGATGCCTTCATAGATGTAGCAGCATTTATGAAGGCATTTACAATATATATAGCACATTGATAATCGAATAAGGTTTATATTTTCAGATATGCAATCCTGTCTGTGACTGATTGCAGACATTTAGGTTTCTCTTCTAGCGCCATGTACCTGTGAGGACGACCATACACAGGTTAACGAGGAAAAGGGTTATCGAAAATTCGGCGGACGCCCTTTCGTACCTCCCAGTGCGAGATATGCCGGCAAATATGCAGGTGACTGCAAAACAAATACGGTATAATGGGACAATTGAATTCGAATATGATTTAAATTTTAAATAGAAAAGAAGAGGAAATTTAATATGTGTGGAATTATAGGTTATACAGGCAGTGAAAACGTAAAAGATGTTTTATTAGATGCGTTGGAATTATTAGAGTATCGTGGATATGACAGTGCGGGTATTGCAGTGAAAGACGAAACTTCCCATGTGACAAATGTTTATAAATGTGCCGGAAGAGTAAGTGATTTAAGAGCAATTTGTGATTCAAAGAAGATTTTGTCTGCCTGCGGTATCGGACATACAAGATGGGCAACTCACGGTGGAGTTACGGATCAGAATGCACATCCACATCAGCAGGGGAAAGTGACCCTGGTTCATAACGGAATCATCGAAAATTATCGTGAACTGATCGCTGATTACGATTTGCAGGAAATCCTTCATTCTGAAACAGATAGTGAAGTTGCGGCTGCATTATTAAATCATTATTATAAGGGAAATCCCAAGGAAGCAATCAAGAAAGCAGTAAGTAAATTAAAGGGTACCTTTGCGCTTGTGATTCTCTTTGAAGATCAGCCGGATGTGATCTATTCCATTCGAAATGTCAGCCCGATCGTTGCAACCATTTGCAAAGAGGGAGCAATGCTTGCATCTGATCTGACTGCACTCTGCCGTTTTACAAATGAATACTTTGTTGTACCGGAATATCACATTTTAGAGTTGCACAAAGATCATGTGGTACTTACGGATTTAAATGACAATGTGGTAGAACCGGAATTTTTGTCCGTTGACTGGGAGTTGAACAGCGCGGGAAAGAATGGTTATCCATTTTATATGGAAAAAGAGATTATGGAGCAGCCGGAAGCAATCAAGAATACGATCAAAGACCGTATCGTGAACGGTCTGCCTGATTTTACCTCGGATGGTGTGCCGGATTCTCTTTTTACAGACTGTGACAGAATTTGTGTGGTAGCATGCGGAACAGCCATGCATGCGGGACTTGTGGCACAGGCTCTGGTAAAATCTATCGTTCATGTGCAGATGGACGTAGAACTTGCATCAGAGTTTATGTATTCCGATCCGGTCATTGATGAGAAAACATTGGTGATCGCAGTATCACAGTCTGGTGAGACAATTGATACCTTGGAAGCATTAAAATATGCGAAGAGACAGGGCGCAAAATGTTTATCCGTTATCAACGTAAAAGGTTCTTCCATTGCAAGAGAAAGTGATTATGTGTTATACACCGCAGCAGGACCTGAAATTGCAGTGGCAAGTACAAAAGCTTACACAACACAGCTTTCCGTATTTTATCTTGTGGTTGCAAAAATGGCATTATTGCGAGGTGTCTACACAGAGGAGCAGGCAAAGAGCTTTATCGCAGAATTAGAGCGTGTTCCGGAAGTGATGCAGAAAGTATTGGAGAAAAGACGTGACATCCATGTGATCGCAAAGAAGATTCTGGAAGCAAAGGATCTGTTTATGATCGGACGTGGACTGGATTACTCTATTTTACTGGAAGGATCATTGAAACTGAAAGAGGTTTCTTATATTCACTCTGAGGCTTATGCCTCCGGCGAATTAAAACACGGACCAATTGCACTGATCACGACTAACACACCGGTTGTTGCAACGGTAACACAGGAAAAACTCATGTCAAAAGAGCTTTCCAATATTAAGGAAGTAAAATCCAGAGGTGCAGATATTGTATTATTTATCAAAGAGGAACTTTCCGGTGATCTTGATACCGAATATCAGGTGATCAAACTTCCGGATATGCAGGATGAATTTATGGTTTTACCTGCATCGGTTGCATTACAGCTTTTAGCATATTACGTGTCATCCGATAAGGGATTTGATGTTGATAAGCCAAGAAATCTGGCGAAGGTAGTTACGGTAGAGTAAGAATTAAGTTTTGGGGGATTTGGATAAAGAACGGAAATAAAAATTGAGAAGTTGGGAAATCGAATGTTTTGCACAGGAAGCAGAACAGGATTGCATGTCTGAGCATATAATATAAGGAAATGTATGAAGAGGTTGTTCATGCCAGATATCAAATATGCCCAGACAGAGGCTGTAGATAAAGGAAGCCTCAAAGTAGAAGTACTTACAAACCGGACCAGAAGACCGATTGAGGGAGCAAGAATCACCATTTCCTATTCTGGAGATCCGGATTCCACGGTGGAGGAGGTAAGCGCGGATGATTCGGGAATGTCGGAAAAACTTACGCTTGATGCGCCTCCGCTTGAATACTCGATGGAACCCTCCGAAAATCAACCATTTGCCCAATATACAGTCAAAGTTACCGCACCGGGATATCGTCCCGTCAGTATTTCGGGCGTTCAGGTTTTTTCAGAGCAGCTCGCATTGCAACAGGTGCGAATGGCGGAAGAAAATGAGGAAGAAAATCAAATAGATTCCATTGTGATTCCGGTCAATACGTTGTTTGGCAATTTCCCGGCAAAAATAGCAGAGTCCGAGATCAAGCCTGTCTCCGACTCAGGCGAGATCGTGCTGAGTAAAGTGGTGATCCCGGAATTTGTCGTTGTTCATGACGGACCGCCATCGGATCCCAATGCGGCAAATTATTATGTCCGTTACCGGGATTACATCAAAAATGTGGCATCCAGCGAGATATACAGCACGTGGCCGGACAGCA
>OGHF01000781.1_pt1 | contig 20706 bp, 18 predicted proteins | sample 1571481 | NCBI WGS metagenome assembly OGHF01 (sample SAMEA2581952, study PRJEB24529) | metagenome | biome: Human gut stool | place: China | collected 2011
ATGCTTACTTGTCATTGTATTTCCTCTATTTATAATACGTAAAGTGAAGTCCGTACATCCTTACGGTATCACCTTCCTCAATGCCTGCCTGTTCCAGTTCCTCCAGGATGCCTGTATCTTTCAGGAATCTCTGGAAGAAAGCAAATCCTTTCTCAGATTCCAGATTGGTATATCCAAGCATCTTCTCGATCCGTGGTCCTTCCACAATAAAGGTATTGGCTTCTTCTTCGGATCTTGCTACAGTATACGGAAGATCTTCGCGTACAAACATGTCTTCCGGGAAAAATTCCTGTTCAAATACGACCGGCTTATCATCCATCGTATCCAGGAGACTCTTCACATGATACATCAGTTCCTTCAATCCCTGACCGGTAACAGCAGAGATTGGAAATACTTTGATGCCTTCCGGCTCAAACTCCTGACGGATCTTCTCCACCGGATCATTTTCCTTATCCCAGATCGCATCGATCTTATTTGCCGCAATCACCTGTGGACGCTTCAGCAAATCCTCCTTATATTCTGCCAGCTCGCGGTTGATTTTTTCCACATTCTCCACAGGGTCATCCCCTTCTACGCCTGCCGCATCCACCACATGAATGAATACCTTCGTGCGTTCCACATGGCGCAGGAATTCATGTCCCAAGCCAACGCCCTCGCTCGCACCTTCCACCAGACCTGGAATATCCGCCATCACGAATTTGTCCCCAAAGCGTCCTTCCACAACACCAAGATTAGGTGCCAGTGTGGTAAAGTGGTAGTTTGCAATCTTGGGGTTTGCGTTTGTTACCATGGAAAGCAGTGTGGATTTCCCAACATTCGGGAAACCAATCAGACCAACGTCCGCAATCAGCTTTAATTCCAGAATGACATCATATTCCTTGGATTTTCTGCCCGGCTCTGCATATCTGGGGGCCTGTCTGGTGGGGGTTGCAAAGTGCTGATTGCCCTTGCCTCCCTTTCCGCCGTGGATGAGGATTTTTTCCTCTCCTGCCGTTGTAATATCCGCCATTACCTTGCCGCTTTCCGCCTCACGGATTACCGTACCGACAGGCACCTTAATGATGATATCCTCGCCGTCCTTGCCGAAGCAGTTGCGCTTGCCGCCGGGTTCGCCGGGCTTTTCCACAAATTTTCTCTTATAGCGGAAATCCATCAGTGTGCTCATGCCGCTTTCGCCGACAAAAACCACATTGCCGCCCTTGCCGCCATCGCCGCCATCGGGACCGCCGTGCGTAATATATTTTGCTCTGTAAAAGGAAACCTTACCGTCGCCGCCGTCGCCGCCCTTTACATGAATCTTGACTCTATCTACAAACATTTTCCAATTCTCCTTTCCTTCCTTGGGGCTTTGCCGCAAACCTTCTTTGCGGCGGGGTTGGAACATTTTTCTTTAAAATCAAAATTTATCATATTATTTAAAACACTCACTTAAAGGAACTATTTCTGCACCATCTTTAATTACATAATTATATATTTGTTTAATTAACTTTTTCGCTTTTTCATCTGTATTTAATTGCCAATAATGAGTATATATAACAAATGGCACTTTTCTTGCTTTGCAAATATGGTACTCATAAATCAGCCGTTCATAATTATCTATTGTATATGCATTCAGTTCTTTATGCTTTCCATAGTTCATAATACCTGGATACTGTACTTTTTTTACTATCCTAAATCCCCAACGAATTATAAAATTATATATATATCTTAAATTTACTTTTCTATCTCTCACCCCAATAATGCCAGAGTAATTCATTTGAAGATCTTCTAATACTGAAATAGCTTTTTTATCAATACTATTATTAGGTGCAACAAATACTGATATATTCATACCTAACAATTTCTCTAAATGTTTTTTTCCTTTCGGTATTTCCTCTTTTAATTGACTACTACTTTTCCATTTCATTTCAGCAAGCCATTTGTTTTCACTTAGCTGATATTCATGTGAATAGCCATGTAACAATATATCAACTTTTCCCTGTTTATATTTTTCCTTTAAATATTCTAATAATTCTGTATTTTCAGCTATATCATAATATCCCATTCCAATTTCTTTTCCATATGGAAACACATCATCTCTATGAACTGGAACCGTATACGGCACAACTGAAAGAGATACACAATCATCCTCATTTAAAAAATCATATGCTCTTTGTAAATCTTTAGGTTTTGTAAAATATGATGTATCATCATCCCGAATAGCAACTTTCATTTTTTATCCTTTCGTCATCTCGAATAACATGTTTTCTAAATACTCAATCGAATCCCTTCTCTGTTCCTCCAAAATCGGAATCACATTTTTGTAATCTATAGAAATATCTTCTGCAGTCAAATTATCCATATTATGAATTATTCTATTTGATAATCCAAAGATATTTAAAGCACTATATAATCTGGAATTTTCAGATGATTCCTCTGAATCACTGCTTTTACAAAAAGAGAAAAAATTTCTTTGGAAATTTATCGAAAACATAGTTCCATGAAATGAATCTGTACAAATTAAAGCAGCCCCTCTTATCAATGATAAAAATTCTTTAGGACCTCCCCATACTTTTTTATAATCATTATTTTCCATTTCTAAATATGCTGCCGGAAGACTTATTATTTTCCAATTTGTTAATTTTTGTATCTTTTCTACAGCCCTTCTATGTTCTGATTTTTCTCCCAAAAAATAAACCAAAATATATGGCTCTTTAGGTATCTCAAACTCGCAATATTTTCCCCACTCTTTAGCAGATAATAACAATGTTGGATCTAATACACATTTAACTTCTTTTTGTGTAATACGGCTTAACAATTGCGCTCCATCCTGCTCTCTGCATGATAAAAAGGAAAAATTAGATAATTTTTTTCTATATTCCTTTTCTTTCTCGTCAGATAATGATTTTACCGCTAAGCTCGGACCATAACTGCCTTTTTTCGATTTGTTTTCAACAAATGGCAAAAAAAATGCTTCCGGCGAGTTCGCAACAAAAGGATTCCAAGTCTGGTCACTACCTACTACATATCCATCATATACTGGTGGATTTTCCATTAACTGCTGTGTGGTTGTATATTTCTTTTTTCCTACATGCAAATATGTTTTATAAAACTGTTCAAATAATTCATTCTTTTCCTTTATTTTTTCTCTCGAATCAGCCAACGCTCGATATTTTTTTCTTTCTTTAATATACACTGGCATTCTTTTTATTCTTAATTTAAGCATTTCATATCTTGATAGAGAATTATCTTGTTTAAAATCTATTAACTCTGCCTGATAGCCTAGTTGTTCTACCTTTTCCTGCAAGGCAAGAGCCTGCAGCATTGTACCGTAATTATAATAATGATGATATGTAATTATTCCTATTGTTTTCATAATTTATTTCTCCTAACGATCTAAATATTTTGCTAACATTATTTTTCCTTTTCTCATTATATTAATTATCAATTTTCTATTAGCAGCAATCAAAGCAACAAGAATGATTAATTGTATTATTACAGGCACTATAGTAAATCCACCTAAACAGACTATGAATTGTACAACTAACAAGATATACATTATTGTATGTTTTAGAAAATTCACTCGTATATGTATATACCTTTTACTTCTTTGTAATCTAACTAGCCAAATAACAATGTTAGACACAAGTGTTGCAACTGCAGCACCCATTACACCAATATAAGACACTAATACAAAATTTAATATGGTATTTACGACTGCACCTATCATAGTTGAATATGAGAATATTTTAGTATCTTTTACTGCTGTAAAAATGCTCCCTAAAAAGCCAGCCAAACCACCAAAGACGAAAGAAATCATCAATGGAGGAACATATTTCCATGCTACAAAAAAGCTCTTTGCATATAAAATATGTGCAAATGGAATAGTTAATATAATTAACATTGAACAACACAAAACTAAAAAACCATTATATGCCTCATACATATCAGCAACAAAATGATCACTATCTTCTGGATCAAAATCTTTTATGGCTGATAACTGCCATGCCTGCGTAAATATATCACTACATGCAGTCAGCATAGTCGGTATTTTATATGATACCGTATAAATTCCATTCGCAGTTGCACCTAAAATCCATGTAACAATATATCTATCCGATGAACTATTAATCCACCAACCAATTTTATTAAAAATTAACGGAAACCCAAATTTTTGCAATTCCTTAACTGTAGTTTTATTTACTTTATTAAACTTAATGTGTTTATGTATTTTCAGTCGTACAGATCCCCAAGCTACAGCCATAAAGGTTCCCAGGTAATTAGCTATTAAATATCCATTTAACCCACACTTCAGCACAACCAACAAAACAACATTTAATACACATGATGCTATTGTGGTAATCAAACTCATTTCAACCATATATTGTACTTTATCAATACCTCTGGCATAATTAGTCAGTACATTATACAGCCCTGTAGACAATACCATTAAATAAAATGCAACTAAATATGATGTATTAATTTTAAAGAAAGGAAGTATTCCTATTATAATTGTACAAATAGCACATAATACCATTCCTTTCAGGCAAACAAATAACCCGCTTGATATTACTTCATCGGATTCATACTCTTTATCAAAGCAAAATCTTAATATTGCACTTTCGATGCAAAGGATAATGATTGGTAATACCAAATTGGCAGAAGTACTTACTATGTCCCCGATTCCATAGTCTGCTGTAGATAAACAATTAGTATATAAAGGAACCATAAGGAATGCTATTATCTTAGGACCAAAACTACTTATCCCAAATAAAATAAAATTTTTCGATAAATATTTATATTTCTTATTCATATGAATTGCTCGTTACTCCTTGACCCAACGTCACTCTAATAAATGATGTCCTTTCTACTGAGCATAACATCACCGCAAATTGCGTTACGAAAAGACTATTCCAAAATACCGATTGACCAAATATTGAAATGATACATGTTAAAACATAACATTTACTATATAAATCTGATTCTTTCCATATATTCCAAAAAAGTTTCAAATATAAAAGCAATCCAAATACACCGTAAATTAACATACAATTTCCAATAGCATTAACAAAGCCCAAATATGAAAGATCAAGACTTAATTTATATTTACTTAATGCCACTTCTCCAGAACGCATATAATTCTCTACATTCATATATGGTATTCCTAATACTTTATAGATCAAAGGCGCAGCCCAAAACAATTGAAATCCCAACACAAGCCTAACTGAATTAGATGTATTTGTAACCGAAATATTCATCAACTTATTTAATGCCGTTGAAAAAATACTCAAGTTTGAAAATGCTCCTATACCTATTATCAAAACACCTACTATCATTAACGAATTAAAATATTTCCCTTCGCTTCTGGCACTTACAAACGAATAAAACAGCCATATTACTCCGGTCATTAATATTCCCGTTGAAGATGTCGATAATAAAATGCTTATCGAAATAAATACCATCCAAATATGCTTTTTTCTTTTCATACACATACATAAAAGCGGTAATATCCATGTACAGTATGCTGCCGGTTCTAAAAAGAAAGAATGTGGTCTATCATAACCCAATAAATAATTTTCGCTATTTGACTGCAAAAATGGAAATATATTAATTGTAGACACTGATTGTCCCAATATATATACCTGGAAAGATTGGTAAAAAATTCCAGCCATAACAATGATTCCTATAATTTTCCAGACCCTAAATAAATTTTCCTCATCAACTTTTTTATATATACACGATAATATTAATAAGTATAAAACTCTCTCTACCCAGAGTCCTGTATTAAATCCAGTTATAAACATCCTGAAAAAATCATGCACTATCATAAATAAGAAGAAGATAAATAAAGGTTTATATAAATAAAATTCTCTATACTTTATAAAATAAATAGCTACAACAGCAATTACACAAATTAAACCTAAATGAAGACCTGCAATTTCATACTGATTGATCAGGCAAAACAATGGGATAAAAATTTCCATCAAACTTATCTTCTTTTTTCGTCTATTATTTATTCCTTCATTCATTATTTTCCCTCACATCAATAATCTTTCTAAGGCTTTGACTACGCCATGACCTCTTTGTACCAATTCACATATTTTTCAGACATAATATCAATCGAAAACATATTACCGATTTCAATAATCTCTTCATATTTCCAATTTTTATCCAATGCTATCTTTAATGTATCTGTAACTGATTCATTACTTCTATCCTTTACTTTTAACATTGCCTCCGGATAATATAAATCCTGTGTTGCATCTAAATCCTCAAAGGTAACGCATGGTACTCCATGCATATATCCCTCAACAATAGGCAAGCCAAATCCATCATTTAAACTCAAAAATAAATTTACATCACAAAATTTCCAAAAAATATCCATTCGATCATTAAATCCGCCTAAAATAACATTTTTATGTAATTGATATTCCGCAATTTTTTTTCGGACTTCTCCATTATCTACTTCTCTTCCCCAAAGCACCAACAGGATATTTTCAAATACTTTTGTATTTTTTAATATTTCTACTGCTTGCATTTGATTTTTGTTTTTGGTTATATTTCCCACGAAAAAGAGAATTTTCTTACCATTTTTTTTGCTATACTGCAAATAAGCATATGTATCACTCAACTTTGGATATAAATCATTCTGCTTCAAACAATCGCTATAATATTCTTGAAACTTTTCTTGCGTTAAAGTGCCTTCTTCTCGAATAAACTTTGTATCATTTTCGTCGCTTTTTTTCGTTCCATTCGTGATAACAGTGATATTATTTGCTTTTTTTCCTAAATACTTTTCTTCTATTCTGGCTTTCATACCACTACTAATCACACTAATTGGTATATTATTTTTTTCTGCTTTTATTAAAAAATCACGTTCTATCTGCTTTTCGTATGCCGGTGCAGAAACTGAATCATTCAAACCAATTAAACCATGTAAAGTAACTGTATACCTTACTTTCATTTCCTCACAAATTCTAATATAGCTTTCTGTAATAGTTCCTATACCATGTATATGAACTATGTCCGGTTTTTCCTTTTGAATTTGTTTTCTAACATATCCGCCATCCACTTCATAAAAAACATGTCTGGCTTTATCTTTTACTGTAACACCATTCGCAAAAAATGCTTTTATTCCTATTAACCAATCCTTTAATTTTGCATTAGAAAAGAACTGTCCCCATGTATGAGAAAGGATTTTAAAATTCTTTTCATTTTTTCCCTTTGTAATAACTCGTGTTAATAAAATAACATTTTCTAATTCAGCCACTGAACTTACTATATTTTGAACCATTATTCCAAATCCAGTCTTATTTTTAGTAAATTCAATTATATTGTCATCATATATATACGGAGCAATAATCATTACTTTCATTTATATCGTCACCTAAAAAAATTTGTTTTCTGATTTCAATTCATAATAATGTTGTTCGTTTCTCATTTTAAATACTTTCGCCGGATGTCCTCCTGCAATTGAACATGATGGAATATCCGATACAACAACGCTTCCAGCTTGAATAATAGCCCCTTCACCAATTTTAACCCCTTGTAAAATTGTAACATTTTGCCCAAGCCAAACATTATCTTCTATCACGACATCACCGTCTATAGTCGTTTCGTCATAAGGAATAGATTTTCCCTCATAGTTATGATTAGAGGTTAATATCAATATTCCTCCTCCTGAATGAAAATTATTTCCAATAGTAACATTTCCATTTCCTGTAACTTTCATCCCATTAAAATGACAATTATCTCCGATATAAGTCTTAGATGTAAATTTACTCCAATGGTTTATATGTAATCCCTTTCCATATTGCTTGGCTGTTTTTTTACATAGATTTGTATAAAAACCTGTTCGTATTTTTTTTATAATTTTTCCTATCATACGCTTTTCTCCAATACTTCTGATAAAAGTCTATGTTCCTTATAAAGACAAACATATCCCAATTCTTTCAATTTGTTAAAATTTTCAGGATTACTCATATTATCTATTATTATTGGAATTGAATTGCATAATGCCTGATTCAATACCGTTGAATAAAGCGAAATTGCAGCACCAGATTGTAATAAAGATTGCTCTATCGAAGTTTGGGTTGTATCCTCTACATCTGCAAAAGTAAATATCTTTTTAACAATATCCATATTAGAATATCTCGGATGTGGACGTATTGAAATTTTATTTCCACTCTTATATAACTGTTCCAATATTTTTGATATTTCCTTTAATACCTCTTCCGATTCTGCACCTAAATAATATGTATAATCATATTTCTGTGTTCTGATCAGCTCTCCATCGAATTTCAAAGAAGCCGGAACTTCAACAACAAACTGATTTTTATCTGCCTTCATAGAAGCTAATATTTTTCCATAGTATTCATCCCAAATATAGCATTCATCAAATTTAAAGAACGAATCTCTCATATAGTACATTTTTTCTCCATGCATGACATCTATATGCTTGATATTTCTTTGTTTACAGTAAGCTGTCAGTACTGAAGACGTAAAAGAGTATTCCGCACAAACCGCTATTGCTTCAGGTGAATATTCTTCAATGGCAAAACTATATCTTCCAATTTTAATCAAACATTTTAAAATAAACTGCCAAGAAAATGGATATCTACATATTATTCCTTTTATAAACTTTTTATCTTTTGCAGTTAATAAAGTTCCTTCTACTGGATTACTTTCAATTGCTTTATACCTTTTTTTCAAAGACTTTGGCAAAATGTTTTCCGGTTTACCATCTCTAAAAAATACCAAGTTTTTATGCTCTAGCTGATTCACCTGAACCTTTTTTCCATATTTGAACCAGTAGAGAATCGCCACTGGAAATGAAACCAGATTTAACAAAAAAGTGATTCCTTTTCCATTAAACTGCATCTGACACTTATACTGAAAATACGATCTTTCAATCTCATCTCGTGGATTTCCTAATTTAGCAATGTATTTTTTTTGTTTACTGACATCATATGAGAATAATGCGTCTTGCCTTCTTTCCAAAAGAACAGCCATTTTACGCAGCATATCATTCATACCCATAATTAACTCACCTTTTTAACGTACCGCACCTTTTTCCAGCATCCATAAATTAAATTTTGTAAAGTCAAAAATAACGATGCAATACTATTCTTATTATCTGCTTCCTTAAATAACTTATAGTGCCACTTTACTAATTTTAAATAGCCATGATTAGATATTGATCCTGACCGTTTTCTATACTGTGCCAGCACTTTATCATAATGATAACAGTTTGCCTTTTTGATTACTTTCAGCCACATGGCATAATCGTTATTCTTTTTAATATCTGCAATCTGTATTTTGCCAATCTTCTCCGCATCATACATTACGGTCAAACACCCCGGCCAACAATAACGATACATTCCCATTTTCGTAATCTTCTTAGGTCCGGTTACTTTCACTCCATTCGTCACATCATTTTCATCAATTTCTTCATAACTAGTATATGAAAAAGAGTATTTATTTTTTTTCATATACTTTATTTGTTCTTCCAGCTTAGTCGGATACCATAAATCATCACTGTCCAAAAATGCAATCCACTTACCCTTTGCATTTTTTAATGCTTTATTTCTTGATACAGCAGCACCAGAATTTTTTTTGTTTTTTAAATAAATAATTCGGTCATCATCATACTTCGATACAATCTCATCTGTATTATCAGTTGAACAATCATCAACTATCAACAGTTCCCAATTTTTGTATGTTTGCTCTAATACAGATTCTATTGTCTTACTAATAAATTTCGCAGTATTATATGAGGGCATTATTATTGAAACTAACTCGTTCATTACTTCAATCCTTTTAGTAGTTCTTTTGCTTCGTTCTGTTTTTTATCGTATTCTTCTTTACTTATCTGTTTTGTTTGGAGAAGATAATCCCCATAATCTGCAGCAGTTACACTACCTTCTTCTGTAATTCCCTCCTGCTTAATAAATGCTTTTTCAACAGTTTTAAAAAGAATTTTTAAATCACGCCTAAAAGAAACATGTTCTATATACTCCAAGTCATACTGCAATTTTCTATCCCATGAAATTGCATTTCTGCCACTTATCTGTGCAAGCCCAGACAATCCAGGTTTTGCAGTATGACGCATTCTTTGTTCTTCTGACATAAACACCATATCTCGAACTAACTGCGGACGTGGCCCTATCAGTGTCATCGTGCCATTTAAAATGCAAAATGCTTCTGGCAGTTCATCCAAAGAGGTAGATCTAAGCCATGCACCAAATTTTGTCAGACGCACTTCATCGGGCAGCAAGTTTCCCTCTGCATCTTTCTTATCTGTCATAGTCCGAAATTTATACATTTTAAAAATTCGTTCTTTTCCCGTTTTCGGATCAATCAGTCCAGGTCTATATTGAGTAAACAACACTGGACTTCCCAGTTTGATTCGAACCAGCAGAGCGATGATTGCATACAGCCAACAGAATACAATAATTGCCAATCCAGAGCAAAAAATATCAATCGCTCTTTTTATGTATCTTTCGTAAAATCCCATTTTACGGTACAATTTATGATTTTTTTCTTTCTTCATAAATCTCTCCTAAAACACTTCCTTATTCAAAGCAAGCCTTTATTACTTTAATAATTCTATCCTGCTGCTCTGCTGTCATTTTATTGTCACTTGGCAGACATAATCCTCTTGTAAAAATATCCATACCTACATCAGCTACTCCGCCTGCAATATACGCATTTGATCTGGCACGTCCGTTTCCATCTCTGACAACAAATGGATTCAAACGATAAATCGGCTGCATATGCATTGGTTTCCAAATTGGACGCCCCTCAGCATTAATAGATGCAATTGCTTCCAGAATCTCTGTCGGGCAAGACTTTCCTGTTTCTTTTACATAGCACACATCCTGCTCGCCACGAACCTGTTTGCACATGGCTTCCTTATTAATAATCAGACAAGACAGCCAATAATTTGGTTCAGAATTTTCCAGATCCATCGGATTCATAGATACTGGCAATCCTTTTAATCCCTCTTTATATCTCTCATAAATTGCTTTCTTCTGTGCAATATGTTCATTCAGATATGGGAACTGTCCACGAACTACACCAGCTACTACATTGCTCATACGGTAGTTGTATCCCAGTTCTTCATGCTGATACCATGCTGCATTTTCTCTTGCCTGTGTAGACCATTTACGAACTTTGTTTGCAGCTTCTTCATCATCAGTCAAGAAACATCCACCTGCACTTCCGGTGATAATCTTGTTTCCATTAAAGGAAATCGTATTATACTTTCCAAATGTGCCAGTTTGTACTCCCTTATATGTAGCTCCCATAGATTCTGCAGCATCTTCTACCAGAATTGCATTATGTTTCTTGATAACGGCATTTAATTCGTCTACTTTTCCTGGTGTTCCATAAAGGTGAGCAACTACTACTACCTTCGTATCCGGATAAATTTCAAATGCTTTTTCAAGTGCCACCGGGTCCATATTCCATGTGTCATATTCCGTGTCAATGAATACCGGTTCACCGCCCTCGTAAACAACAGGATTTACAGTGGCATCAAAAGTCATATCTGAACAAAAAACTTTCTTTCCTTCCAATGCACCATGTCCAACTTTTGGCATACCATATGCTTCAATACCAGCTAATTTCATAGCAAGATGCAATGATGCTGTTCCTGCAGATAATGCAACTGCATATTTACATCCTATATATTCACATGCCATTCTTTCAACTTCATTGATATTTTTTCCAACTGTTGACATCCAGTTTGTTTCATATGCTTCTTTCACATATTCAATCTCCGGACCGTGCATAGTCGGGCTGCTTAACCATACTTTAGACTCAAACTTCTCAAATTTATTACTTTCTTTAAACATGACTCCTACCTCTTTTCATCCATTTTGATATTAAGCAATTTCTTTATTTACATCTTCTGGTCTTTTGAATGTTGGAACAACACTCCTCAGTGCTTCTTTTGCAATTAGATCATCCCCTGTATCGCAGGCATCTTTAAGTACCTGAATCTTCTGGTATATTTCTTCCTGGCTCAGTGCAGTATCTCTTTCAATGAAGATCATGCTGTTGTCTGTTTTATCCAGTTCCTCTGTCTTAACTAACAGCTCCTCATACAGTTTCTCTCCTGGTCTTAATCCAGTTTCAATAATTTCAATTCCCTGTACACCGGACAGACGAATCATATTCTCTGCCAGATCCATAATCTTTACTGGCTGTCCCATATCCAGAACAAACAGTTCTCCATTATTGGCAATCGCACCGCTCTGAAGTACAAGCTGTGATGCTTCCGGAATTGTCATAAAATATCTGATGATTCGCTTATCTGTAACTGTAACCGGTCCGCCATTAGCGATCTGGCGTTTAAATAACGGAATAACTGATCCGGCACTGCCAAGTACATTTCCAAATCGTGTTGCACTGTATTTTACTTTTCCGTGTGTGCTTGCACTCTGGACAATCATCTCGCACATTCTTTTAGTTGCACCCATAACATTTGTAGGATTAACTGCTTTATCCGTTGATACCATCATAAAGCGTTCTGCACCATACTCCTCACAAAGCTCTACCAGATTCTGTGTACCAAATACATTGTTGTAAATAGCTTCTACACAGTTATGCTCCATCAAAGGAACATGCTTATGAGCAGCTGCATTGATGATGATCTGCGGATGATATTTTTCAAATACTTTTTCCAGTGCTTTTCTATGAGTAATAGAGCAAATTTCAATCTGTAAATCCAGTTTATTTCCATAGGCAATCTTCAATTCCTGCTGAACATCATATGCACCATTCTCATAAATATCTAAGATAATGATTTTCTTTGGATTCATCTTTGCCAACTGTCTGCAAAGTTCTGACCCAATGGAACCGCCACCACCTGTAATCAGTACGACTTTATCTTTGTAATATGCATTGGTACGTTCATCCGAAACAACCAGAGGTTTTCTAAATAAAAGTTCTTCTATATCAAATTCTCTAAGATGACGTTTCCCGCCGGCAGCATACATCGTCGGATAATCGTAAACTTTTAATTTATAACCTGCATTTTTGTAATATTCATAAAGTGCTTTCTTTTTATCTGCATCCATTGATGGGATTGCAAAAATAATTTCCTGTACCTCAAACTCTCCTAATTTCTGGAAAGTCGCTTCATCCTCTGACCACACCGGAATACCATGTATTTCACGTCCGACTTTTTCTTTATTGACATCAATGAAACCTCTCGGTATATATGCCGCCTCAGCGTTATTTAAAAGATCTTCTGCAAGACCAACTCCTACTCGTCCGGCACCTATAATCGCAACTTTAATTTTCTGTACTTCTTTTTCATTTCCAGCTTCCATTCCTGAAAACAGACGCAATAATATAGAAAGAATTTTTCCACCGACAGTTTTCCGGTTTCCACATTTATATGCGTAGCGATACATCATACGCAATGCTAAAGCACCTAATAAATTCAAACTTGCTAAAGAGAGCATTCTGGCAAATGTAATTTTTTGAACCGGAAGCATGAGTTCCAGACATAGATACACTATAAAAGCGATAGAGTCGGTAAATAACAGACGGATATAGCACTGGATTCCACCATATCTCCATACCTGTTCATAGATCTTACCCAAAAGACGTGCCGCAAAAATACACAGTGCAGATAAGCATACTTGTTGAAGTATCCCCGTAGACGATAACTTATCCATTCCACCATAAATAACCAGTAGTATAATTGCTACTACTGCATATACGATCAGGTCATACCCGACCAACATCCATCGTATATTCGGCGCACTATTCTGTTGTGTACGTTTTAATTCCCTGTTTTTTTCATTCGTTCTATTCATCGTGTACCCCCCCCACGAAAATCGGGGAGGTTTCATCCTTTCATATATTTATTTCTAATTATCTGTTTTACTATTTATCAATTGGTGTAAACAAAACAGTTCCCTGTTCTGTTTCAGTTCCTATATTCAATGCACTGGTGCTTTTAACAATTGTTCCAGACTTCAATGTACAGCCATCCCCAACAAGGCAATATGGCTCTACTACACTGTTGGCACCAACAACCGTTGCCTGCCCAATAGTACTTCCACAGCCAACAACAGCTCTTGGTTCAACAATACAGCCAGGCATTAAATTAGCTGATGGAGAAATAGTAGAATCCATATGAAATAAAACTGGAATATTGTAAAGTGCCTCCAACTTTTTATTCCACTCAAGTCTTTCTGTTCCATCGTCACATGCAGCTATTGCACAGTTATATTCCGGATAAAAACTTTCCACATCCTCCAGTTTTCCAATAGCTCCTTCTCTGTCATTATCTACAAAGGAGATTTCCTCAAAGCAACCCATTGACTCTGCTATCTCTTTTACATAATCTCCATATCTTTTAGAGGCTACAATTAATAATTTTCTTCCCATTTTCAACACACTCCTCATAATTATTCGTTTTTATTAGGTAAGTTCTATAACACGACGACTAGCCTGTGAATGTTCTTATTAAAAAGATCATTCGCAGGCTAGGTCAAACCTCCTTATCATAATTTTTCAGCTTATAGTGTGGGTCAAAATAAGCATCCAAGAAACCATTCTTTTATATTTGTTCCCCCGCTCAATCGACACAACACAAAGAAAAATTATCATAACGAAATTCGACTAAGCCAGCGAAACTCTTGTAAAATCAAGGTTTTTCTTGGTTGTCCCTATTATACCGCTATCTCCTATAAATATATCCCAAATCTGCGGCAGTTCATCCAAGCTATGCGCTCTTATAAATTTTCCAACTTTCGTAATATACTGTTCTGGATTTTCAAGCATATGCGTCGGTACATCATGTGGTGTTGAAACTTTCATAGAACGGAATTTATGTAGTTTAAAATACTTTTTGTTTTGTCCTATACGTTTTTGAGAAAACAAGACCGGTCCCGGATCTTCAATCACTATAGCCAGCGCAATAATCGCAAAAACAGGGGCTAGTACAATCAACCCGCCAAATGAAAGTATGATATCTATAATTCGCTTTATATATTTATCGTAAACCTTTGCTCTATAATCAGAATCACCTACTGCTTCAAGATGACCTTTCACTCCATCGGCGTTTTCTTTATCATGATTATCTTTGATAAAAATAACTTTTTTCCCTTCCATAGGATTTTTCTCTTTTGGAACATCTTCATAAACTGAAGATGTTTTCTTTACTTTTGCCAGTATAGATAATCCAGCAAAGGCTGTGCCTATAGCTACAAATGAAAGCGCCATCGCCCTTTTTATTTTTGTTTTATCCATTGACATTTCCTATCTTCACTCCCTGATGTCATTTTTGTAACTCTCAAATTGTCGCAAAAATATTTTTTCTTTCTATATATGCTCCTCATTGCCAAATGATATCAATAATCTATGTAAATTCATTTATTTTTGCTTTTTATATTTTTGCTTCCATTAACTCTACTTCCTCTCCCACTTCTTGGTTCACTTCTTCCGGTCTTTTAAATGTCGGCACAACTTTGCGCAGCATTTCTCTTGCCTGCTCATCGTCTCCGTTTTCGCAGACGTCTTTGAGCATTCTTAATTTTTCACGGATTGCTTCTGTCGGCAATGGCTTATCTTTTTCTCTGAAGATGAGATCGTTTTCGGTCTTATCAAGTTCTTCTGTTTTAACAAGAAGTTCTTCATACAGCTTTTCTCCCGGACGGAGTCCTGTCTCTACGATCTTAATATTATTTGCTCCTGACAGATGGATCATATTTTCTGCAAGATCCAGTATCTTGATCGGTTTTCCCATGTCGAGAACAAGCAGTTCGCCATTGTGAGCAATCACGCCGCTCTCCAACACGAGCTGAGACGCCTCCGGAATCGTCATAAAGTAGCGGATGATCCTTTTATCTGTAAGTGTGATCGGTCCACCGTTTTGGATCTGACGTTTAAACAGAGGAATTACACTTCCTGCGCTTCCTAATACGTTTCCGAATCTTGTCGCGCTGTATTTTACTTTTCCGTTAATGCTGGCGCTTTGCACGATCATTTCGCACATTCTCTTCGTTGCACCCATCACGTTAGTCGGATTAACCGCTTTATCTGTCGAAACCATCATAAAGCGTTCTGCGCCGTATTTCTCGCACATCTCAACGACAACCGCCGTTCCGAACACGTTGTTATTGATCGCTTCGATGCAGTTATTTTCCATAAGTGGAACATGTTTATGGGCAGCCGCATTAATAACGATCTGGGGATGATATTTTGAAAATACACGCTCCATTGCTTTTGAATCTGTAATCGAAGCGATTTCCACACTGATGCCCGGTTCGTTGCCATATGCGATTCTTAACTCCTGTTGAAGATCGTAAGCTCCGTTTTCATAAACGTCAAGGATGATCAATTTTTTCGGCCCCATTTTTACAATCTGTCTGCACAGTTCCGATCCGATCGACCCGCCTCCTCCTGTGACGAGGATTACTTTATCATTATAATAAGCATCTGTCTTTTCGTTCGTAAGCTTTCTCGGAGCTCTAAATAGCAGTTCTTCTATATCAAATTCTCGAAGCGATCTCTTTCCGCCTGCCATCTGCATCTTAGGATAATCGTACATCTTCACTTTATATCCGGCATTTTTATAATAAAGATATCGCTCTGTTCTTCTTTCATCCGCCATAGACGGCAGCGCAAAGATAATTTCCTGTATTCCGTATTTTTTCAGTTTCTGAAACGTCGCCTCGTTTTCAGATAATACGGGAAGTCCCTGTATCTCTCGTCCGCCTTTTGATTTATCGATATCCACAAAACATTTCGGCACATAGGATGCCATCTTGTTTGCCAACAGTTCCCCTGCCAGAGTAACTCCGACATTTCCTGCCCCTATGATCGCCACTTTGATCTTCTGATCGTCTCTTGTTTCCCCCACTTCAATTCCGGCAAATATTTTCAGCAGTGCGGCTAAAATTTTACCTGAAAAAGTTTCCAGGTTGCTGCACTTATACGCATAACGGTAAGACATTCTCATGATCAGCGCTCCCATGGTGTTTACCGTACTCAACACCAGAAGGCGCGGAAATGAGATATGAGCGACCGGAAGAACAGATTCCAAAATCACATATATTAAAAATGCCACACAATCCGTACAAACTAAACGCATGTAGCATTGAATTCCCCCGTATCTCCATATCTGCCCATATATCTTTCCGACCAGCCGGCAGGCAAATACGCATACAAATGCAAGAAGCATCTGCTGCAATTCCCCTCTCTGCGTCAATTTTACCGGTCCTTCATATAATACAAGCAGAAATACAGACGTCACTGCAAATACGATCACATCGTAAAAAAATAATTTCCATCTTATATGAAATGTAGTCTTTCCTCTCATCTGTAATTTCCTCTGTTATCTCTCCAAATCCATCTTTCATGTTTTGATGTTTTTAACTGCTGTCCCTCTAGTTTATCTTTCATACTTCTTTAACTGCTATTTCTTTCTTTTTCTTTTTACTGTTTCGTAAATTTTTGTCTTTTGCGTATCCGGTTCTTTTGTTACTATACATTACCGGAAAATAGCCGTTTTTCCCCTGATTTTTGCAAGAAAATAGCCCGAAAATATTTCTTATCATCGAGCCATTCCTTACCGTCAGCCTTTCAAGGCACATTCAATATTTATTTTTCTTTGCGTTTTCTTAACACAATAACGCCTGTCGCACCAAGGATTACTGCTGCACCGATCCAAAGTACGGAAACAGGGAATCTTCCTGTCTGCGGAGACGTTCCGATCGCATTGTCTGCGGACGTATCTACTTTTGCGATCACGGCAACCGGCGAAAGATCTTTAAAGGACGCAGTGATCTCTTTGTTTGTATAATCTACGTCTGACGCTTCCACAACTTCCCATGCCGCGCGGTCTGTGCTGAAGTGAAGAAACGCTACTTCTGTCATAGCTGTGGAAATTGCCGGCACGCTTAATGTTACAAGGTAGTCTCCGTTGTCATCTTTAATCCCGCCGTTTACAGGCTCAAGGTCAAAAAACTTTGTGACAAACGTTCTGGAACCCAGATCTGCCGCCAGAGCGTCGACCTGTTCTTCTGTCATCTTCAGTCCTGCTGCGCCTTCTGCTTTGAGCAGTTCTTTCATATCTGCAACAAGCTGTGCAAGAGTCATGCTTCCGTTATTTACTTCTATGATCGCGTCAACTGTCTGTGGGGAAACTGCCTCTGCCTCTGCAAATGCCTCTCTTGTTCCTTCCGTTACGGTATAATAAGCCGCAAAATCATTCGGAAGCACAACTTCTGACGTTTTACTTCCTGCAAACGCCGTTACTGCCTGTGATACGATAAGCGTTGCCGCCAAAATTACACCCATGATTTTCTTTTTCATATTGTTCACTCTTCCTTTCTCTGATAAATGATTTTCTTTTGCCTTATTGTTCTATGGAAACCAACACTGCCTGAACAAGAAACCTCATATCCGGCTGGTTTGCATAGCATGTTGATAAGGTCAGGATCTTATCGTCCGTCCCCACCTGCGCTGTTGTATCAATGCTCGCATTCATATCGCGGATTGCAAAGATACGGTATAAATACTGCTGATACACTTCTTTATCTGTAAAGTCAAAACTTCTAAGCAAATGTCTGCTGTCATACGGATACGCAGCGAATATTTTATAATGTCGTATTGCATCCGGCGTATAGATCAGCACTTCTTTGTTTTGATCAAAAAATGTTTTATCCCGATAGTCGAGCAGTCCTTTAAACATCGAACCGTTTCTCATGTCATGCCCGTAAATGACCGTATTCGGATCTTCAAAATCAGTATTGTTGTAATTCTCCGTAAAAATCGCTCCTTCGGTCTTTTCTTCATGATCGATCGTGTGATCCAAATAGTATGTGTTGTCATTCTCCCTTTGGAGAACCGGATAGTCTATCGCCGTTCCCGGTATACTGATCCACGCATACACATCGGGATTCTTTTCCTTTAGCGCCGCAAAATCGATCGGGATATCAACTTTTGATTTTGAACCTTCATCTTCCGGTTCTTTTTTCACTTCTTCCGAAAGATCCTGATACCCTTTTCCGGCGTTTTGTTCTTTCGTAAATTGATAAACTCCGATGCCAAGGCAAACTGCTGCGGCTGTGATAAGAACGCTTCCTATTATCTTAGATATCTTTTTCATATGCCGTCTCTGTTCTTTCTGCACTTTATTTTTTCTCTACATAAAATGTCTCAACTGTCTTTTCATACAAAGCATCATCATCTACGACGTATTCATCATATTCTTTACCTTGAATTCCTTCTCCCGGAATCGTCCATCGGTTCACCTTTTTGCCTTCTGATACACTTTCCGTCAGATCAACAAAACGACTTTTCCCCATATTCGTTACCATATACGGTTCAATCGCCTTGTACAGATCGGTAACAAGCGCTTTATCTGCAGATGCCTTTTTTAAAGCTTCGCCGAATGCTCTGATATATTCCTGCTGGCGCTCCATACGTGCGATCGCGCTCTGGCTGATCTCCGTATTTCTGTATCGAACAAACTGTTCTGTATCTTCACCTTTCAAAGTGACCACCGCTCCTTTTGCATATCCGGGGTCAACTTCCGCCAGACTGTCGTTCGGCACGGTTACTGTTACGCCTCCGACGCTGTCTGTCAAAACAGGAAGTCCATCCATATTCAAAGCACAGTACCCGTCTATCGGCAGTCCGTAAAGCAATTCGGAAACTGCATTTTCCGCCAGCTCACAGCTTTCATATCCGCCGTCACCGTATGCATAAGATAAACTGATATGATCTTTGCTCTTTCCGAGACTTTTTCCGCCCGGACCGAACGTTTCGATCTGAGTCATCGTATCTCTCGGAATGCTGATCACTGTAATATCTCCTTCCAGCCGATTCCATGACAGAAGATACAACGCGTCCGCCTGCCCGGCGTCTGCCTGACCTGTTTTTGTCTCTGCCTTTTCTTTTGTATCAATACCGAGGAACAAAAAGTTACTCAAATGTTCATTGTAACTGTATGTCTTGCCGTTCCATGTAATATCCGATGCCGAGGCGGATGTTCCGTCTTTCGTGGCGACGTCTCCCGACGTCTGTGCCGCCTTATACTGCGTATATACAAATATTCCCGCTCCTACAATGAAAACCGCTGATACCGCCGCGATCCACCATTTCAAATATTTTTTCTTTTTCATCTGTTTCTTTCCGATCCCCTCCCATTATCTGAGTACCGTTTTATTTTTCTTTATTTTTCTTTGTAACTTCCTTTTTTTCCTGATATCCATGATAGTAATAGTCATATCTGTGATAGTATTTATTCTTCTTTACATCTACCTTATTAAGCACGGCTCCGATCAGTCTGCACCCTGTCATCAGAAGCTGTTCTTTGACTCGAGCCGCCTCCTTACTGCTCACAAGTTCGCTTTCAAATACGAGCACCGCCCCGTCGCACTGTTTTGCGACGATCGCCGCATCGATAATACTTCCGATCGGCGGCGTATCTACAATGATATAATCATAATGTTCTCTCACCGCTCCCAAAAGCGTTCCAAACGCTTCCTGCCCAAGCAGTTCTGACGGATTCGGCGCAAATGAACCTGAAAAAATGATATCCATATTCTCATAGTTCGTACGATAAATAATCTCCGCGATAGAAGCCTGACCGCTCAAGTAATTTGATAATCCCTGAACCTGTTTTCCCACTCCGTACCGGGATGCGAGTATCGACTTGCGGATATCGGCGTCGAGAAGAAGTACCTTTTTCCCTAA
>OGHF01000809.1_pt1 | contig 20250 bp, 17 predicted proteins | sample 1571481 | NCBI WGS metagenome assembly OGHF01 (sample SAMEA2581952, study PRJEB24529) | metagenome | biome: Human gut stool | place: China | collected 2011
AAGAGAACAATCAGCCTTAATGAAAAAGCGCTCTGCCCCGCGCACAGGCGCGCGAAGCCGTTTATAAATCCACTACGCTTCCGACTTCCGCCGGCGTCGCCGGCACCGGTCCGAGGCGGACTGCGTCGGCATCCCGGCGCACCACGAACTCCACCGGCTGTCCGGCGGCAAAGGCGGGGCGATAGCTCAGCTCCAGCGCCTCCCAATCCTCCGGGACGGCGCAGAAGCAGTGGAGCATCGCGCCCCGCCCGGCGGCGAGGTTGAGCGTAAAGGCCGAAGCATCGGCGGCGTTCTCCGCGTAGAGCGGTGCCGCAAAGCTGCCGCAGGGGATGCTCTGACCCCCGCAGCGGGCGGTCACGCCGCTGTCCAGACTGTAAAGCTCCTTCAGGGTCGAGACGTCCCGGCTGTGGAGGTAGCTTGCGCCCACCGGCAGGGTGCGGGCCGAGAGGTTCTCCACCGAGAGGTAGACCAACACGCCGCCCAGCCCGGGTGCAGGCGCATAGCCCAGCAGCTCCACCGCCGCCTTGCCGTCCAGCAGGGCAGGCTGGCCCATCACACGGGGCTGTGCCGCAGCCGCCGAAACGCCTGTGAACAGGGCAGCGGCCAGACTGACCGCGCCCGAACCGGCGCATTTCAGGAACGACCGGCGGGAAAGAGACTGAGACATCGGGGACTCCTCCTTGCAGCGAGAAAAATCATTCACTTTATAGAGTATCGGTTTCTTTGCCCCCTGTCAAGGGTTTGAAAGCGTTCTGCCGCAGGTTTTGCGTTTTCTTTGCTGATTTTTGTACCAAAAGAGTACAAAAATACCGCCCGGCGGCAAAATCGCCGGGCGGCAGAGCGTTCTTTCTTATTCGAAAGCCTCGTTCTCCTCGGCTTCCGCCTGACCCCGCAGGGTGTCGGCATAGCCGAAGGGTACGATGTCGATGGCCTCCACCAGACGGTCGCGCATCCAGAGCTGGACGTCGGTCTGGACGGTGTAGCCGCAGCCGGGGTCGGCCATCCACTGCTCGGGATGGCGGGAGGGGAGGGCGCGCTGGCTCAGCATACTCATGATGACGCCGCCGTGGGTCACGCAGGCGGCCTCGGTGACATCCATCCGGATCATATACTCGAACAGCTTGAGCAGCGTCTCCGAGCAGCGGGCGTGGAACTGCTCCGTGGGCTCTGCGCCCTCCGGCACGAAGCCGGAGCCCGGGGTGATCCACTTCTTGAAGTCCTCGTTCTTCACCAGCTCCTTGACGGGATGGTTCTCAAAGACGCCGAAACCGGCCTCCCGCAGGTCATGCACCGAGAACTGGTGGGTCGCGTTCGGGAACAGGATGTTGGCCGTCTCCACGGCGCGCATGAGCGGGGAAGAGAAAACGGTATCCACCTGCGGATACTCGAACCGCTCTTTCAGCTCGGCCAGCTGGGCGCGGCCCTCGTCACACAGGGGGATGTCCGTGCCGCTGCCGATGTAAAGGCCCTGTAAGTTGCCGGAAGTCAGGCCGTGGCGGATGAGATGGAGCTTAAAGGTTTTCATGCAAAAACACCTCTTATGAGCTATCTATTCCTGTGCTGATTCGCACAAATCTTGCTTTTCTGCTGATTTTTCCGGCACCATCAGACACTAAATATATGCCGGTAAGGTTTATTTTAACATAGATATGGTAGAAAGAGCAACCCCTTTGACAAAAACACCGAAATTCCGGCGGAAAAACCGTCACTTTTTCGCTTTACAAGTCGTTTTCCATTGTGTATAATCAACGTGCTGTAAACCAAAAATCAAGGAAGTCCTATTTTTATCTGAGGAGCCAAACATCATGGAGTTCAATCGTATCATCAAACTGCTGCGCAAGGAGCGCGGCATCACCCAGAAACAGGCGGCAGAGGATCTGGGCGTTTCGCAGGCCCTGCTTTCCCACTACGAAAAAGGCATCCGGGAGTGCGGCCTGGATTTTGTGGTACGGGTGGCAGACTATTACAATGTCTCCTGCGACTATCTGCTGGGCCGTTCGGCAGAGCGCAACGGCATGATGCTCTCGGCAGAGGACATCCCCAACCCCGACAAGATGAAGGACAACATCTACCACGGCAGCGTCCTGCCCACGATGAACAAAAAGCTCATCTCCAACAGCCTGAACGTGCTCTACGCCAAGATCGGCGAGTGCCACAGCAAGGCCCTGACCACCGAGGTGAGCGCCTACCTGATGACCGCCGTGGCCAAGATGTTCCGTCTGCTCTACTCCGCCGAGTCCCACAATGCCCCCAGCATGTTCAGCGTGGACGCCCGGCGCTGGCCCGGCTACTCCGACGCTGTGATGCACTCGGCTCAGGCCAATGTGGAGGCCCTGCTGGCCGGCGAAGCGCTGCCCGGCGGCGAGGGCGTGGCCGACCCGTCCTGCCTCGCCATGACCACCGAGAGCCTGACCCGGGAATACCCGCTGTATACTCCCAGCCTGCTCAATCTGGTCAAGACCAGCGAGACCCGCGCCCGGGAGCTGACCGGAGAGGACCGCACTTAAGTCTCTGTGAAACTAGTGTAAATTATGCCGTTTTTTGCTTGCATCTGCGTGCAAAAGATGTTATAAACAAGACAGAACATTTTCATCGCACTTCATAATAAAGCGAATTCAAGGAGGGACACATCCATGTCCAATAAAATTTCCCGCCGCACCTTCCTCAAGTGTACCGGTGCCTCTGCAGCAGCTCTGGGCGCTGCTGCCATGCTGGGCGGCTGCGGCTCCAGCACCAGCAACGCCATCGAAGTCAAGGTCGGCGACAAGGTCAGCAACTGGAACAATCTGGGCGTCCAGCTCACCAGCGTCTTTACCATGGCCAACACCCCCGACCTGCCCGACCACGAGTATGTCGCTGTGCTCGTCACCGCTGTGAACCGCTCCGGCGCGACTACCTTCAACATCGGCGCACAGAACCTCGCCGAACTGGATGCCGCCTATCCGCTGAATGATGAGGCCACCAAGCTCGATGTCGCCCGTCAGTACTTCCACGCTCTGGCTGCCTCCACCACCGATTTCACCGCTGTCTGCGACGGCGCTGAGGCCGAGGTGGGCGCTTACATCCAGCTCTATGATGCCGCCGCTCAGAGCTTCTCCGAGTCCACCAATCTGCCCCCGCAGGGCGCAGGCTACATCCAGCTGATCTGCTGCGTCCCCACCGGCTGGCAGAAGCTGAGCGTCACCTTCGTTCCCACCTTCGTGGCCAACAAGAGCCTCACCTTCTCTCTGAACTCTTCTGACCTGACGCAGGTCTGAGGCATTTTTCCGAGACGGAATTCCGTCCCACGGGCAGATCTTTCCCCGCAAAAATTTCGTGAAAACCATTGACATCTGCTCATTTTTCGCCTATTGTATAGGCAAGACGCCCTTCGGGGCAGTACAATGAATTTATCTGTTTCTGCATAAAGGAGGAACGATCATGTCCTTAGAATTCAACCGCCGCTCTTTCCTGAAGTACAGCGCCGCCGCTGCCGTGGCTGTGGCTGGTTCCAGCCTGCTGACCGGCTGTGGTGAGGATGAGTACCAGAAGACCGGTAAAATCGGCAGCACCCTGAAGCTGATGGGTACCTTCAAGACCTATAAGAGCACGGATGAGCCCGACAAGGCACCTGCTTATGATAGCACCGCTTCCAAATTCACTTGCACCGTCAACATCAAGTGCACCACCAAAAAGGTTCCTCTCTGCGTGAATAACGGCTGCTTTGAGCTTACCGTCACCAACGATGACGGGAAAAAGAATTATGCCGGCTCGTCCCACATCAATGTCAGCCCCACCATTCTTGATCTGTACGAGAGTGATGACGCACAGGATTTCACTATTACCGTCACGGGTACCGCAGATAATCCTCTTAATATCACTGCCGGTGACACGGTCGAGTTCAAGTACTGGCCCCGCATTCAGGCCAGCAGCGGCAACAGCGGCTACACCCGCGCTTTCTGCACCTGGAAGATGACTGCCAAGGCCGGCAATCCCAGCGGCATCGTTCTTGAATAATCTATTTTCCGCACTCTGCGCCCAAGGCTCACGCCTTGGGCGTTTTTATTTGCCCCTCTCCGTCATTCTGCCAAAACGCAGACTAAGATTTTTAGTGGTTTTGTGTCTTGTGCATAAGGTGCTTTTCCTGCTACAATAAGAGCATACCAACCGGGGAGCGCAGCGGCCGGACAGATGTGCCGCCGCGCTGTTTCCTTTTGAGGGATGGGCGTCCTGCCTGATTTCACAAGAACAGGAGTGTGCAGTTATGATCAATATGGTAAAGCTTCCCACCAACAAGAGCAGTCTGTTCCTGCGCGTGGCAAAGGGCCACTTCGCCACCAGCCACAGCCACATCAACTACTACATCGACGTCACCACCCAGAAAGCCCGCCTCTCGGAGGCGAAGGCTGTCGCCAAGGAGCTGGTGGCCGCCTATCAGCACAGCACCATCGTGGATACCGTGCTCTGTCTGGACGGCACACAGGTCATCGGCACCTGTCTGGCCAACGAGCTGACCAAAGACGGCTTTGCCAACATGAATGCCCACCAGACCATCTACGTCATCACCCCCGAGTATACCAGCGGCAGCCAGATCATCCTCCGCGACAACCTCGCCCCGATGGTCAAGGGCAAGCACGTCCTCATCCTGTCGGCCTCCATCACCACCGGCTACACCGTGCAGGCGGCCATCGAGGCGGTCAACTACTACGGCGGCACCGTGGCGGGCCTGTCGGCCATCTTCGCCACCACCCACGAGTGTCTGGGCATCCCGGTCACCTCCATCTTCGACCCCTCCAGCCTGCCCGACTACGCCAGCTTCGACAGCCGCGACTGCCCCATGTGCAAGGCCGGCCAGCACATCGACGCGCTGGTGAACAGCTTCGGCTATTCGGCCCTCTGAATCTGAAATTATCCTCCCTCTTTCTCCCCGCCGTGCAGCTGCATGGCGGGGAGTTCTGTTATAAAAAAGAGCCGTCAAAGGCATTTTATTGCCCTTGACAGCCATTTAAAAAATGATTATACTACAAATAAGAAAGGCGCTGGCCTGCAAACGGCTTGCTCCTTACCTTAGTGGATCAAGAAAAAATGACCGCACAGATGTAGAGAGTCAGGCGGTCATTTTTTCTTGTCTTTATCATTACTGTGAGAAACAGTCCATGTGATTTGAAACGTCACAAAAATTGCTCCGCCGAGAAGCGAGAGCAGTAATACGACCTGTTCAAACGTCATGGTGCATCCCCCCTTTCCGCCCTTGAGCGTGCAGGGGAGCGAGAATCCAAGAAAATCGCCTTGCCCGGCGCACTCAGGTGCCGGTAAGGAGAAAGCCGCCTGCGTTTGTGGCACAGCGCCCCGCCGCCAAAAGCGGCAGTTTCATGATAACATATTTTCTGACAAAAAACAACAAGACCTTGCGAACGCAAGGCCTCGTTGTTTTTATTTTTTCATCTTCGGGAACACGAAGGAATCATGCCGGTATGCTATCAGCAGTTCTATGGTCATGAAGCACCAGATGACCGGCTCGCAGAGGATGACCGCGTTATACTCAAAGCGGGGGATGAAGAGCAGGACAAAGACGATCTTGCCCAGAAACTCGATGACGCTGGACAGCAGGGGCAGCACCTTCTCGCCCATGCTCTGCAGAGCGTAGCGGGTGGAGAGCAGCATTCCCAGCACGGCGTAGAAGGGTGCGTTCCAGACCAGATACCGTGCGCCGTTTTCCAGCACCACCGGCTCCGAAGAGCCGGACACCAGCTTTACCATCCACTCTGCACCTGCCGCCATGAGCAGGACAGCAGCCACAGCCACCACGACACTGTAGAGATAGATGTCCCGCATTCCGCGTCGGACGCGGTCGGGATGGTTCGCGCCGTAGTTCTGGGAGACGTAGGTCGAGCAGGCAGAGGCCATCGCCGACAGGGGCATATCCGTGAACGCGAAGAGCTTTCGGGCTGCGGTGTGGCCCGCGATGACCAGCGTACCGAGGCCGTTGATGCCGTACTGCAAAATGACGGAGCCCGCCGAGACGATACTGCTCATGAGGCCCATGGAGATGCTCTGGCTGAACAGCTCCCAATAGAGGCGGCTCTCCACATGGAAGTGCTTTTTCCCGGGCAGGAGCAGCCGGGCGCTGCGGAAGACATACAGGATGCAGAGCGCCACCGACACGCCCTGAGAGATGACCGTCGCCACACCGGCACCGGCCACGCCCATGCCCAGCACGGCGATGAACCAGAGGTCGAGGATGACGTTGAGCACCGACGAGAGGATGAGGAAGACCAGCGGCATAAAGCTGTTGCCGATGGCCCGCAGCAGGCCGGCGCAGAGGTTATAGGCAAACATGACGATGACGCCGAGGTCGATGATGATGATATAGCCGTAGGCGTCCTCTAAAATTTCCGCCGGGGTGTCCAGCAGCTCCAGCAGCGGATGCAGGCCCGCAGCGCCCGCCAGCGTGATGACCGCCGACGCGATGATGCCGATGACGATGGAACCCGCCACGGTCTGTTTGAGCTGGTCCTCGTCTCCGGCCCCGTAGGCGCGCGCTGCGACGATGGCGAGGCCGTTGCCGATACCGATGCCGAATCCGACCAAAAGCTCGTAGATGGCCCCGCAGGCGCCAATGGCGGCAAGGGCGGTATCGCCCAGCACATTGCCGACGATCATGGTGTCCACGGTATTATAGAGCTGCTGGAAGAGGCACGACACCAGAATGGGCAGCATAAAGACGAACAGGCTCTTGAAGATGGGGCCGTTCATCAAATCGACGTTCCGGTTGAAGAATGATTTTTTCGCAGGGGACTGGGTCATAGGCTTCTCCTTTTTTTGCCCATAAAAGGGAGCTGTTGCACACAACAGCTCCCTTTAAGCATTTTATCTGATTTTACAGCTCCTGCGTCTCGAAGCCGTTGACGGTCAGCACTTCCACACTCTTGAAGCCTGCGGCCTTGACGGCGGCAGCAGCCTCGTCGAAGCCGAAGGTCAGGCTGCCCACATCGTGGGCGTCGGAGGTGATGATGACCTTGCCGCCCATCTTCTGCCACTCGCCCAGAAGCCATGCGCCGGGGTAGAAGTCCTTGCGGTAGCCGCGGTAGACGCCGCCGGTGTTCACTTCCAGCAGGCAGCCGTGCTCTTTGGCAGCATTCAGCGCCTTGAGAGCAGCAGCTTTATAGCGGGGCGACTCCTCGTCGAAGAACTCACCGGCAGCGTTCAGCTTCTTGATGAGGTCGATGTGGGCGAGGATGTCGGGACCCATGGCAGCCACCTTCTCCACCTCGGCGAAGTATGCCTCCACAGCGGCCAGCGGGTCGCCGTCGAAGTCGTCGTAGATGCAGTCGTGGAGATCCTGAGGACGGAAGTCGATCTCGTAGTACTTGCCGGTGTTCTTGCCGTAGAGGTGGTGCGCAGAGCCGATCCAGTAGTCGTAGCCGGTGCGCTTGTCCTCGCTCAGCAGGTCCCACTCGATGCCGCAGAGGATGTCCACCTTGCCCTTGTACTCGGTCTTGAGCTTGGCGATGGTGGCCTTGTACTGGGCCGTGCGGCTGGGGCTCATGCAGTATTCACGGTCGCGCTGGGTATAGCTATGGCCCGTGAAGCCCAGTGTGGTCAGCCCCTTCGCACACGCAGCGGAGGCCATCTCCTGTAAGGTGTTTTTGCCGTCGCACATCGTCGAGTGACAATGGACACTGGACTTCTTATAATCTGCCATAGTGAATCACTGCATCCTTTCCTGTTTGACCTTGTGGTCGATAACGTGTCGTTTTTCCAGCTCGCGGGTGATGTCCTCCACCGTGATGCCGGCCTGCACCATCAGCACCAGCACATGGTATGCCAGATCGCTGATCTCGTAGACCGTCTCGGCCTTGTCTTCCTTTTCGCCCGCGATGATGACCTCAGTACACTCCTCGCCCACCTTCTTGAGGATCTTTTCTTTGCCCTTCTCGAAGAGATAGGTGGTGTAGCTGCCCTCTTTGGGGCTGGTCTTGCGGCCCTTGATGAGGTCATACAGCCCCTGCCAGCTGAACTGCTTCAGCTCCGGGGAAACATACACTTCGTTGAAAAAGCAGCTCTCGGCACCGGTGTGGCAGGCGGGGCCGCTCTTGACGACCTCCACCACCAGCGCGTCGGCGTCACAGTCGGCGGTGATGGACACCACACGCTGGACGTTGCCGCTGGTCTCGCCCTTGCGCCAGATCTCCTGACGGCTGCAGCTCTAGAACACCGTCCGGCCCTCCGCGATGGTCAGCGCCAGCGTCTCGGCGTTCATGTAGGCGAGAGTCAGCACCTCTTTGGTGTAGTGGTCCTGCACGATGGCAGGGATGAGGCCCTTTTCGTCAAATTTCAGGTCCATAATGTTTCTCCTTCCCCGCAGGGGGGACAGCTATAGTTTAGCGTATTCGGCGGGCAAACGCAAGGGCTCAGAGCCGCATTTCCACGCCATTTTCGTTTAAGTATTCCTTTAGCTCCCGGATGGTGAGCAGCTTCTGGTGGAAGATGCCCGCCCCGGCCCCTGCGCCCCGCCTTTTCCCGGGCGCTTTTGTCTTATGATAAGGTTATTTTACTTTATCAAGATAAAGTTGTAAAGTGTGAAAGTGACCGTGTTTTCATTTTTATGATACGATTTTTCTGTGCGTTTGTACAGAAAGGCGAAATGATTTCACGAAAGCCCGCTTTGAGATGATGGAAGCGCAAAAAAGGAGCCGCCGCACAGCGTTTTCCGTGCAGCGGCTCCTCGCCGTTTTATCCTCAGCCCAGCAGTTCCAGCACGCCGCTCTTGGGACGTGCGCCGACGGCCTGACGAACCAGCTTACCGTTCTCGAACAGCAGCAGGGTGGGGATGCTCATGACGCCGAACTCGGCGGCCAGATCGGGCTGCTCGTCCACATTGACCTTGCCCACCTTGACGTCGGTGCGCTCCTCGGCCACTTCGTCCACGATGGGGCTCAGCATCCGGCAGGGGCCGCACCAGGCGGCCCAGAAATCGAGCAGGACAGGCTGAGCGCTCTTCAGCACCTCGGCCTCAAAGTTTTCTTTCGTGATGGTGATGACTGCCATATCGTTTTCCTCCATAAAGAGTGTTTTTTCATCTGACAGGAACAGTATACCCCAAACTCCGGCGTTTTTCCGTGAGCAAGTCACATAAAAAGCCCGGGGCAGGCATTTTCTTCTCCGGGCTCCGGAAATTATTTTGCGATTTCAGGCTCAGATGTCCTTCAGGGCGTTCTTGCCGGCGACGTAGCCGTAGTACATAGCCATGGAGTGGCTGACGCCCTTCAGGCCGATGGGGTACTCGGTGGCAAAGCGGTTGCCCTGGATGTTGCCGGCGACGTACAGGCCGGAGATGACATTGCGGTCGACGTCGAAGGTGTGGCAGTCCTCGTCGCTCTCGAGGCCTCCGATGCAGACCAGCAGCAGAGCAGTGGTGAACTTGTCGGCGTAGAAGGGGCCGTTCTCGACTGCCCACATACGGGAAGCGGGCTTGTGGAAGTCCTCATCGTAACCGGCCTTGGCCAGCTCGTTGTAGCGCTGGATGGAGTCCAGAGCGGTCTGCTGGGCGGCAGTATCGTCCGGGTAGATCTCTGCCACCAGCTCTTCCAGCGTGTCGGCCTTCACAGCGCGGCCATCGGCCACAGCAGCTTCCAGCTGATAGGGGCTCTTGTAGTTGCGGTAGGTAGTGTTGTTCTTGGGGCCTTCGTCCTCGCTGGCATAGTCCTCATAGTAGCAGGCACCGCCGTGGGCTGCGGGCATATAGGGCAGCTGCTCGGGCCAGTTGGAGTCGAAGATCTGCCAGCTCTCGCGGTTCTTCTGCAGCTCGATCTGGTTTTCCAGCTGCTGGCCGGGCAGGTCCTCGTTCATGAAGCGCTTGCCGTTGAGGTCGAGGTTCAGGAAGCCTGCATTGCCCATGACGCCCACGCCGGCAAGGTCGGCGCCGCCGCCCATGTGGTGGATCATCGGGGCGTGGCTCTGCTGCACCTGAGCGCCGGCCCACATACCCAGCTGGATGCCGTCGCCCTGATTGGTGAAGTTGCCCTCCACGTCCACGTTGGTGAACAGGCACTGGATGTTGTTCTCAATGACCTCGGGGCAGAAGTGCTTGAGCATCCTGGCGTTCTGGGAGTAGTCGCCAGTGGAGAGGATGACGCCCTTGGAGGCGTTGCACTTGATGTACTCACCGGTGGCGGCATCGCGGGCGTAAAGGCCCACGCAGCGGCCATCCTCCATGATGAGCTTCTCGACGAAGCAGCCGTAGAAGGTCTGGACATTGCCGGTGTCGACGGCTTTCTGCATATTGGCCTCGACGGTGACGTGCTGGTCGGGCTTGAACTCGACGGAAGTGGGGTAGCAGGGGAAGCGCTCCTGCTTCCAGTCGTAGTGCTCGGGCAGCGGGTAGAAGATGGGGATGATGAAGTTGTCCGCGCTCTCGTCGGGGATAGCGCTGCGGGTGGTCTCGGCGTAGTACAGGTCGGGGTTTGCCTCCACCCACCAGTCGAAGGCGTCGCCGATGTTGTGGGCCCACTTGCTCATGATGCTGCGCTTGCAGCGGTAGGTGCTCTCCACCATGTGGGAGTCGATGATGTCGTCGATCTGCTCGCGGGTCCAGGTGTCGCGGCCCCACTTGGCCTGCACCTTGCCGTTGATGACGGCGTACTCGCCGCTGCGGCACTGGGGGCCGTCGGCCTTCTCGAAAGCAGCCACCAGACCGCCGTCCTCGGCGACGCTGCGGCAGGCCGCAACGCCTGCGATGCCGCAGCCCACGACTGCCACATCCACGTCCACGGTCTTGGCGACCTTGCTCTCGTCGATCTCCGGCTCGGTACCCAGCCAGTCCTCATCGGAGGAAGATGCAGCGGTGTCGCCGCCTGCGGTGTGGACGCCCATTGCCTGCTCGATGCAGCTTGCGGCGGCCTTCTTGACGGCGTTGGTGGTGATGGTAGCGCCGGAGATGTTGTCGATCTCGGTGCTCTGAGCAGCCATCAGGGCGTCCTTCAGGGTGGGGGCTGCCACGCCGCCGATGCTCTCGGTCTCGTTGGAGGCGTCAATGACCACGTCGGTGATGGCGGTCTCGCTGAAGGTCATGGTGACCTTCACCTCACCGATGCCGGTGGCGGTGCCGGTGTAAGTGCCGGGGGTGTAGATGGCCTCGCCGGCGGAGGCGGCAGTGCTGCTGGAAGAGCCTGCGTTGCAGGCGGCCAGTGCGCTGGCGGTAACGCCGCTCATAGCGGCAGCGGCGGCAACCTTCAGGAAGCCTTTACGAGAGATCTTTTTCATCTGGAATGCTCCTTACTCTTTCTTCTTTCGACGTTTTCAGGCAGAAAATCGTTCTTCCGAGAGATAGTATAAAATATAACGAAGTAAAAGGGAATTAAAAAATCTTAAGCATCCTGATAAAAAAGCTTTATAAGTGTCCTATTTCCTGCTATACTGAGGCTGTACGGATGTCCCGCCGCCGGAAAGGAGTTTTTTGTCATGAACGAGCACCAGCTTCTCTGCTTTCTCACCGTGAGCCGGACGCTGAATTTCTCCGCCGCCGCGCGGGAACTCTACTGCACCCAGCCCGCCCTGAGCTACCAGATACGCAGCCTCGAAAAGGAGCTGGACGCCGCACTGTTCCGCCGCACGACGACGCAGGTGGCCCTCACCGAGGCAGGCCGCGCCCTGCTGCCCCATGCGGAAGACCTCTACCGCGGCATCCTCAACGCCCGCACGGCGCTGAAAGGCTTCGGCACCCACCACACCCTGACCCTCCGCCTGCCGCCGGTGCTTTTGCAGCGGGACCCCATCTACCCCATCCTGATGGCGAGGCTCCACGCCGCACTGCCGGGCTATGAGTTCAAAGTGGACACCACGCCTGTCCCCTCCAGCTACCACCACATGCTCTGCACCGAGGCAGACGCGGCGCTCTACCTTCCCTTCGGCCCGCTGCCGCCAGAGATCCGCTGTGAGACCATCATCGGCAACCGGTTTTACCTCATCGCCGCGCCGGAGCACCCATTCTCCGGCCAAAGCAGCATCGAGCTTTCTGACCTTGCCGGACAGCAGATATTTTACGAGCCCCTTTATCAGGACATGGTGGATTTCGCCCGGAAGCAGCCGGGGATGCCCTATTCCACACCGGTCTGGCGGATGGTGGAAAACTATGAGTCGGTCTACGCCGAGCTTCTGGCCGGGCGGGGGATGTTCCTCTGCCCGATGATCTACCCAGCTTTCCCTGCCGGGTGGCACATCCCGCTGCATCTGTCCATCCCGGACACCTGCCTGCTGACCCTGCGGGATGACCCCCGCCCTGAGATATGCACCCTGCGCAAAGTCTTCGCCGAGGTGTACGCCGAGAGGGAAAAGCTGATAAAAGCTCTGTGAGATGCAAAAACGCCGCCGTGCAATGCACAGCGGCGTTCGTTATTTCAGAGAAAGAGCTTACTTGCCCAGCATTTCCTTTGCGGTCTTGCAGATGGTGGCAGCGTCCAGACCATACTCCTTCAGCAGGTCCCAGGCGGGGCCGGAGCAGCCGAACTTGTCCTGCACGCCGACGCGGCGGACAGGGGTGGGCAGCTTCTCGCTGAGCAGGGAGCAGACAGCCTCGCCCAGACCGCCGATGACGTTGTGCTCCTCGGCGGTGACGATCTTGCCGCACTCCCTGGCAGCCTTGAGGATGATGTCCTCATCCAGAGGCTTGATGGTGTGGATGTTGATGACGCGGGCGTGGATGCCCTCTGCCGCCAGGGTCTCGGCGGCCTTGCGGGCCTCGTTGACCATCAGGCCGGTAGCCACGATGGCGATGTCACTGCCCTCGGTGAGCTGCTCGCCCTTGCCGATCTCGAAGTGATAGTTGGCCTCATCGTGGAACACGGGAACCGCCAGACGGCCAAAGCGAAGGTAGACAGGACCCTGCATCTCGTAGGCGGCGCGGACAGCAGCGCGTGCTTCCACGTCGTCGGCGGGGCAGATGATGGTCATGCCGGGCAGGCTGCGCATGAGGGCGAAGTCCTCGCAGCACTGGTGAGAAGCGCCGTCCTCACCGACGGAGATGCCGCCGTGGGTAGCGCCGATCTTCACGTTCAGGTGGGGGTAGGCCACGGAGTTGCGGATCTGCTCAAAGGCACGGCCCGCAGCGAACATTGCAAAGCTGGACACGAAGGGAACATAGCCCATGGTGGACAGGCCGGCGGCGACGCCCATCATGTTGGCCTCGGCGATGCCGCAGTCAAAGTGGCGGTCCGGGTAAGCCTTGCGGAACATACCGGTCTTGGTAGCGGCAGCGAGGTCGGCGTCCAGGACCACCAGGTCGTCGTGGCCCTCAGCGGCCAGTGCTTTCAGAGTATTGCCGTAGCTCTCGCGGGTAGCGATCATTTTTACATCTGCCATCTTACTTGTCCTCCTGTTCCAGCGCGGCGTAGGCTGCGTTCAGCTCCTGCATGGCCGCAGCGTACTCCTCGTCGTTGGGGCCTTTGCCGTGCCAATCCACAGAGTTGGTCATAAAGGAGACGCCGGTACCCTTGACGGTGTCCAGAATGATGCAGGTGGGCTTGTCGTTCTCGGCGTGGAATGCCTTGATGGCGGACTCGATCTGGTCGTAGTCGTGGCCGTTGATGGTCAGGACGTTGAAGTTGAACGCCTTGAGCTTTTCTTCCAGCGGGGCGCTGTTCATGACCGTCTCGGTGGTGCCGTCGATCTGGAGGTGGTTGCGGTCCAGCATGACACAGAGGTTGGAGAGCTTATAGTGGGCGGCGAACATGAAAGCCTCCCAGCACTCGCCCTCTTCCACCTCACCGTCACCGAGGATGGTGTAGACATTGATGGGCTTGCCGCTGTGCTTTGCGCCCAGAGCCATGCCGCAGGCGGCAGACACGCCCTGACCCAGACTGCCGGTGGACATATCCACGCCCGGAGTCTCATTCATGTTGGGGTGGCCCTGCAGGTAGCTGCCGATCTTTCGCAGGGTCTTGAGGTCTTCCACCGGGAAGAACCCGCGCTCGGCCAGCGTGGCGTAAAGTGCCGGAGCCGCATGGCCCTTGGACAGCACGAAGCGGTCGCGGTCCGGTTTTTTCGGCTCCTTGGGGTCGATGTTCATATCCACGAAGTAGAGGTAAGACAGCACCTCGGCGATGTCCAGACTGCCGCCCGGATGGCCGCACTTGGCGCTGTGAGTTCCCTCGATCACGCCCATGCGGATGTGACAGGCGTGCTTGGCAAGGGTAAGCTTTTCTGCATTTGTCATGATGGTCCTCCCGTATGAACCTCAGAAGTTGCAAGTATACAGCCGCGCAAGGCACAGCTCCCGCCGCCCCATTGCGCTATAATTCAAGTTTATATTATCTATTCTGTGCAAAAAGGTCAAGCTTCTTTCAGCAAAATGTACACAGGCGGTCAAAAACTGCTCCAAACGCTTTCTTTTTTGGTCAATTTGCAGCCTGTCCGGGAGCGGTCTTGACAAATCCTGCGGCACTCTGCTATAATTTTCACGATTTCCGGCAGGAAGCCGGGCCTGCGGGCCGAAGCCCGCCTTACACTATTTTCAGCCGCCGCATTTTTGAAACAGACGCCATGAAGGGGTCTGCCGTTGGCTTGCAAGCCGACTGGCAGGCCCCTTTTTTGTTTTTCTGCGGCGCAGTCACAGGAGGAAACAGATGAAAACCAAAAACTCTTCTCCGGCCCGCAATGTCGTGCTGGCCGCACTCTTTCTGGCGCTGGCCTTCGTGCTGCCCATGGTGACGGGCCACCTGCCGCAGGTAGGCAATATGCTCTGCCCGATGCATTTCCCCATCCTGCTCTGCGGCTTCGTGCTGGGCGGGCCGTGGGGTCTGGCTGTGGGCTTTGCGGCCCCGCTGCTCCGCTCGATGCTCTTCGGGATGCCCCCGATGTTCCCCATCGCCATTTCGATGGCTTTTGAGCTGGCAGCTTACGGCGCCGTGTCCGGCTGGCTCTACCGCCGGGTGAAGCACACCCTGCCCATGACCTACGCCACCCTCGCGGCGGCCATGGTGGCTGGCCGCCTCGTCTGGGGCGCTGTCCGCTTCGTGCTGGCGGGCCTGTCCGGCTCGAGCTTCCCGTTCTCGGCCTTCCTGTCTGGTGCGCTCTTTACCGCTGTGCCGGGCATCATCGCACAGCTGGTGCTCATCCCCCTCATCATCACCGCTCTGCAGAAAGCCAAGGTGCTGGAGTAACAGGTTCTCGCTGCCTTTATCGCAAGTCAAGAAATTGGTGCAGCATCCAAACAACATCTTTTCGATATGCAATTCAACGCTGTTGCTGTTGCATTAAAAAGTTGAATTGCTGTCATCAAGCCTCTCAGTCGAGCTTACGCTCGCCAGTTCCCCTGATAGGGGGAGCCTCTGGCAAAAAGAGAAAGTTTTTCTCTCTGTCAAAGCCTCTCCTCCGTAGGAGAGGTGGCATTGCGAAGCCATGACGGAGAGGTTTTTCGTTTGCTTTCTCCCTGACGTATTTCAGCGTTTCTTCCAAAAAAATCCTAAAAAGTTTATTTCAAACGCCGAAATTGCCCGCGATCTTCAATTAAATCTTGTAAAGTTGCAGGAATCATGTAAACTAGAATACAACATTGTGTCGCAACCGCAACGGGGAGATTGCGCTTTCCGGCAGGGCGGCAGGAAAAGGAGAGTTTCTATGAGAAACGCAAAGCAAAGCATCCGGCGCACCGTAGCCGGACTGCTGGCAGGCGCGATGCTTCTGGGCATGACACCGCTGGCCGCGTTTGCGGAGGGGTCTTCCTCCGCATCGGGCGACTGGCAGTTCAAAGCCTTCGGCACCTCCACTGCAGCAGGAGTCAACACCATCGCAGATGGCGCGGACATCAACGGCAAGGTCACCCTCAACTCCTGCACCATCAAAGATGATGGCACCATCGACAAGAAGGGCGGCAAGTTCGTCGCGGACTCCCCGGCAGACGGCCTGTCCTTCTACTACACCACCATCGACCCGACCACCCAGAACTTCTATCTGCAGGCCGATGTCACCATCGATTATGTGAACCCGGCTCCGGACGGTCAGGAGGGATTTGCCCTCATGGTGCGCGACAGCATCAGCGGCTCCGGCAGCTATTTCTCGAATCAAATTTCTGTCGTCGGCACCAAGCTCCCTCTGGACGGTGTTGAGATCAAAGACGCTGTGGGCGTCCGCAGCTACACCGGCATCATCTCCAACGAGACGGCTGCTTCCAACGACGTCAAGTCGAATCGTGCGGCGTTCAGCTCGCAGGCCATCAAGCAGGGCGACACCTACCGTGTGAGCCTTGCCAAGACCAGCAACAGCTACGTCGCCACCCAGTACGCCATCAACGCCGACGGCTCGACCGGCGACGTCGTCGGCTCTTCGACCTTGTACATCTCGGCGAAGGACAGCACCGCTTCCAGCGTCTCCAAGTACGCAGAGCTGGACGACCCCATGACCGTGCAGGAAGCCAACAAAGCTTATCTGGGCTTTGCGGCGGCGCGCGGCATGAACGTGACCTTCTCCAACATCACCTACACCACGAGCACGTGGAACGCTTCCGAGTGGACGCTCCAGCCTACCAGCTATGTTGCCCCCGTTTACCAGATCACCAGCCCTGCCACCTGCACCGGTGACAGCTATGAACTGGTGTTCAAGGCCAACGCCGACGGCAAAGCGACCGTCTCCGCAAACGGTGTGGTCGTGGACAAAAATGTGGACATCAAGGCAGGTGAGCCCTTCTCCAAGAGCTACGCCGTGACCGGCGATACCACCTTTAAGGTCAAGTTCACCCCGGACAAAAACTACGCTATCAGCGCGTACGAAAAGCTGAGCAGCTACGATTCCGCTGCTATCGAGAAGAAGGTTTCGCTCCGTACTCTGGGCGCGAACGGCATCATCGTCGTCACCCCGGACGGCAGCGCAGCTAACAATGGCACCCGTGCGGAAGACGCAGTTGACATTCAGACCGCGCTGAACTACGCCGCAGCAGGCCAGACCATCCAGCTGGAAAGCGGCACCTACCATCTGACCGGTGAGCTGAAAGTCGAGCGCGGCCGCGACGGCACCGCAGAAGCTCCCATCACCATGACGACTGCTGACGGCAAGTACGCAACGCTGGACTTCGGCGGCGTCGGCACTGGTTTCAGTGTCTGGGGCAATTACTGGAACATCAGCAAGATCAACATCACCAACACCGCAGACGGCGCGAAGGGTATGCAGCTGGCCGGCAGCTACTGCGTCCTCGAGCAGATGAATTTCTACAACAACGGCAACACCGGCCTGCAGGTCTCCGGCCTGTCCACTGATAACAAGGCTCTGTGGCCCAGCCACAACACCATCAAGAACTGCACCTCCATGAACAACGCAGACCGCGCGATGGAAGACGCCGACGGCTTTGCCGCCAAACTGACCACCGGCGAGGGCAACGTCTTCGACGGCTGCATCGCTGCTTACAACGCCGATGACGGCTGGGATCTCTTCGCAAAGGCTGCAACCGGTTCCATCGGCGCGGTCACCATCCAGAACTGCGTCGCCTACAAGAACGGTTATCTGATGCTGGCTGCAGAGCCGGTCAAGAAGCAGTCGCTCCAGTTCCCGACCGTCACCTGTGACGACGACGGCAACCTGAGCTTCAGCAATGTTGCTGTCACCATCGCGGCAGGCAACGGCAACGGCTTCAAGATGGGCGGCACCAATCTGCCCGGCAACCACAAGCTCCTCAACTCCATCTCCTACGACAACGCCGCCAAGGGCATCGACTCCAACTCCTGCCCGGACGTCAAGGTCTACAGCTCCACTTCCTACAACAACGAGGGCTATAACGTCGCGCTCTACACCGGCAACAAGTCCGCTGTGACCGACTATGCCGCCGACGGTGTCATCTCCTTCCGCAAGGGTACCGACGGCAAGGAGCAGCTGGCCCTCCAGAGCCAGAGCAGCACCGCTGTCTACGGCCCGAACAACTTCTACTGGGATTCCGAAACCCAGACCAGCCACAACAAATCCACCAACACCGTCACGGTGAAGGAGAGCTGGTTTGAGAGCCTCGACACCTCCGTTGCTCCGACCCGGAACGCAGACGGCAGCATCAATATGCACGGCCTGCTCCTGCTGACCGCTGAGGGTCTGGCCGCCACCGATGCAGGCGCACGCGGTTCCGCATGGGGTCAGCCCGAGGCGGCCAAGGCGACCATCTGGGTCGTCGGCGACTCCACCGTTTCCGCTTTCGACGACAGCTATTATCTGCCGCGTGAAGGCTACGGTGAGGAGATTGCGAACTACTTCAACGCAGATGTCTACAATCTGGCTGTCTCCGGTGCGTCCAGCAAGGACTTTACCGGCATGAGCAGCTACAATACCCTGATGAACGGTTCCGATACCGTTCCGGCTCTGGGCGACGCTTCCGGCGACAAGTTCCTCATCATCGGCTTCGGCCACAATGACGAGAAGACCGAGCCTGCCCGTTACACCAACCCCAACGGCGACTACAAAACCGAAGGCTCCTTTGCCAACAGCCTCTATGTCAACTACATCCAGCCTGCTCTGGAGCGCGGTGTCATCCCGGTCGTCTGCACGCCTATTGCGCGCCTGACGAACGAGAACACCAAGGCCAGCTACGACAGTGCTTCCGGCCACAAGACCCAGACCGTCACCATTGGCGACACCGTCTATGAGGGCGGCTATTACGCACAGGCCATCCGTGATATGTGCAGCGAGCTGCACCTCATCTGCGTGGATCTGACCGATGCCACCATCAACGAGAACATCACGATGGGCAAAAAGGCTCAGTACACCCACAGCTTTACCGGCGCAAAAGAAGGCAAAAAGGGCAATCTGGTTCCCACCGGTCTTGACTTGACCCACACCAACAGCTATGGTGCAAAGCTGAACGCATGGCTCATCGACCAGCTCACCATCGACACGCCGCTGGGCGCGTACAGCAAACACAAGGAAAAGCCCACCTACAAGCAGTTCTACGGCGATGCCGCAAACCCGGATTACGTTCCTTCCAGCTATGTCTCTCCCACCGAGAACAGCACGCTCTGGCCGGCCTTTACCGACGCCAACGGCACCGTCTGGAATGGTTCCGTCTTCGGCAATGTCGGCGGCAATGATAAAATCTCCGGTGGCGATTTCACCGCAACAGTTGACGGCCAAAACATCACCCTCGGCGTCACCAACAACCGCGGTAAGATCGCGTCCACGGTGGACGGCCTGATGATGTACTACGTCAAGCTGCCTGCAGGCACCAACTTCACTCTGACCGCAAAGGCCACCGTCAACTCACTGGCAAAAAACAATCAGGTCTCCTTCGGCCTGATGGCCCGTGATGAGATGTATATTGATACCAGCATCTCCGACCCCATCGGCGATTATGTCGCCGTCGGCACCCGGAATCAGGGTGCGATCAACTGCTTCGGCCGCAAGAGCGGTGAGTTGTACGACGGCCCGGCTGCGACTGTCAAGTACGGTGCAGGCGACACCGTTGACCTGAAGCTCATCGGCACGGCAGACGGTTTCACTCTGATCTACGGCGACAACGAGACGGCTTCCACAGGCTTCGACTACGCACTGACCGCCATTGATTCCGATTACATCTATGTCGGCTTCTATGTGGCACGCAATGCAAATGTCACCTTCAGCGATATCCAGCTGACGACCAACGGCGTTTTCTCCGCTTCCGGCTCCGGCCTGAAAGCGGTATGGAACAAGGTCAAGGACCTTTTCCCGTTCTAAGCTTCGCCTGATTTTCGGGTTCTTCTTCTGATCCCTTACACACGCAAAAAAGACCAGCGTTGCGGATGCAATGCTGGTCTTTTTTCAGGGCTTTCGCTCTGCGTTATGAATATACACGAAGAAAGAAGGAAGGCAATTACTTCAGGAAGTCCGGCAGGGGCTTGCCCTGCTTGAGCCACTGATGATACTCGGCGGTCGCGGCGAACTCCACGTCGCCGGCAGAGTTCAGCGCAGTCTCCACAGAGTCCTGGATCACGCCGATGATGAAGCCGACACCGACCATCTGCATGGCCACATCGTTGGAGATGCCAAACAGGGAGCAGGCCATGGGGATGAGCAGCAGAGAGCCGCCGGCCACGCCGGAAGCGCCGCAGGCACCCAGAGCGGACATGGCGCTCAGGACGATGGCGGCAGGCAGGGTCACGGGGATGCCCAGCGTGTTGGCCGCAGCCAGCGTCATGATGGTGATGGTGATAGCCGCACCATCCATATTGATGGTAGCGCCCAGAGGGATGGAGACGGAATACATATCCTTATCGAGGCCCAGCTTCTCGCACAGGGCCATGTTGACGGGGATGTTGGCCGCAGAGCTGC
>OGHF01000810.1_pt1 | contig 20246 bp, 19 predicted proteins | sample 1571481 | NCBI WGS metagenome assembly OGHF01 (sample SAMEA2581952, study PRJEB24529) | metagenome | biome: Human gut stool | place: China | collected 2011
GAAGATAACAGCGCGCGTGTCCGCTTTGATACCATTTATAATTTTATCGTCACGGTTACCAGCGGCGACCAGATTGACCAGTTCTTGATTATCTGTGCCCGGAATGGATATGGTTCGGTCGAATAATTTGCCATTCCATTCATAGAAAATCATACAAAAAAGCACATCCCAACAGGGTTTTGCTGCCGGCATTTGGCCAGTGACATATCCTGTCAGGATGTGCTTTTTGTTTCTTTATTCTTTTGGCCTTTTACGCTGTTTCGCTATCGGAGCCTTACTTCTCCTGGTAGCGCATATGGTCGGCATCCAGCTTTTGCAGAACTTCGCTCATAGCCTTGCATTCCAGTCGTGCTGCCACCGGGTCCATCATCAGGTAGTTGCCACATTCAACGGCGGAAGCGCCCGGAATATCACCATCATACTCTGCCATCCAGGCAAAGCTTTCCTGGGTCAGCGCCAGCGCTTCGGCGTCCGTCAGGCCGCGGGTCAACAGATAGAAACCGGTCAGGCAGCCCATCGGCCCAACATAAATCACATGCTCGCTCCATTTACTGTTGCGGGCATAGGTGGCAAACAGATGCTCAATCGTATGGGCGCAGGCAGGGGACAGATAACTGCCCTTGTTCGGCGTTTTCATGCGGATATCCCAGGTCAAAATCTCACCGTTTGCGCCGTCCTGACGGGAAAGATACATACCCGGCTGCAATTTGGTGTGATCCACGCAGAAACTCGCAATGCGTTCCATCATCTGCTCCTTAGTTAGCCATCAGCTGGACAGTGCCGCGGATGCAGTCCATCGAGATGACCATACCGTCTTTCAGGGTGCGGGTAGCGTTGGTAGCGCCCACGATAACGGCCTTGTTCAAGGTCAGGCCAACGATAGCAGAGTGGCTGTTGGAACCGGCTTCCTCGGTGATGACACCGGCGGCCTCGCGGATGAACGGCAGCTCATCGTTGGTGGTGAAAGGCACGACCAGGATCTGACCGGGCTTGAACTTCTTGGCAGCCTCGGCTGCGCTGCGGCAGACGCAGACTTCGCCCTTAGCGTTGCGGCTGCCGATACCGACACCAGCCAGCAGGCTGTCACCGACCATGTGGACCTTAATCATGTTGGTAGTACCGGAAACACCAACCGGAACACCGGCGGTGACAACGACCAGATCGCCGTCCTGGATCAAACCAGCGCCCTTGGCATTTTCAACCGACATGCTGATCAGCTCGTCGGTAGAGTGGGCATAGTCCATCAGCAAGGGGGTCACGCCGCGGTAGACGTTCAGCTGGCGGCGAGTGGTCTCATCCAGCACGCAGGCGATGATCTGAGCATCCGGGCGGAAGCGGCTCAGCAGGCGGGCGGTCTCGCCGCTCTTGGAGGCGGTGATAATAGCGGTAGCCCCAATATCGTTGGCAGTGGTGCAGGCAGCGTGGCCTACAGCAGCGCTGACGGACAGGCGGCTGTTCTCACCGCGGGTGTGGTGAACCAGGGAATCAAAGTTGGAGTCGGACTCGGTAGCCTCGGCGATGGTGGCCATAGCCTTCAGGGCCTCGACGGGATACTTGCCTGCAGCGGTCTCGCCAGACAGCATGACCGCGCCGGTGCCGTCATAAATAGCATTGGCAACGTCGGTGATCTCGGCACGGGTGGGGCGCGGGTTCACGATCATGGAATCCAGCATCTGGGTAGCGGTAATGCAGATCTTACCGGCGCTCATGGCACGGTCGATCAGGTTCTTCTGGATGGAGGGGATCTCGGCAAAGTCGATCTCAACGCCCATATCGCCGCGGGCAACCATGATGCCGTCAGCCACAGTCAGGATCTCGTCGATGTTATCGATGCCCTCCTGGTTCTCGATCTTGGCGATGATGCGGATGTTGCTGTTGTGCTCGTCCAGCAGGTGGCGAATTTCCATGATGTCCTGGGCGTTGCGCACGAAGCTGGCAGAAATCAGATCGAAGCCCTGCTCGATACCGAACAGAATATCGTTGCGGTCGCGGTTGCTCATGTAGGGCATGGACAGGTGCACACCGGGGACGTTGACACCCTTCTTAGTCTTGATGGTGCCATCGTTCTTGACGGTGCAGACGATGTCGGTGTCGCTCACTTCGTCGATACCCAGCTCGATCAGACCGTCGTCCAGCATGATACGGCCGCCAGCGGCAACGTCGCGGGGCAGCTCTTTGTAGGAGACAGAGCAGATCTCGTTGGTGCCCTCGACCTCCCGGGAAGTCAGGGTGAACTTCTGGCCGGTGACCAGCTTCTCCACACCGTTCTTGAAAGTGCCCAGGCGGATCTCAGGGCCTTTGGTATCCAGCATGGCAGCAACTGGCAGGTCCAGCTCTTTGCTCAGGGCGCGCAGGGCGTCAAAACGCCCCTTGTGCTCCTCGTAATCACCGTGGGAAAAGTTGAAACGGGCAACGTTCATGCCGTTCTCCATCAGCTGGCGCAGAATACCCGGCTTTTCGGTAGAAGGGCCCATCGTACAGACAATTTTTGTTTTACGCATATATCATGACCTCCATTGAAGAAATCTGAACATTAATCGAAGCTATTATACTACACATTTCCGCTTTTGTACAAGTACGCAAATCCACTTTACACATGTTTTACTGTGCAAATATTGCTCACGTTTCCGCTGCACAGGACGGGCTTTCTGTTTACAATCCTCCCAAAATAGGGTATAATCTTAAATAGGTATATTCTACGTATTCAACGCACACAATGTTTATGATACAGACAGGAGACAAACCTATGGCAAAACGTGTTTTTTTGATCGTTCTCGATAGCTTCGGCGTCGGCGCCGAGCCGGACGCCCCACAGTTTGGCGATGCAGGCACCAACACCCTGGGCGCCATTGCCGGCCACCCCAATTTTAAGGGCGACAATCTGGCCAAGCTGGGCATGTTCAACCTGGACGGTGTGACCTGCGGCACCCCCGTGGCCGAGCCTATCGGCAGCTTTGCCCGCCTCCGTGAGGCCAGCGCCGGCAAGGATACCACCATCGGCCACTGGGAGATTGCCGGTCTGCTGAGTGCCGACCCGCTGCCCACCTTCCCGAACGGCTTCCCGAAAGACCTGCTGGACGCTTTCACTGCCAAGACCGGCTTTCAGGTGCTGTGCAACAAGCCTTATTCCGGCACTGAGGTCATCCGCGATTACGGCGAGGAGCACATGAAAACCGGTGCGCTGATCGTCTACACCTCCGCCGACAGCGTGTTCCAGATTGCCGCCAACGAGGCCATCGTCCCCGTTGAAAAGCTCTATGAAATTTGTGCCCAGGCCCGTGAGCTGCTGGTGGGCAAATACGGCGTAGGCCGCGTCATCGCCCGCCCGTTTGTGGGCGATTGCTCCGCCAACTTCACCCGCACCCCGCGCCGCCACGACTACAGCCTGGTGCCGCCGCGTGATACGATGCTGGACGCTATCCAGGCTGCCGGCAAGTCCACCATTGGTGTGGGCAAGATCCACGACATTTTTGCCGGGAAGGGCATCGGCGAGACCATCCGCACCAGCGGAAACACTGAGGGCCTGCAGGTCACGCTGGATCTGGCCGACCGCGACTTTGAGGGCCTGGCCTTCGTCAACCTCGTCGACTTCGACATGCTGTACGGCCACCGCCGCGATGTAGCCGGTTATGCTGCCGCTGCCGCCGAGTTCAACGATTGGCTGCCCCAATTTATGGCCAAGATGCGCCCTGAGGACATCCTGATGGTCACGGCAGATCACGGCTGCGACCCCAGCTACACTAAGACCACCGACCACACCCGCGAGTATGTGCCGTTCCTGGTGTATGGCAGTGAGATCAAGCCAGGCGTGAACCTGCACACCCGCTACAGCTTTGCCACCATCGCCGATACCGTCTGCAAGGCGCTGGATGTTGACTACTGCGCAGCCGGCTGCGGCGTGTACGATGAGATCTGCAAGTAAGATGGGCATCCTTCTCTTATGGATTCTGGCCGCAGCGCTGGTCGCCTATTCGCTCATGCTGGTGTTTTTAAGCAACTTCAACATGGGCAACCTGATGGTCTGGGTGCTGACGGCTGTCATCACGGTCTGCGCCATCTGGCATAAACCACTGGCGGGTTGGCTCCGCACCGGGGCCGGGCGCGTTGTAGGCATCGTGCTGGGCGTTTTGCTGGTTGTATATCTGGCCTTAATTGGCTTTGTGGCCGTCAGCGGTTACGCCAACCCGCCCACCGGGCAGGAGCAGGTCATGATCGTGCTGGGCGCGGGCCTGCGCAAGGATAAGCCCAGCATGCTGCTTCGCTACCGGCTGGATAAAGCCTATGAGTACGCGGCGGAACACCCCGACCTGCTCATCGTCACCAGCGGCGGGCAGGGCAGGGACGAATGGATTCCCGAAGGCCCGGCTATGCGGGATTACCTGATTGAAAAAGGCCTGCCCGCTGACCGCGTTTTGGCCGAAAGCAAGTCCACCTCCACCGAGGAAAACTTTGCTTTCTCGCTGGATATTTTAAAAGAGCGCGGCTACAGCGCCGATACCCCCATCGTTTACGTTTCCAACGCATTCCACTGCTACCGCGCCGGGCGGTATGCGGCGCGGGCCGGGTTTACCACGGTCGCTGCACTGCCCGCCCACACGCCGTGGCGCAGCGTGCTGCCCTGTTACCTGCGCGAGGCCCTGGCCCTGGCGTACTACTGGGTATTTAAAACTTCCACATCCGGCCCCATGCACGCTATGGTTGGGCTGCTGGATCTGAACAAGAGATTTTTTTACAAATAAAATCAGGAGGGAACTGCCATGCAGATCCGTTATTATAAGGAATACAGCCGGTATCTTGACCGCTTTATGGAGTTCAAAGTCTACGGTCACGCCGGACGCCCCATTATCATTTTCCCGTGCCAGAGCGGCCGCTTTTATGATTGGGAAGACCGAAACATGTGCAACCTGGCCGCGCCCTGGATCGACAGCGGCAAGCTGCAGATCTTCACGGCTGACAGCATCGATCCCGAAAGCTGGGACAACCACGGCCCTGAACGTCCGCGCATCGAGATGCAGGAGCGCTGGTACAACTATATCTGCGAGGAGCTGACCCCGCGCCTGCTGGAGATCAACCGCGAACAGGGCGGCGAGGACCACACCGGCAAGATCCTGGTGGGCGGTGCCAGCATGGGCGGCGGCCATGCCGTCAACTTCTTCCTGCGCCGTCCCGACCTGTATAATGGTACCATTGCCTTGAGCGGCCTGTATTCTTCCCGTATGTTCTTCGGCGATTACATGGATGACCTCGTCTACCGCAACTCTCCCTGCGATTACATGCGCAACTTCCCGGCAGACCATCCCTACATGGAGCTGTTCAATAAAGCCGATAAGTTCATTATGTGCTGCGGCCAGGGTGCCTGGGAGGGTGACCTGCTGGCCTCCACGCTGGAACTGCAGGGCATCCTGGAAAGCAAGGGCATTCACCCCATCGTGGACATTTGGGGCTATGATGTCGCCCATGATTGGGTCTGGTGGGAGAAGCAGTGGACCTACTTCCTGCAGATGACGCTGGGCAACCCGTAACGGGGTGCGCGTGTATGGATTTTTGGCATGATTCTGCGGTGCAAAAACGCTGGCTGCTTCGGCTGACCCTGTTCATTGGGCTGCTGCTGGTCCCGGTTTTTGTGCTGGCCGTGTTTGCGCGGCCCTCGGCAGACGATTACATTTACGCGGCCCGCACCCACGCGGTGATGCAGCAGTATGGCTTTGACCTGCCGCGCCTGCTGAAAGCTGCCTGGGACACCAATGTCTATTACTTTGAGAATTGGCAGGGGCTGTATGTTTCCGGCTTTCTGCTGGCCTGGCAGCCCGCCATTTTCGGCAACGCCTGGTATGGGGTCACGCTGCTTTGCGTTCTTGTACCGTTGTTTTTCTGCCTGTACGGGGCCTGCCGTTGTGTGGTGCGCCGTTTGGACCAAGCGCAAAAACTGCTGCCCTGGGCGCTGGCGCTGCTGGTCTGCTTTGCCTTTATCGAGGGCATGCCCGCCCCGGTGGAAGGGCTGTACTGGTTCAACGGCGCAATGAACTACCTGCCGTATTTCTCGTTGGCCGTGCTCAATGCCGGGTTGACGTTCGGGCTGTGCTTTGCGCCGCAATTGACCCATAAGCAGCGCACTTTGTACTGCGCCGCCGGGGTCGTGATTGGCTTTATCATCGGCGGTGGGCACCAGGTGGCCGGGCTTTTGAATGTGCTGGTTCTGCTGTTGGCCGTTGTGCTGTGCGCACGGCAGCGCAGGTTTTACCATCTGCCGGCATTTCTTGCTGCCGTGGCGGGGTTGCTTATCAACGTAACAGCCCCCGGCACGCGGGTACGCGCTGCCGGGTTTGCGGGGGCAGGCTTTGTTGAAGCCGTGCTGAAAAGCTTTGTGCTGGCCGCGCTGGAATGGGTCCGCTGGCTGGATGTACCGCTGCTCTGCCTGCTGGTGCTGCTGGCGTTACCGCTGCGTTACCTTGCCCAAAGCAGCAGCCTGTCGGACCGGGTGTTCCGCCATCCGCTGGCGGGTGCGGCCGTCACCTTTATTTTAATGTGGGCCATGATTTTCCTGCCATCCTACACGATGGGCGGCATCGGTGCCGGGCGGCTGCTGAATGTGGTCTGGATGACCTTCATCCTCGGCTTGGCCGTTACCGAGTTTCTGCTCTTTGGCTGGCTGGAGCGTATCCGCGGCGTCTGTCTGACGCCTGCCATCCGCCAGCTTGGCAAAGCAGGGAAGCGCCTGCCGCTGGTTTGCGCTGTGATGCTGGTCTGTATGGCCTGCATCGGCAGCCATACGGTAAAAGAGGGGCAGGATAATCACTTTGCCACCACGCTGGAGGCCGCCTATGAACTAGCCGACGGCGAAGCCGCCCGCTTTGCTAAAGTGCTGGACAAACGTGAAGCCATTTTGACCGATACCGACCAGCCCGACGTCGTGATCCGCCCCTTGACCGAGGAAGAGCGCCCCTGGCTGCTGTTTTACACAGACGTTGCCCCCGGCCCGGACCTGTGGGGCCTGACGCCGTACTACAGCAAAAACTCTGTGACCATCGCAGATTATAACAACTAAATACTAAACAAAACCGGGTATCCGACTTTTGCATCGGATACCCGGTTTGCTTATATTTATAAAAATCAGGCTTTCTCCTGCACGTAGCGGATGAAAGCATCCCGCTCGGCGCTGGAACGCACAGTGACGGTGTACATCTCGTCGCCCATGTCCAGGCGCAGGGCCTCGGGAATGCGCTCGTGCATCTTCATGCGGTTGCCGTAGCGCGCCATGATCTGCTCGTTGCTGTGCTTGTAGGTGTGGCAGTCACGGCGGCCTGCGTAAACGCAGTAGTACTTGGGGCCATCCAGCTCCAGGTTTCGCACCTCGTCATAGCAGACCATATCCGCCCAGATCTGGTAGCAATCCGCTGAGTTGGCGTAGTTGATCATATCCGGCGTGTAGCCGCCCGCCGGGCGCATGTTGACTTCCAGAGCCACATAGTCGCCCTTTTTGCCCAAACCCGGCTTGTCCTCGTTCAGCTGGAAGAACTCGCAGTGAAAGAACCGGCTCTTGGCGCCAAAGGCCTTGATGGTGCGGAAGCCCACGTCTTTCAGTGCGGCAGGCACGGTCTTCTGGGTCCAGTAGCTCAAATCGCCCTGCTCGCTCACGATGTCCAGCATGGGGGTGGGGAAGACGTTGGAGGTGTAGAACAGCGGCACGCAATGGCTGTCGGCCACTCCGTCAAAGCTGACGATGGTGCCGTTGATGAATTCTTCCATAATATAAGGTACGGCGTGGGGCTCAGCGTAGAAAGCCTTCAGTTCCTTCAGGTTTCGCAGCTTATAGGTTGCCTCGGCGCCGCAGCCGTTATCGGGCTTGACGATGACAGGGTAGCCCACCTCTTTGATGAAGGCCTTGGCCGCCGCCAGCGTGCTGACCATATGGTGGCGCGCCACCGGCACACCGGCTGCAATGTAGCTTTCCTTCATCTTGCTCTTGTATTTGATGCGCTCGATGAAGTCGTTCTGTGCACCGGTGGTGATGTTAAAGTCGGTGCGCATCTGGGCATCCATTTCCAGCCAATATTCGTTGTTGGATTCCAGCCAGTCGATCTTACCGTAATGGAAGGTGAAATAGGCCACAGCCCGCAGCATCTCATCGTAATTGCCCAGGTCGTTCACGCGGTAATACTCGGTCAGGCAATGCTTGAGCTGCCAGGGGATCTCGTCAAACGGTGCATCGCCGATGCCCAGCACATTGGCGCCGTTGCGATGCAGGCGTTCGCAGAAATTCCAGTAGGTTTTGGGGAAATGCGGGCTGACAAACACAAAATTCATAGCGGGTATAACTTCCTCTTCTCTATAACGCCGGGGTACATCCTGCTGCAAAATCAGACGAAACGGTTCGCCTGGGCATCGTAAATATAACCCACTTCCTGCAGACGGGCACGCAGGTCGGCTTCGTCTGCATTTTCCCGGTCGCAGAATGCAGCAAGGCTGGCATCCCGGTCACGCAGCTGGGTATTGACGTAGCTTAACAAAATGATAGGGTCTTGGGGCAGCATAATAGGCTCCTTTTTAAGGCAGCACAGCGCAATTCCTGCCTAACGGCTTAAGCACCGTTCCAGCGGCTGCGGCACACCATCTGCGTTGCAAAAATGCTCGATAACACACAACGTATTACCTGTGCTTTTTGCTTAGCAGCCGTTGCGCCTCGCTCGCCGTATTGGCACTTAGAATTGTGCTGTGCTGCCTTTAACTGGTAAAATAAAAGAGAAAAAGCCGGTCACGCAATGTGACCGGCATTTTTTCCGTCCAATCAGACCGCGCGGGTAACTTTACCAGAGCGCAGGCAGCGGGTGCAGGCGTAGATATACTTCGGGGAACCCTCGACGATCGCCTTCACGCGCTTGACATTGGGGTTCCAAGTACGGTTGCTCCGACGATGAGAGTGGGAGACCTTGATACCGAACGTGACACCCTTGCCACAGCAAGAACATTTGGCCATAATTGCTTGCACCTCCTTTTCAATAGCTTAAATATTATAGCGTGGATTTTTGCAAATTGCAAGGGTTTTGTGCAAAAAAGTTTGAAAAATATTATATTTTCTTATCGTTGTGCAAAATCGAAGCGAAAATCCGCCATCCATCCCGGTGCAGGGCTTGTTTTGGGGGCATTTGTACGGTATAATAAGATGAGATTTTAATGGGGTGGTGTTTGCCTTTGAACGGTCTGCTGTCAGCAACACAGATCATGATGTACATTTGCCGGGCGCTGGTCGTCCTGCTTACCATCCCATTTCATGAGTCTGCCCACGCCCTGGTCAGCCATTGGCTGGGGGATGATACCGCCGTGCGGGCGGGCCGCCTTTCGCTGAACCCTATGCGCCACTTTGACCCGCTGGGTGCGCTGTGCATGCTGGTAGGCGGCGTTGGCTGGGCCAAGCCGGTCAGCATCAATCCGTACAATTATAAAAATCCGAAAGTCGGCATGGCAGTCTCTGCCGCGGCCGGTCCTATCAGCAACCTGCTGCTAGCCTGGGTGTCTATGATCTTGTACAAGATCTGCTACTACAGCGGCGCGGGGGACGCGGTGCCCTTTATTGAGATGTTCCTCTATTATATGATCACGATGAACCTGAGCCTGGCTGTGTTCAACCTGATACCGGTGCCACCCTTTGACGGCAGCCGCATCTTTCTTTTGTTTTTGCCGGAAAAGCTGTATTTTAAACTGATGAAGTACGAGCGCTATATCATGCTGGCCGTGCTGGCACTCACGTTCCTGGGGCTGTTGAATCGGCCGCTGTCTGCGATTGTCAATCAGTTGTGGTCTTTCCTTATTAAAGGGACAAGCTTTGTAGAGTTACTGTGGGGGTATTGATTTTTTGCCGGAAGTTCTTACTTTTAAAATAGAAGATTTTGAAGGCCCGCTTGATTTGCTGCTGTACCTGGTGGGCAAAAATAAGATGAACCTCTATGATATCAACATCATGGAACTCATCGACCAGTACACGGCCACCATCCGCAATCTGCAGGATAACCGCATGGAGGTTGCCAGCGAGTTCATTGACATGGCCGCCCATCTGGTGCAGATGAAAAGTGCCCTGCTGCTGCCCCGCAGCCCCGAGGCCGAGCGTATGAAGGCCGAACTGACCGGCCGCCTGATTGAGTACAGCGCTTGCAAGGAGGTGGCCGCCAAGCTGGGCAGCCGCGCCCGCGACCTGTACACCGCCGTGCGCCAGCCCATGCCGCTGGTGGGCGCAGCCGAGTACACCCGCCGCCACGACCCCAACCTGCTGGTCACCGCCTGGTTCAACCTGATGGGCCGCAACCTGCGCAAGCGCAAACCCACACAGGAGCGTTTTGAGCCGCTGGTCACCGCGCCGTTTGTCTCGGTATCCAGCCGCGTTTCCCACATGCTGCGCGGGCTGCTGAAAGGCACCCTGCAAAAGATGAACCAGCTTTTCAACCCGGAGGACAGCCGCAGCACTCATGTAGCCACCTTTCTGGCGCTGCTGGAGCTTATCCGCGCCGGGCGCATCAAGGTAGAAGACGAGGGCCAGCTGAACCTGGACCGCACCCACCGCAGAAACAAGGAGGCTTCCGCCCATGAATGAACAACAGAAGATTGGCGCGTTGGAAGCCATGTTGTTTGCCCATGCCGACCCCGTCGAGGCCGCGCGCCTGGCCGACGCCCTGCGTGTTGAGCCGGAGGAAGTTGTGCGCCTTTTGAAAAAGCTGCAAAGAAAGCTGGACGAAGAGGAAAGCGGCATGGCGATTCTTTACTTCGACCCCGACCGCTGGCAGATGGCCACCCGCCCGTATTACGGCGAGATGGTCAAGCGCATCCTGGACACCCGCCGCAATGCACCGCTTTCGCCCGCCGCGCTGGAGGTGTTGTCAGTCATTGCCTACAACCAGCCTGTCTCCCGCAGCTTTATTGAGCAGGTCCGCGGCGTGGATTCCTCGTCCATCGTAGCCAAGCTGCTGGAAAAAGGACTGATCGAGGAAGCCGGGCGTCTGGACCTGCCCGGCAAGCCCATCGCGTTCCAGGTCACCGACAGTTTCCTGCGTGTGTTCGGCCTGGGCTCGCTGGCTGACCTGCCGCCGCTGCATGGCGAAGCAGGGGACAACGAACTCTCGGAAGCTGAATCTGATCCTGCCATCGATACCGCCGAGGACGGCGAACAGCTGGAATGGAAGTGATTGCCTATGACCATTGTGCTCACCGTCCTGCTGGCGGTGCTCGAATTCGTAGGCTGGCTGCTTCTTTTTCTGTTGGCGCTGCTGGTAGCCCTGCGGTTTGCCTATCAGGCCGGCAAACCATCGCTGACCGCCTGGTACGGCCCGCTGCATTTTACGCTTTGGCCACGGGCCGCTGCCAAAGATACGGCTGCACAGCATCCCGCCGCGCCGCAGCCAGCGCCCGCAGCACAACCAAGCGCTGAACCAGCACTGTCTAAAACGCAGCCTGCACCAGCCGTAGCCCCTGCTGCGCAATCTCCGCAAGCTTCCGTTGCGGCAAAGGCCGCTCCTACGCCAGCCCCCGCTACTGAATTTACCGGAGAGCATCCAAAATCCAGCGCTCTGCCGTTCCATATTTCGGAGCGTATCGAGACCGCCCTCAACCTGCTCGCTCATGATCCTGCCGCCTTTGTCCGCTGTATGTTCGGGCACCTGCGCTGGGTCGGGCGGTTTCTGGCACGGCACATCAAAGTGCAGCACCTTACCGTATTCTGGACCGTCACCGGTGAGGATGCGGCCCAGACCGCCGAACTTTATGGCGCTGCCATGGCCGCCGCCAACAATCTGCTGGCGTTTTTGCAGCAGGTCGTCTGCCTGCAATGCGACCATTTGCAGCTGGAGTCGGATTTCACCGGCCAACGCAGGGGAGAGCGTTACATTTCCGGCAGGCTGCACACCCACCCGTTTCTGCTTCTCTGGCTGCTGATCCGGCTTTTGTTCCGCCTGGGCAAAGACCCGCAGCTGCAGCCTGCACATACCAACTGAACCAAATTGCATTTTGCTTTTATAAAAGGAGGAGTTTCCCATGGCAGAGCATCCGATCCAAGGTCTGATGGGCGTCACCATTGAAAAGATCCGCGATATGGTGGATACCAGCACCATCATCGGTGATCCCATCCACGTAGATGACACTACCACCATCATCCCGGTTTCCCGCGTTACCTTCGGTTTTGCATCAGGCGGTTCCGATGTAGCGCCCCAGTCGTCCAAGCAGATGTTCGGCGGCGGCACCGGTGCCGGTGTGTCGGTCACGCCCGTTGCGTTCCTGGTGGTTTCCGGCGGCAACGTCCGCACGGTACAACTGGTGGAAAAAGTCACCGCCGTGGATAACGCCATTGCCGCTTTGCCGGAACTGGTGGACAAAATCACCGCAATGATTAAAAAAGACAAGCCCGCTGAAACGGGCAACGCATAAGCATAAGAAATAAGGAGTAAGCATGGCAGAACAGCGCGTTCAAAAAGTGCTGGCCGATCAGGGTATCTGCTCCCGCCGTGAGGCGGAGCGCCTGATTGCCGCCGGCAAAGTAAAAGTTAACGGTCACCCGGTAGGCCTGGGTGACAAGATGGACCCTGATTACGATAAGGTCGCTATCGACGGCCAGACCGTCCGCATCGTGCGCAAGCGGCAGTATACCTATATCATGCTGCACAAACCACGTGGCTTTTTGACCACCCGGTCCGACGACCGCGGCCGCAAGACCGTTATGGACCTTGTCTCCGATGTTCCGGCCATGCTGCGCCCGGTGGGCCGCCTGGATAAGGACAGCGAGGGCCTGCTGCTCATGACCAACGACGGCGCGTTTGCGCAGGCCGTCACCCATCCGTCGGGCGGCATCTCCAAGCTGTACCGCGTGACCGTGCAGCCCCGCGCCGACGAAGCGCAGATCATCAAGATGAGCAGCGGCGTGGTGCTGGACGACGGCACCAAGACCCTGCCTTGTGCCATCAATGTGGTCACCGATGAGCCGGGCCGCACCGTGATGGAAATGACCCTGAAAGAGGGCAAGAACCGCGAGATCCGCCGCATGTGCGAGGCCGTCGGTCTGGAAGTGGTGCGCCTGAAGCGCAACGCCGAAGGTGTGGTCAAGCTGGGCATGCTCAAGCCGGGCACCTACCGGGAGCTGACCAAGGCAGAGATCAACGGCCTGCGTTCGGCCGCCGCCAAGGGCCGCGCCCAGACCCGCAGCGCAGCACTGCAGTCCAAGGCAGCAGAACGCCGTCCCCGTGGTCCGGTGGGCAAGAGTGCCCCGAAAAAGCGGAAGTAAGCACGTTTGTAGGAGAAGGGACCCCTGTGCATGATTTTGCGCGGAGGTCCCTTTTTGCGGTTGAACGTACTGCAGCGCCTACAAGTGAAGAATCGTCATATCTTCATCTGAAAAATGAGTAAAATTGATTCAAGAAGATGCGACAATAAAAATACGCGCATCACCGTCAAAAGATGAAACCGGGGTTTTGCGGGAGGGGAACTGTGTGCCTGCCGGAAACAGGAGATGCTTTCGACAACAAAAGTTCATCCTCCTGAAGCAACCCTGTTCTTCGACGGAAATTGTGCTATAATACAAAAGCAACGCTTTGCCCGGCCCGGTGGGCCCGGCCTGCAGAGTAGATTGGAAACAAGGAGTTTATGGAATCATGGAAAGAGAAACCCTGAAGTCCCGCCTGGGCTTCATCCTGCTTTCCGCGGGCTGCGCCATCGGCATCGGCAATGTGTGGAAATTCCCCTACGTCACCGGTGTCAACGGCGGCGGCGTATTCGTGTTGTTCTACATCATCTCCCTGGTCATCATGGGGGTTCCCATTCTGACCATGGAGCTGGCGGTGGGCCGTGCCAGCCGCAAGAGCGCCGTGCTGGGCTACAAGGCCCTGGAGCCCAAGGGCAGCCGCTGGCACATCCACGGCTGGCTGTGCGTAATCGGGTGCTGCCTGCTGATGATGTACTACACCACGGTCTCCGGCTGGATGCTGGGTTACTGCTTCAAGTTCGCCTCCGGCACCTTCAGCGGCATGCAGCCCTCTGATGTAGACACAGTCTGGACCGATATGCTGGCCAATCCCGGCGAGATGACGCTCTATATGGTAATCATCGTGCTGGCGGGCTTCATCGTGTGCAGCTTCGGTCTACAGAAGGGGCTGGAGCGGATCAGCAAGTGGATGATGATCTGCCTGCTGGCACTGATCGTCATTCTGGCCATCAACAGCCTGACCCTGGACGGCGCTATGGAGGGCGTGAAATTCTATCTGGTGCCGGACTTTGAGCGGGCCGCGGAGGTCGGCATCGGCAACGTGATCGTGGCCGCCATGAACCAGTCCTTCTTCACCCTGAGCCTGGGCATCGCCGCCATGGAAATCTTCGGCAGCTATATGTCCGACGCCAACCGCCTGCCCGGCGAGGCCGTGCGGATCTGCTGCCTGGACACCTTTGTGGCCTTGATGTCCGGCATGATCATCTTCCCCGCCTGCTTCAGCTTTGGTCTGGAACCCGGTCAGGGACCATCCCTGATTTTTATGACCCTGCCACGGGTGTTCGTCAGCATGACCGGCGGCCGGCTGTGGGGCGCCCTGTTCTTCCTGTTCCTGACCTTCGCCAGCTTCACCACGGTGCTGGCGGTGTTCGAGAACATTATGGCCAGCTGTATGGACAACTTCGGCTGGTCCCGGAAAAAGGCCACCATCGTCTGCGGAATCTTCATCCTCTTGGCCAGCATGCCCTGTGTGCTGGGTTACAATCTCTGGTATTTCGAGGCGTCCCTGCCCAGCGGCGCCACCGGCCAGATCCTGGATATCGAGGACTTCCTGGTGAGCAATCTGCTGCTGCCCATCGGCTCCCTGATCTATCTGCTGTTCTGCGTCAGCAAGTGGGGCTGGGGCTTTGACAAGTATCTGGCGGAAGCCAACAAGGGCACCGGCCTGGGGATGTCCCCCAGGTTCAAGATCTACTTCCAGTTCATCCTGCCCATGCTGATTCTGGTGATCCTGCTGGTGGGTCTGGGCAGCTGGGGCTGGCGTGCCCTTATCTGCGCCGCTGTGGCCGTGTTCGTGTGGTTCATGGCCCGCCGCAGCTCCTCCAAATCCACCATTTGAGCGAAGTGACCTGTCAAAAGAGAGGACCGTCAAAGACGGTCCTCTCTTTTGCATCTCACGGCAGCTTCGCCTGGAACAGCCCGTGGCGGGAGCAGCAAAGGTACAGCTTCGCCCCGCCCCGCAGCTGGGGGATGCGGAACTCGCTGCCCTGTTCCGGATACAGCCGCGCCAGCAGCAGCCGGTCCGGTGTCACACAAGCGGCAAAGCGGATATAGTGCCCCTTGTCCATGGGGTGGCGGAAGGTGACATACCAGTCCTCCTCCACCTCCTGGACCGTTACGGCGTGATCCGGATCTGCGGACCGGACCTCCAGGGGCTCCAGCCGCCGGCCGCAGCAGGCAAGCTGCCCTCCCGCCGCAGCTGTCAGAATGTTGCCGCAGTCCGGGCACACGTAAAACTGTATTTTTTTCATATTTCCTCCATCCGGCGCCGCCGGAAGCAGGTCTCCGTCCAGAATTCCCTCCACGCTGACGCCAAAAATCTTCGCAAGGCGCGGCAGCATCCCCACGTCCGGGCAGCCCTGGCCCCGCTCCCACTTGCTGACGGCCTGAGCGCTGACGCCCAGCAGTTCCGCCGCCTGCCGCTGGGTCCACCCCCGCTCCAGGCGCAGGCGCCGGAGCAGCGTCCCGGTGTCTTGGTCATGCATCTCTTCTCACCTCTCCCACAGGATACCCGAAATTCCGCTGGAACGCAAGCAACGCTCCGTTGAGTCCATGAGCTCTGCAAAATGTCCCCGCACCGCTTCTCCCGGGGGCGTTTTCTTGGCGACTCCTCCGAATTTGCAGGAAGCGGGGCTTTTTCCTGCAAAATGACTTTTCATCCGGACGGTGATATGGTATATTGGGTGGGAGAAACACGGCTCCCCCGTGACACACAGGAGGTCTCTTGATATGATCACACTTCATAACAACGGCGTGTTCCTGGCGGGCGGCGTCCCCGCTGCTGCCGGCCCGGTCTCTCCGGAGGAGGGGCGGAAACGGACCATGGCCTGGTCCATTCTCCAGGCCCACAACATCTCCGGCGATCCGGAGCACCTGCAGATCCGCTTTGACGCCATGGTGTCCCACGACATCACCTATGTGGGCATTATCCAGCAGGCCCGGGCCTCCGGCATGAAGGAGTTTCCCATCCCCTATGCGCTTACCAACTGCCACAACAGCCTGTGTGCCGTGGGCGGCACTATCAATGAGGATGACCATGTCTTCGGCCTCTCTGCCGCGAAAAAGTACGGCGGTATCTACGTGCCTGCCAACCAGTCCGTCATCCACTCCTATGCAAGAGAGCAGATGGCGAAGGGCGGCACCATGATCCTGGGCTCCGATTCCCATACCCGGTACGGGGCTCTCGGCACCATGGCCGTGGGCGAGGGCGGCCCGGAGCTGGCCAAGCAACTGCTGAAGAACACCTGGGACATCAACTATCCCAAGGTGGTGCTGGTGTACCTCACCGGCGCGCCCCGCCGGGGCGTGGGGCCCCACGACGTAGCCATTGCCCTGGTGAAGGCCACCTTTGCAAGCGGCTTCGTCAATAACTGCGTTTTGGAGTTCTGCGGCCCCGGTATTGCAGCTCTCCCCATCGACTACCGCAATGGCATCGACGTGATGACCACCGAGACCACCTGCCTCTCCTCCATTTGGGAGACGGACGGCGTGACGGAGGGCTTCTACCGCGCCCACCAGCGGCCGGAGGATTACCGGGAGCTGCACCCGGCGGACGGAGCCTACTACGACAAGTACATCGAGATCGACCTCTCCAAGGTCGAGCCCATGATCGCCCTGCCCTTCCACCCATCCAATGCCTGGACCATCCATGAGTTTCTGGAGAATGCCGCCGACATCCTGGCGGCTGTGGAGGCGGACGCCCAGAAGCGGTATCCTAAGGCCCATGTGAAGCTCACGGACAAAATCCGTGACGGCGGCGTCTGGGCGGATCAGGGTGTCATCGCCGGATGCGCCGGCGGCCTCTTCGACAACATTACCGAGGCGGCGGACATCCTCCGGGGCGGCTCCACCGGCAACGGTGCCTTCACTCTGGACATATACCCCACCAGTGTCCCCGTCAGTCTGGAGCTGACGAAGATCGGCGCCACGGCGGACCTGCTGGAGACCGGCGCCGTCATCAAGCCCAGTTTCTGCGGCCCCTGCTTCGGCGCGGGAGACGTGCCTGCCAACAACGGCTTGAGCCTGCGGCACACCACCCGGAACTTCCCCAACCGGGAGGGATCCAAGCCCGCGGAGGGCCAGTTCGCCGGCGTGTGCCTGATGGACGCCCGCTCCATTGCCGCCACGGCGGCCAACGGCGGCCGGATCACCGCCGCCACAGACATCGATTACACCTCCGTCCACCACGACTACCACTTCGACAAGGGCGTCTATGACCGGCGGCTGTACTACGGCTTCGGCAAGGCGGATCCCAGCGTGGAGCTGGTGATGGGCCCCAACATCACGGACTGGCCGAAGATGCAGCCCCTGGCGGAAAATCTGCTGGTGGAGCTGGCGGCGGTGCTCCACGATCCCGTCACTACCACCGACGAGCTGATCCCCTCCGGCGAGACCTCCTCCTACCGGTCCAACCCCCTGCGGCTGGCGGAGTTCACCCTGTCCCGCCGGGAGCCTGCCTACGTGGGCCGGGCCAAGGCCGTGGCGGAGATTGAGGCGGAACGGCTGGGGGGGGACGCCCCGGAGAAGCTCACCGCCATTCTGGACAAGGTGGGCGACGGCTCCGCGCTGGTGAAAACCACTCAGTTCGGCTCCTGTGTCTTTGCCAACAAGCCCGGCGACGGCTCCGCCCGGGAACAGGCGGCCTCTTGCCAGAAGGTGCTGGGGGGCTTTGCCAACATCTGCTATGAGTTCGCCACCAAGCGGTATCGCTCCAACTGCATCAACTGGGGAATCCTGCCCTTCACACTGGACGCGGGCACGTCCTTTGACTACGCCCCCGGCGACTGTGTGTTCGTCCCCGGCATCCGCCAGGCCATTGAGAACGGCATTGAGGATATCCCGGCTAGGGTCATCAGGACGGACGGCGCCGTAGAGGACCTGATGCTCCATGTGAAAGGCCTGACGGACGATGAGAAGGAAATCATTCTCGACGGATGCCTGATGAACTATTACGCCAAGCGTAATTAAAGAGGGGACTTCCTCCCCTCTTCAGATCCCCCATTTGCCTCTGCCGTTGCAGCATTATGATTCCCGGCCCTGTCTGGGCCGTCAATCGTGCCGCTGTCTCGAAACAGCCTCACTTTTCCGCCACAGGCGGCGTTTTGGCTGTTTCCCAGTGACATCGGTCACTGGAGGCACCGCCCAGGGCGGCTAGGTCAAAGCATTTTCGGCAGGCACAGAAGGGGAATTGCCCCGGAGGGGCGAGAGATGCCCCTCTGGAGGGTGCCCTGGCGAAAATGATTCAAAGTGGTCCGGCTGCGCCGGGCTCCGAAATTTCTAATGATTGGCGAGGTTGAGACCATGGATAAAATCAAGATGACCACCCCCCTGGTGGAGATGGACGGCGATGAGATGACCCGGGTTCTGTGGGCCTGGATCAAGGAAAAGCTGATCCTGCCCTTCGTGGACCTGAAAACGGAGTACTATGACCTGGGCCTGCTCCATCGGAACGAGACGCGGGACCAGGTGACCATCGACGCCGCCAACGCCACCAAGCGCCTGGGCGTGGCGGTGAAGTGCGCCACCATCACCCCCAACCGCCAGCGGATGGAGGAGTACCCCCAGCTGACGGAGATGTGGAAGAGCCCCAACGGCACCATCCGGGCGATTTTGGACGGCACCGCCTTCCGGGCGCCCATTGTCCTGCCCATGATCCACCCGGTTGTGAAGAACTGGGAGGCGCCCATCACCATCGCCCGCCACGCCTACGGCGATATGTACAAGGCTGTGGACATGGTGACCGAGGAGCCGGGCACCGCCACCCTCACCTTCAAGGGCGAGAGCGGCGCGGAGAAGACCCTCACCGTTCAGACGGTCAGCGGTCCCGCCGTGTGGCAGGGCCAGCACAACACGGAGAAGAGCATCCGTGCCTTTGCCCGCAGCTGCTTCCAGTACGCCATCAATCAGCGGCAGGACTTGTGGTTCTCCACCAAGGACACCATCTCCAAGGTCTACGACGGAGAGTTCAAACGGATCTTCGAGGAGGAGTATGAGACCACCTACAAGGTGGAGTTTGAAAGGCTGGGCCTCACCTACTTCTACACGCTCATCGATGACGCGGTGGCGCGGGTGATCCGCTCTAGGGGCGACTTCATCTGGGCGCTGAAAAACTACGACGGCGACGTGATGAGCGACATGGTGGCCACCGCCTTCGGCAGTCTTGCCATGATGACCTCCGTGCTGGTATCTCCGGATGGCACCATGGAGTTCGAGGCGTCCCACGGCACCGTCACCCGGCACTACTACAAGTACCTGAAGGGGGAGAAGACCTCCACCAACCCCATCGCCACCATCTTCGCCTGGTCCGGCGGTTTGAAGCGGCGGGGCGAGCTGGACGGTCTGCCGGAGCTGGTGCAGTTCGGCCAAGTGCTGGAGGATGCCTCCCTGGAGACGCTGAAAGACGGCGTGATGACAAAAGATCTGCTGGGGCTGGTAGAGCCCGGCTTCCAGGCCCGCGGTGTGGACAGTGAGGAATTTTTGGACGAGATCGCCAAGCGGTTGGCCGATAAATTGGCGTAAAAGGATAATATAAGCGCCCGGATGTCCCATAGGACGCCCGGGCGCTTTCATATAATTGCATATAACTCTACAAATCAGGACCTTATGAAATTCCTGCAATGGCGTCCAATTCTTCCTCTATAACTGTCCACACATCCTCCCCGTCAATCTCCACCTCAAAGTAAAATTCCAACTTCTCGCCCTCCCTCCCGGCCGTAAAGGCGGGAAAAGTCAACGCAAAGGCATAGTCCTCCGTATCGATAAACTGATCATCCGGTGTCCAGCCAGAGGCGATCACCCGAATGGTATTGTCCAGTGAATGCGGGCCCCATTCTCGGTATGTCCCCTTTACTTCGATTTGGGCCAAGACTGCAAGAAACCGGTCAATGTCCTCCGCATCCGTGATGACCGTATATCGGTCTGGGGCCGTCACCTCGATCTGATAGATCCCCCGGCCAGACAATCCTCTGCAGTTGTTTTCATATCCTTGCTGAATGACCTGACGGTTTTCCACAGT
>OGHF01000820.1_pt1 | contig 20077 bp, 12 predicted proteins | sample 1571481 | NCBI WGS metagenome assembly OGHF01 (sample SAMEA2581952, study PRJEB24529) | metagenome | biome: Human gut stool | place: China | collected 2011
TTTTTTTTTTTTTTTTTTCAAGCAGAAGACGGCATACGAGATCGTTCCCGGTGGTCGGTCAGACGGACAAGGAATAAGGCGAGTGGTTCTTTGCAGCCCCAAGTATTGGAGGTGAAAGACTTGGATACGGAAAAAGAATTTCAGGGAACGAAGAAAGAATTGCTGGCACAGTTGGTAGAGTTGGTCGGTTTGACGTATGAGCAATTTACCCGTACCGTATTGCTGGCACAAAACGACTTTGCAACTTTTTTGAAATCCAGAGGGGCAGCGAAAGCGGAACTACTGGAGAAATTGACGGGAACAGGAGTTTATTCCCGCATCTCCCAGGAGATTTTTGCCCGGAATAAGGCTGCACAAGAAGAGGTGGCAATGATTCAAAGTAAGATGAGTGTGATTGAGTTGTTGCCGGAGGAAGAACTTTTAACCTTGCAAAATGAGAAAGAACAGTTGGTTGAGAAACGTGCGGCAGGGATTAAATTGCTGGCAGAACTGAATGCGCAATTGAATGTGGTTCGTTCATTGAAAATTCAGGAAGCTCTTTGGATGAAAAAGCAGCGGGAAGAGCAGGAGGAACTGAATAAACAAAAGAATCTACAGGATGCTTTGGTTGTTCAGGAAGAAGGACTGATTCATTTTAAAGCGCAGTGGGAAGCGATACAGCCGGATCTGAAAAAGGCACGTCAGCTGGATGTACAAATACAGTCGCAGCAGGCGGGGTATATACAGTCGCAACAAATTTTGCAGGCTGCCCGTCAGCAGGTGGCGGATCAGGATAAGAAATCTGCATCTGCAGTAGAGCAGTTACGGATTTCCTATCATTCTTTGAGTCGTCTGTTGAATCGTACGGATGTGGAGTCACTGCAGCTGGAACAGATTGAAGTCATCCTTAATGAGGAAAAGGATACATTGGAAACATGGACAAAGGTGAATGAAGAACGCCTTGGCCGGTTAAACTCTTTTGGTTATCCTTCTTTGGTAGATGAGCAGGGTCAAATTCAAAAAGAACTGACGCGCTTGCAGAATATAAAGAAATTGACTGAAGAACAATCGAAGTCGAAGCAGGATATAGAGAAACTGGAAAAGGAAGTGACTGCTTGTACACAGCAGTTGGCAGAGCAGGATGCTGTAGTTAAAGCTTTGCAGCGGCTTTATGAAAATGCCCGTATGGCGGTAGGAAAGGATGTGAAAGCATTGCGTCAGCAGTTGCAGGAAGGGGAGGCCTGTCCGGTTTGTGGAAGTACGACACATCCTTATCATCGGGAACAAGAGGTAGTGGATACTCTTTACCGGAATATGGAACAGGAATATAATACCGCAGTGTCTGCTTATCAGCAGATAAATAATCGCAGCATTGTCCTGCAACGAGATTTAACCCATCAAAGGGCAACTGAGGTACAGATAAAAGAACAGTTGTCCGTTTTACAACAAGAAGGATTGCCGGCTGGAGAGGAAGAACATATACAGAATCGGTTAAATGAGTTGGCGGAACGTATTTCAGCTTATCAGCATCTGTATGCGGAATGGCAGCAGAACGATGAGAAAATAAAGAAATTGCGGACACACTGTGATGCTCTGCGTGAGAATGTCTCACAGTGTCGTTTGGCTGCGCAAAAGGTATCAGCCGCTAAAGAACAGTCGGCTATTTTACAGAAAGCAGCTGTTGATGAGCAACAAAGATTCGAAGTGATCGCTAAAGCGTTGGATGCACTCCGACAGGAACGTTCTTTGTTATTAAAAGGGAAGAGTGCGGACGAAGCTGAGGCTGCTGTTGCCCGAAGAGAAAAAGAATTGAATGAGGCGTTGGAAAAGGCTCGTAAACAAGTGGAGGGAGTACAAAACCATCTTTCCGGCCTGCAGGGAGAAATGAAACAATTGTCCGTTGTCATTGAAGAACTTCGGGAGCAACAGAAAGGTATTGAATTTCCGGAACAGCTTCCTCAGGCTATAGCGAAACAGCAGGAAGATAATCTTAATACGGAACGTACGTTATCGACTGCGGAGGCATGTCTGTTGCAGCAGGCAAAGAATAAAACAATCTTTGAGCAGATAACCAAAGAACTTACCGAAAAACAGGCAGTTGCCGTACGTTGGGCTAAATTGAATAAATTGATTGGTAGTGCCGACGGTGCTAAATTTAAAGTTATAGCCCAAAGTTATACTTTAAATCTGTTATTGCTTCATGCCAACAAACATCTGGCTTATCTTTCCAAACGGTATAAGTTACAGCAAGTTCCCGATACACTGGCGCTTCAGGTGATTGATTGCGATATGTGTGACGAGATACGTACGGTATATTCGCTTTCGGGAGGTGAATCTTTCTTGATTTCACTGGCACTTGCATTGGGCTTATCTTCGCTTTCGAGCAATAATTTGAAAGTAGAATCCCTGTTTATCGACGAAGGATTCGGCTCGTTGGATGCTGACAGCCTGAGAACAGCCATGGAAGCTTTGGAGCAGCTACAGATGCAGGGACGGAAAATCGGAGTCATTTCCCATGTACAGGAAATGAGTGAACGTATTTCAGTTCAGGTGCAGGTACATAAGAAGATCAATGGAAAAAGCGTGCTTACCGTCGTAGGGTAAGCACCGTTATTTCCGGCCATGCACCGAAGCGAAAAGGAAGTCCGACATAGCCGATGCCTTCATTTACGTACAAACCACGTGTCCCTTCCAGATACATCCCGCTCCATTCGGGATAGATATAAGAGGAAGGAGAATGATTCCCGAATTTTAACTGCATAGCGTGGGTATGCCCTGCCAGCATTAAATCGATGTCTGTTTGTGGGAGTACTTCCCGTCTCCAGTGGGTAGGGTTATGGCTTAAAAGTATCTGGAACATTCCTTCGGTTCCCCGCATCGCTTCGGGGAGGTCAGCATATTGGGAGAAAGGCGGTTCTCCTTCGTTTTCAACTCCAATAAGGGCGATACTGTCGCTGCCCTGAATCAGAATCGTATGAGAATTATTCAATAACTTCCAGCCCATAGCGGCTTGTCTTTGCAGGAGATCATTCAGATTATCGTCTTGCTCTTGCTGGCTTTTCCAGCGGAAATAAGGGCCGTAATCATGATTTCCTAAAATGGAGTAGACTCCATCTTTGGCTTTCAGTCCGGACAGTATATCTTGAAAATCATTTAGTTCGACTGCACGATGATTAACCAGATCTCCGGTAAAGACAATAAGATCGGCCTGTTGCTCATTCACCAGTTTTACTAACTTCTGAATAGCGGAAGTATTTCCCTGCCAACTTCCGATGTGAATATCTGATAACTGGACAATACGGTATCCATCGAAAGCCGATGGAAGCTTGGGCGAGGAATAAGTTACCTCTTTGACGTCAAACTGCGTGCGTCCGATAAAAGACCCGTAGATGATCATTACGATAGAAATCACGGCTAATGTCAGCCCGGTACAGATAAAGGGAGTTCGGGGCCACCGTAGCCATTTGTGGAAAGGTACCCCGATAATCGTGCAGAGAGACAGCAATAGTTTAGGAGCCGTAAACAGGAAGAAAAAGATGGAAAACCATCCAATAGCCTGTGTATGGCGTTCGGCAAAGGCGTTATTGGAGAAGTAAACCAGATAAAGTAATCCTGTGGATAACAGGAAAGCAGGCAGCCAGTAGAGGATTCTCAGCCAGCGTTTTGCCGTCAGATGAACGATAAATCTGAGATACAGATAAATGTCTGGTAGAATAAGGAAAATAAGTAAAAATATAAATAGGCGTTGCAACATAACAGCACGGATATTAAATTTTTAGTTGAAATAGGCGAAGCATCTGACTCTGGTCAACTGTCTATGATTTTAAGTTCGTCCAGGTTCTTCTTGATTTCCTGAATACGGTTCAGGAATTTCTTGCGATAAATCCACAAGATCAGCCCCAGCCCAGCTCCCCAAAGCAGGATAAAAAACAGAATGATGGCTATTCCATATTGCCATATCTGCCAATAAATAAATGAGAGTACTGCCAGTATAAGAAGGAAAGCAGTAGCAATCAGACGTTCCCGAATCATCCATCGGTGGATGCGGTTGACACGACTGATCACCTCTATCAGAGGCATTTCGTCCACTTTCGTCTGTTGTAGAAAACGGGTGGTGGTGATGTCCCAGTAGAGTGCGGGAATCCACGATAGAATGATAATGATATAGATCGGATTCAGTCTGCCGTGCAACAGGACTTCCAGCAGGAATAAGACCAATACCGGCAAAGAAATCAGGATTAGTTTGATATTCAGCCGGGCAATGGCATGGATACCTTTGTCTGCATGTCCTATCAGTTTGCCAAGTTCTTCCTCTTTGATCAGCTCCTTGTCTTTTAAGTGCTCATCCAGGGCATTCCATGATTTTTTCAGTTCTTCCAGTTCCATATATGATTACTCCTTTTTCATTTTTTTTAGTTTGTCTTTGATACGGCTCAGTTTGGTAGCCACATTGGTCACCGTCAGTCCGGTGATCTCCGCAATATCTTCGTAACTTTTGTCTTCAAGATAAAGCAGGATAATTGATTTGTCGAGTTGTCCCAGCTGATTGATCATTTGATAAAGTTGCCTCAGCATTTCGTGGATCGGGTCATGTTCCTCTATCATCCAGTCCGCTTCGCGGGTGAGGGTGACGATTTCCGGTACATTCTTTTCTTTGCGGAAAAAGCTGATACACGTGTTCAGAGCGATGCGGTAAATCCATGTGGACATTTTGCATTCTCTTCTGAACTTGGGATAGGCTTTCCAGAGGTTGAGTATTACATCCTGATAGAGGTCATTGAGCGGGGCGTTAGGATTGGTATATAAGTAACATACCTTGTATATCACCCGTTCATATTCGCGGATGACCGATAAGAACTCCTGTTCAATAGGGTTGGTTGCCTCTGTTGTTCGTTCTCTCATGAATTAAATGGGTTACTTTTCTGGTTAGTTAGTCGTGCGAAAAGGAGAAAAATCACAAGTAAACGAAAGTTATTGCAGATTGGCAGCCAGGAATTTTCGCATTTCCTCCGTACTTTTTCCCCGACGGCGGGCATAGTCTTCGAGCTGGTCTTCTCCTATCTTTCCGACAGAGAAGTATTCGGCAGCCGGATGGGCAAACATCAGACCGCAGACCGAAGCATGAGGGTACATGGCACCATTCTCGGTCAGTGTGATGCCTATCTGTTTCATATCCAGCAGTTCGTCCAACAGGAAATTGATGGATTGATCGGGCAGGGACGGGTAGCCTACGGCAGGGCGAATCCCTTGATATTTCTCGACCAACAGATCGGGCATTGACAGACTTTCATCTTTGGCGTATCCCCACGCTTCTTTGCGTACATATTCGTGCATCTTTTCCGTAGCAGCTTCTGCCAGACGGTCGGAAAGAGTCTGGACGAGTAAATGTTTGTAGGGATCCTGCTCGTACAGGCCTTCCATATCTGCATCTATGCAAGAAGCAAAGGCACCTATTGTATCCGGAATGCCAGAAGAAAGAGGGCGGATAAAGTCACTCAGGCAAAGGAACGGGCTTCCATCCCGTTTAGGCGTCTGCTGGCGGAGCAAAGGGAAAACTAGGAATTGACCGGTTTCTTTTTCAATCACCAGGTTATCTCCGTCCGAGTTTGCTTTGCAAAGTTTGAAGATAGTTCTCACTTCATAATCCCTGTCAAGTAAATCCAGCATCCGGTTGGCCTCCTTAAACAGTTGCATAGCTTCGGAAGCCTTGTTGCGGTCTTCTTCCGGAAAAGTAGTCAGCCACGAAGCACGGCAGACATCGCAACCGTGAATGTTGGCGATCGCTGCGAAACGAGGTTGGAATCCCCATGCATGGAAAAAGTAAATCCAATTGATGTAGGGGGCGACGTTATGTATCTTATAAGATAAAATCATATGTTTATAAGTGACGAGTTGCTGTTTATCTGAATCTTAACTCCTGTCCACGATAATTCTCGTCAATGGTTCCGTTATCATATAACAGATGACCGTTCACAAATGTTTTTTCTACTTTCCAGTGGAAAGTATGACCTTCCAGCGGGCTCCATTTACATTTGCTCAGGATGCAGTCTGTGGTAACAGTCCACGCACTGTCGGGACGAACCAAAACCAGATCCGCCTGATATCCTTTCCGGATAAATCCGCGATTACGTATCTCATACATTTGTGCAGGAGCATGAGACATCTTCTCTACTACCTTTTCGATGCTGAAAGCGCCTTTGTCTGCCAATTCGAGCATACTAACCAAAGAGAATTGTATGGTCGGCATGCCGGACATGGCTTTTAATGCACCTCCTTCTTTTTCGCTCAGTAAGTGCGGAGCATGGTCGGTCGCAATAGCGTCGATCAGACCGCTGTTGACTGCCTCCTGCAAAGCCTTCCGGTCTTCTGCCGTTTTGATGGCAGGATTACATTTGATGCGCGCTCCTAAGGTCTGATAATCTTCTTCGGTAAAAATTAGATGAGACACACACGCTTCGGCAGTAATACGTTTCTCTGCCAAAGGTGCTTTGGAGAATAAACTCAGTTCTTTGGCAGTAGAAATATGCATAATATGCAGACGCGCATTGGTCTCGCGTGCCAATTGTACCGCCAAAGCGGAAGAACGGTAGCAAGCCTCTTCCGAGCGGATGACCGGATGAAGTGACAAAGGTACATCGTCACCGTATTCTTTTTTATATTTATCCGTATTCTCTTTGATGATTCCCTGATCTTCACAGTGTGCTGCAATCAGTAAATCCGTACCTCCGAAGATATTGCGCAGACTTGCCATCCGGTCTACCAGCATATTTCCCGTACTGGAACCCATAAATAACTTCACCCCACATACCCGGTTTTTGTCCAGCTGACTGAATAACGGATAATTATTGTTAGTCGCTCCGAAATAACAGGAGAAGTTGACAGATGATTTTTCCGCCAGCAAAGCCAGTTTGTCATTCAGCGCCTCCAAAGTTGTGGTCTGAGGATTTGTGTTCGGCATATCCATGATCGAGGTAACTCCTCCGGCTGCCGCGGCATGGCTTTCCGTTGTGATATCTGCTTTATGAGTCAGCCCCGGATCGCGGAAATGTACGTGCTCGTCAATAGCCCCCGGCAAAAGATAACAGCCGGATGCGTCAATCGTTTCGTCACAAGGCATGGCAGCCTCTTGTCTGTCAACTAAGATCTCAGCAATCTTCTCACCTTCAATAACAACAGATCCCGGAACTTTTCTTCCTTCGTTGACAATTACGGCGTTTTTTATCAGTATACGTTTCATTTCTTTTGCGGGAATTTATGGAACCAACTATTTATTTTTAACTTGATCACTCCGAATATGGCTTCTCCAAAGATACTGCTGTTCATCTTGGAAGTTCCCAACTCACGGTTAATGAAGATGACGGGGACTTCTATGATTTTGAATCCGCATTTGTAAGCAGTGAACTTCATCTCGATCTGAAAAGCATATCCTTTGAAGCGAACATGGTCCAGATCGATTGTTTCCAGTACCTGACGGCGGTAGCATACAAATCCGGCAGTCGTATCATGCACCGGAATACCGGTAATGAAGCGGACGTACTTGGAGGCAAAATAAGACATCAGCACCCGTCCCATCGGCCAGTTGACTACATTCACACCACTTACATAACGGGAGCCGACAGATACGTCTCCTCCTTCTTTTGCACAAGCTGCGTACAAACGGGGCAGATCATTCGGGTTATGGCTGAAATCGGCATCCATCTCGAAGATATATTCGTATGCGTGCTCCAACGCCCACTTGAATCCTGCGATGTAAGCAGTACCCAATCCTAACTTCCCTTTGCGCTCGATCATAAAGAGGCGTTCGGGGAATTCCTGTTGCAAAGTTTTCACAATGCTTGCAGTGCCGTCCGGAGATCCGTCTTCTATAACCAGTATATGGAATACCTTGTCTAAACCGAAAACGGCACGGATAATATTTTCTATGTTCTCCCGTTCATTATAGGTCGGGATAATAACGATGCTATCTGATAATTGCATAGAAGTCCTATTTTTAAGACAAATGTAGCGCTTTTCCTTTAGTTATAGAGGGACTAAGGATAATTTAACGCGTTTGTATTTGTTCCCCGGTGTGAAACTATTGGTTTCATGCCTTGAAACTTTTAGTTTCATTGTTTGAAACCAATAGTTTCAAGGCTTGAAACAATCTTGAAGAAGAAAACTTCGGTGTGACTATATCAATCCCGGTTCTTTTTTCGTACTTTTGCGGTGAAATTTTATAGCTATGACAATAACTGAGTTGCAACAACAATATGCCGCTCATCCTAATACAGCAGTCATGGAACGACTGCTGAAGGATGCGTCCGTTCAAACTATTTTTTGCGGGGGCTTATGTGCTTCTTCCGCTTCTCTTTTCTCTTCTGTATTGGTGAAACAAGATGTGTGTCCGTTTGTCTTTGTACTGGGCGATCTGGAAGAGGCGGGCTATTTTTATCATGACCTGACACAAGTGCTGGGAACAGAGAAAGTGTTGTTCTTCCCGTCTTCATTCCGCCGTTCCATCAAGTACGGACAAAAGGATGCGGCCAACGAGATTCTGCGTACAGAAGTACTGAGCCGGTTGCAGAAAGGAGAAGAAGGTTTGTGCATCGTTACCTATCCGGATGCGCTAGCGGAGAAAGTAGTATCCCGCAAGGAACTGAGCGATAAGACCTTGAAACTGAATGTGGGAGAGAAGCTGGACACTACTTTTATCACAGACGTGCTGCATAGCTATGGTTTCGAATATGTGGATTATGTGTACGAGCCGGGACAATATGCCGTTCGGGGTAGTATCATTGATGTCTTTTCGTTTGCTTCGGAATATCCTTATCGTATTGACTTTTTCGGTGACGAAGTAGAGAGTATCCGTACATTTGAAGTAGAGTCGCAGTTGTCCCGTGAGAGGAAAGAGGGAGTGGCTATAGTCCCTGACCTGGCAGTGACGGGAGATGTGACAACTTCTTTTCTTGATTTCATTCCTAAAGAAACCGTTTTGGCAATGCGTGACTTCCTTTGGTTGCGCGAGCGTATCCAGGTAGTGCACGATGAGGCTTTGACGCCACAGGCTATTGCCGTACAGGAAGCCGAAGAAAATGGCGGTATCACGCTGGAGGGCAAGCTGATTGATGGCAGTGAATTTACGGTACGTGCCCTCGATTTCCGCCGGATGGAGTTTGGGAATAAACCGACTGGTACACCGGATGCAAAGATCTCTTTCCATACTTCCGTACAACCTATTTTTCATAAGAACTTTGATCTGGTGGCCGGTTCTTTCAAGGACTATCTTGAACAGGGATATTCACTTTATATCTGTAGTGACAGCACTAAGCAGACCGACCGTATCAGAGCCATCTTTGAAGACCGGGGAGATAAGATTCAGTTTACTCCTGTAGTACGTACGATACATGAAGGCTTTGTGGATCATACGCTGCATCTGTGTATTTTTACGGATCATCAGCTGTTCGACCGTTTCCATAAGTACAACTTGAAAAGTGACAAGGCCCGTTCGGGTAAGGTCGCTCTGTCCCTCAAAGAATTGAATCAGTTTACTCCGGGAGATTATGTGGTTCACACGGATCATGGTATCGGTCGTTTCTCCGGTTTGGTACGCATTCCGAATGGAGATACTACGCAGGAAGTGCTGAAACTTGTCTTTCAGAATGAGGATGTCGTGTTCGTTTCCATTCATTCCCTTCATAAAGTTTCCAAATATAAAGGTAAGGACGGAGAAGCTCCGCGACTGAATAAACTGGGTACCGGTGCCTGGGAGAAACTGAAAGACCGTACGAAGGCGAAAATTAAAGATATTGCCCGCGACCTCATTAAACTATATTCGCAGCGCCGTCAGGAAAAGGGTTTCTCTTACAGCCCTGACAGCTTCTTGCAGCGTGAACTGGAAGCCTCCTTTATCTATGAAGATACGCCCGACCAAAGTAAGGCAACGATGGAGGTGAAGGCCGATATGGAAAGCGACCGTCCGATGGATCGCTTGGTGTGCGGAGATGTGGGTTTTGGAAAGACAGAAGTAGCAATCCGTGCAGCGTTTAAAGCCGTAGCCGATAATAAACAGGTGGCGGTCCTTGTGCCGACGACTGTTCTTGCCTATCAGCATTTCCAGACATTCCGCGAACGTTTGAAGGATCTGCCCTGCCGGGTAGAATATTTGAGCCGTGCCCGTACGGCAGCTCAGTCCAAAGCCGTATTGAAAGGACTGAAGGAAGGAGAAGTCAGTATTCTTATCGGCACCCACCGTATTTTAGGAAAAGATGTTCAGTTTAAAGATTTAGGCTTGCTGATCATTGATGAAGAGCAGAAATTCGGAGTCTCTGTGAAGGAGAAGCTGCGACAGCTAAAGGTGAATGTGGATACATTGACCATGACTGCCACACCGATTCCACGTACGCTTCAGTTCTCGCTGATGGGAGCCCGCGACCTGAGTGTAATCTCTACGCCTCCGCCTAACCGCTATCCGATTCAGACAGAAGTACATACCTTTAATGAGGAAGTGATTACGGACGCGATTAATTTTGAGATGAGCCGCAACGGTCAGGTTTTCTTTGTCAACAACCGGATTGCGAACCTTCCGGAACTGAAAGCGATGATCGAACGTCATATTCCCGATTGCCGTGTTGCCATCGGGCATGGACAGATGGAGCCCACACAGCTGGAACAGATCATTTTTGACTTTGTCAATTATGACTATGATGTGCTTTTGGCGACTACTATCATAGAGAGCGGTATCGATATTCCGAATGCCAATACGATCATCATCAACCAAGCGCAGAACTTTGGTCTGAGTGACCTCCATCAGATGCGTGGACGTGTAGGGCGCAGTAACAAAAAGGCTTTCTGTTATCTGCTGGCGCCTCCGTTGAGCAGTCTGACGGCAGAAGGAAAACGACGCTTGCAGGCGATTGAGAACTTCAGTGATTTGGGGAGTGGCATCCATATCGCTATGCAGGATTTGGATATACGTGGAGCCGGTAACCTGCTCGGAGCAGAGCAGAGTGGCTTCATTGCCGATCTGGGGTACGAAACGTATCAGAAAATTCTTGCCGAAGCAGTTCATGAACTGAGGAATGATGAGTTTGCAGAATTGTATGCAGATGAAATAAAGGGAGAAGGTCAGATCAGTGGAGAAGAATTTGTAGACGAATGTCAGATAGAAAGCGATCTTGAACTTCTGTTGCCGGCCACCTATGTGACGGGCAGCAGCGAGCGTATGTTGCTTTACCGCGAACTGGACGGACTGACGCTGGATAAAGACGTGGATGCCTTCCGTTTCCGCCTGGAAGACCGCTTCGGACCTGTTCCGCCGGAAACGCAGGAATTGCTTCGCATCGTTCCCCTCCGTCGCTTGGCGGCGCGACTGGGAGTGGAGAAGGTCTTCTTGAAGGGCGGACGTATGACGCTATTCTTTGTCTCCAATGCGGATAGTCCGTTCTATCAGAGTCAGGCGTTTGGCAAAATGATAGATTACATGATGAAATATACCCGTCGCTGTGACCTGCGTGAGCAGAACGGACGACGGAGTATGCTGATAAAGGATGTGACTAATGTGGAAACTGCCGTTAGTGTGTTGCAGGAGATTGTAGCGTTGCCGGTAAAAGAACAGGATGATCATTAATTGATAAATAATAAGAGCAATGTTTGTTTTTTATATTCAAAAATGCTTATCTTTGATCTAAAGACACAGATAAGAACAGGTAAGAGCCATTTAAAATCTAAAAAAGAATGAATATGAAAAACATGCTGACATTGATCGTCCTATTATCATCGTGGTTGACGGTGTATTCGCAAGAGAGTTATACGGAAGCTGAACTCAAACAGAAATGTGATTCTATTGTAGAAGAAGCTAATACTTTGTACAGATATGAAACGGCTGCCTGGAATTTCACTGATATGATCTTTGCCAAACCGGGGTTAATTGAAACAATTCAGAATATTCTGACTTACCACCAGGGCGATTCTATTAAATGTGTTGCTATTGATAAGCAGTCTTATTGTATCTATGAGGCAACTTTTCTTAATGAATCAGCTCCATGTTCGGAAGTAACTACCCGCAGGAACTTAACAGAACAGGAAATACTTTTGGCTAAGATAAAAGAAAAGATACGGAGTGAACTTGCTGACCATGAAAAATATCCAATTTATCGCTACGATAATTATCCTCTGAATTGGGATCTCATACCATTTGCAGATGGATATAAATTCTATGCTATTTCAGGAGTATCTAAAGGGCGTGCCATACCTTTCGGCAATGATTACTTATTTATTGCTAATAAAGAAGGAGAAATTCAATCGTGGAAGAAATTTCATTCCAGACTTATTCCGGTGGAAGCTACAGAACAAATGCCGATGATTGCTTTTCCTGTTCACTCGCATTTGAAATATGAACCATTCATTTCAGCTACTGATATTTGTACATTTAGATTATATTATAATAAAACCGGTAGTACTAAGTTCGCTGTATATTCTACAGCTCTTTCCATGTATTTCATTTATGAGTTAGCTACCAATACCATCACTCCGACAAAGGATATAAATTTTAATTCGGCTCCTCTTTCTGAAAAGGTTGCCCCATGATTTATTTATCATGATTGGAAAGAGAACAGGAAGGCATTAGTAAAAGTATATTGTTCTTTGTAAATGTGTGAATATATTTGCGTCTGATGCTTTTCTTCTGTCATCTGTGATTTTTGTTTTCTCTTTCTTATACAAGTTGCTTCATAAACCCGCAGCACGTTTATAATAAATAGTGAGGACGTTTATTATAAACGGGTCCCAAGTTTATTATAAACTATATTTTGCCAAATTCTTCGAAACGAGAGGGATTAATTAAACAAAATGGGGTGAAATCCTTGCGGACTTCACCCCATTCTTATTCCTTACAATGTACTCTCATACATGTAAATTATATCTTTATGTCTTTATATTTGTACATTTCATGCTTTTGATTCCTGATTTGTTTCCACAAATATACGAAATTTAAAAGGCAAAGTCAATAGGGAAGCCGTTTTAACGGTTTCATTTGTTTCTCTTTCCGTATAACTTGTCTATCAGATCCTGTCGGCCGATACGTCTTAACTCATTCAGAATATTCTTTCGTTCTTCCGGCTTATACCAGAAGAAGAATTGTCGTTGCGCCAGTTTCTCCCGTTGTGTTTTGGCACTGAATACAGGTTCCAGTGTATAGGGATGAAATCCGCTGTACCATGCTTCGGTGGCTACAGTCATCGGAGTAGGGGTAAAGTCCTGTACTTGCTCCAGATGAAAGTCCAGCCGTTTGGTGATAACAGCCAGTTCCGCCATGTCTTCTTCCTTGCAGCCGGGGTGCGAAGAGATAAAGTACGGTATAAGTTGCTGACGTAGATTCTCTTCCCGGTTGATACGGTCGAATATTTTTTTGAAAGTTTCAAACTGTTCGAATGAAGGTTTGCGCATGATGGATAACACCCGGTCGCTGGTATGCTCCGGAGCTACTTTCAATCGTCCGCTCACATGATTGACAATCAACTCGCGTGTGTATTCAGCCGTGCTGCGATTGGTGGCGGCGTCTTTACTCTGATGGAGCAATAAGTCGTAGCGCACTCCACTGCCGATAAATGATTTTTTTATGCCGGGGATGGCATCTACCGCTTTGTATATGTCCAATAACGGGCGGTGGTCCGAATTAAGATTCGGGCACACTTTGGGATGAATACATGACGGGCGTTTGCACTTTTTGCATATTGCTTCATCTTTACCCTTCATCTGATACATATTGGCGGAAGGGCCTCCAAGGTCACTTAAATACCCTTTGAAGTCGGGCAACTGCATCACCTCCTTTACTTCCTGCAAGATAGACTCCTTGCTGCGGCTGACGATAAACTTCCCCTGATGTGCGGAAATAGTGCAGAATGCACAACCGCCGAAGCATCCCCGATGGATGTTGACGGAGAACTTTATCATATCATATGCGGGAATCCGCTTTCCTTTGTATTTAGGATGGGGAAGGCGGGTATAGGGCAGATCGTACGAATGGTCAAGTTCTTCCTGGCTCATCGGAGGATAAGGAGGATTGACAACGACTACTTTATTATCTACCTCTTGTGTGATACGGGAAGCCGCATATTTATTGGATTCTTCTTCGATGTGTCGGAAATTACTGGCCTGTTTCTTTTTATCAGCCAGACATTCTTCATGTGAATAAAGCTGAATATCGTCTGCGGCAGGAGTCCACTCTGTCGCACGGCAGAGATAGGCTGTCTGAGGGATGGTTCCCGCTATTTTCTTGAGTTCACCGGCTGTCAATGAAGCATCCTCCGCAGGAAGCAGTTCCTTCATTTTCTGGGTTAGTTCTACAATCGGCTTTTCTCCCATACCATAGATCAGTAAGTCTGCGCCACTATCGCATAAGATACTTTTCTGAACTTTATCTTGCCAGTAATCATAATGACTCAGACGGCGCAAACTCGCTTCAATACTTCCTAATATAACAGGAACGTCCGGATAGAGTCTTTTTAGAATCTGACTGTATACGATGGAAGGATACTCCGGACGCATATCCGGACGGCCGTCCGGAGTGTACGCATCCTCACTGCGCAGCCGCTTGTTGGCAGTGTATTTGTTAACCATCGAGTCCATACTTCCGGCAGAGATGCCGAAGAATAATCGGGGACGACCCAGCTTTCTGAAGTCACGCAGGTCATCACGCCAGTTGGGCTGGGGGATGATCGCAACTTTCAAACCTTCCGCTTCGAGGATACGTCCGATGACGGCAGCGCCAAATGAGGGATGGTCTACGTAAGCATCACCGCTGAAAAGAATGACATCCAGTTCATCCCATCCGCGGAGTTCCACTTCTTTCTTGGTGGTAGGTAACCAATCGGTCAATCGATATTCTTTCATGCCGCAAAGATACGGATAATTTGCGATGTACCTTTATTTATGCTGGAAGGAATCGAAGAAATGGATGGCAGATCCACAAAGTTTCCGGACTTTGTATGCTAATTCTATTTCTATTGCATATAGAGTGCGGTTGATAAGAAACACCTGATAATGTCGTACATTTCCTTCCTGTGTTTGAATTGCTAAAGCTATTCCTTTTGCATCTCCTTTTTTTATCTCATGACTTTCAATCAGTCTGCCGTTTGATAGTGAAATAAGTGAATGAATCGTTTCTTGAAAAAGACCGTCAGAGTTCTCTTGTAACTTTTCTAATGGAACTTCATCAGTAAAAACGGTTTCTGATATTTGGTAATGGCTTATTGAATCCAGGCATTGAGCCGTTTTTATTTTTTCTTCTTTATCACCTAGCCAAACCGTTGTCTCGACCTCTTTTTCGGGGGCTTTGGCAGTAGCTATCGTTTGATATAAGATATGTGTTTCCGGTAAGTTTATTCGGTATATATCAGGGGCATAAGGGAAGTGAACGGTATAATTCAGGTCTGTTAGTTTGATTGCATAAGGTTGATTGATGGGATCGTATATGGTGAAATTCTGCATGAACTCGAGTAGTGCACTATTGAATGGTTCCTCTTTTTTGCATTCTACCTTTGCTGAATATACTTTCTTTTTAGCACAACCTATACAATAATGTATAAACTCGCCTTTGTTGTTTTTAAGCTGATAATAGTTTAAAGCATACCCTCCTCTTGTTATGGTACTTTTGGAGACTAATTGCAATGAGTTGCTATGGAGTTTCTGAGTTGTCAGTTCCTTTTCTTTATTTCTTGGGTAATCTATATCAGTGGAATCAGAGGTTTCCCATATACTGATAAGATATGATTTGTTGGGATGCTCCTTTTCTTTGATAATATTTGTGAATCGGTAATTCGTTTCTTTTCCTTTTTGTTCGGTACTAGCTGCGGGTACTTCATAAAAGGATGCCTTTAAACCTAATTTTTCTATCTGTATAGGATGCCATTGATGTTGCTCTTGCGCTGCTAGTGGAACTACAAGAAGAAGTGACAGTACAAGATATAAGTGTTTTAAGTTCTTCATAAATATTAGCTTGAGCTTGTTGGACATTTGTTGATTATGAAAATACTGATATCAACAGAATCGAATTTTGAATGGAAGGATTATTTAGTTCTGTCAATGTATTAAAGAATAAAAATAGCCGAAAATATCAACGATAATATATCCGGCTATTTTTTTAGTTATTAATTCTTGCTGAAATGTGTCTATGACTGTATCTATTTGATAACAAACTGGATAGTCATATATTCACCGTCATAGATCTCACGAAAACCGATGCTTTGCTCGGAAAGATATTCCTTTAAGTCCTGGAAAGCATCTGCATGATTCATGATAATTTCGAGCGTTTCACCGAAAGGAGCCTCGCATATAGCTTTGATTGCAGGAATCAAAGGACTGTAAGCTGTTGTTCCGCAGGTATCTACCGTAATCATTATTCTTCCTCCTCTTCCGCATCCTGAGTGGAAAGCCAGGTGAGATAGAGCTTGATAAGTTGTTGCAGGCCGAATGCTTTCATGTTATTGTGATAAATAACATCAATGCAAAGATCCAGCAATTCTTTACTGTCCTCTTCCTGACTGGCAATCAGGGAACGAATATTTAGTTTCAGTTTATCCAGTACGGGTTCGTCTACAATTCCGGTACTATCGATGAGATGGCGGAATAAGGCATATTTCTCGATTGTTTTCAGATTTTCGCTGGACACCTCTATGCTGCGTGTACCGCTGGGGTTTGCTTGTATAGTATACATCGTTTTTTAGTTTTAAGGGTTATTACTAGGAGCAAAGATAGAATTTAAAATGAAAAACGAATTAAAAAAGCCCGGATATTTTTATCCGGGCTTTCAGAAAATAAATCTTATATCCGTGAGTACTTTATTTCTGAGTAAAGAAACCTAGTATCCCGGCCATAATGCTGGCGCGATCTGTTTCCGACTGAATGCTTTCGAAAGGAAAGCCGAGTACGAAGGTGCGATAGTCTGCTCCTTTGTAAGCAATGCCTGCCGACTGATTGCCACGTGCATAAGTAAATACTGGAAATGCGGGAGCTACCGGAACGATGCAGTCCGGTGCCGTAACAGCATAACTGGTCTCATTGGGCAAGCGGGGGATCGTGATGCTGCGTCCTAATCCATTGATTTGACCGGAACTTTTGTCTGTCAGACTGTTCTGATAACCGTATTTCAAAACTTTCTATGTAAACTCCCGGTTCCCTTGTGTTCCGCTCATGTCACTTCCCACATACGCACCGCTGACGAACAAATGACCTCCTGACTGGCAATAGCTTGTAATCAGTCTTTGCATCGGTGAAGAGAATGTTTTGTAATATGCTTTGGCTATCGGGTCTTCCTTTTCAAGTCCGAGTATATAGTCTACGATCGGGTAATCTTCTAAAGTGACGATTCCATTCTCTACCGCTTCGTCGCTGCACGAAACAAAACTGTATTTCCCTGCTGCCTGAATGGCTTTTCCATGAATGAAAGGATAATCAAACGTATTTCCTGCTATCTCCATGCCTTCCAGTTCTCTGCCGCTATGTCCCAGGCTGCCTTCTCCTTCTTTTCCGGCTTGTGAACGGTTGAATCCGCTCTGTGCTCCACAAAAAGAGATATTGGACAAATAAGGCACTCCCGGATCTTGTTCCAGATCAAATCCGGCTTTGTCCGGTGTGTTAATGACAGCCGGACCGCTGATTCTGTCGAATCCATTGATAATCAAGATTCTCTCTCGTTCACGTTTTGCCTTATAAGCCGAAAGGATTTCAGAAGGAAAACTTTCTCCTCCCCGGTTTACGGCTGTCACTTTGAATGAATAGACAAGTCCCGGTTCTACTTTGACATTGTAATAGGGTTTGCTGACCAGAGTTCCGTTGTCGAATCCTCCGTATCCGATGCGTGTATATACCATATATTCCCGTGGACGGGCTGTCGGTTCCAGTGGATCGTCTTCTCCTTTCCAGGTAAGTTCCAGTGTGTTTTTCTTTTTTCCGAAATGGATAGCGAAGTTGCTGACCGGAAGAGGTTGCACTACATAGTCTTTGCCATGCTGACTGTTTATAAATTGCAGGATACCTTTGTAGATAGCACGTCCTACGGTAAACTTGAAATTCGGATTATGACCAAGCTGCATATCTGCAAAGTTCTGATGAGAGAGCAACTCGATAATCGTGGAAGGAGTAGCAGGAAGTCGTGTTTCACTGTAATTCCGGTTCCACATGCTGCGGCGTGTCCATGGTAGATTGTAGTTCGTACGAATATCTTTCTGAATTTGAGTCAGCAGGATATCCGCAAGATCACGTGAAGCATATCTGTCCATTCCCGAATTTAGTTTGCCATTATTGAAATCGGTGGTATAGATACCGAGCGAACCGATGATTTCATCGTCTTTACTGCATCCTGCGTCACTATGAAGTGCCATAGTCATTTCCAGAGGTACACCTAAACCCGCTTGTCCCGGATTATAGACAGAGCCTCCCGACAGATAGTTGATTGTATTGGAACGTGTATTGATATCGTCTGTATAATCGTTTTCTCCTTTGCGTCCGGCATATACATCGTATGGCATACCGGCCCACTGGGATGAATATCGTGCTCCTTCTAGATAACGGGGGAGTCCGCTTATTTTTCCTCCGCGAGAGATATTACCCATTCCACCTCCGAAGCGTACGGCATCTGCACACACTACGCCATGCTCGCTACTTTCATTACTCAGTACAACCATACCGTAGTCATTATTTCCTTTGTCAAACTCAAAAGTTCCGAGATACACCCAAGTACCGCCGCCTATTTTCTGATTGACCTTAAATTCTGTGACACCCCCATTATGAAAGACAAGGTATTTGGCATCGCTCACGCTGTTCGGCAGGCTTTGATAGGAAACGTATACGGCGTACTCTCCGGTTTCCGGAATATCGGGAATCCACTCGGCGAAGGCTTTGTTTTTCTTCTTTTCGGTCTGCGCGAAGCGTGCCGTGCCGTCAAGGAAAGGGTTTTCTCCTTCCGCATAGATGCGCTTCCGCTGTGCAAATCCCGGCAGAGAGGTCTTTTCCCAACGTGCTTTCCTGCTTTTCACTTCGAGATAGAGGGAATTTGTACCGTTCCGGTTGCCGTCGTTGTCTACGATGATTTCCCGTTTCTGCGTGTCGCGTTCGCGAGGGGTGAATACGTTGGCTCCCGCATTTTCCAGCATCGGGATGAGGTAGGGGAGGATGAACGATTGCGTGAATTGGTCTTCGGAGGTACAGAACAGGCGGGGACGCTGCCAGCCCCATTTGTCCTTGCTGTTGATGTAGTACCTTCCGTGACTTTGCCACAGGGCGATGTGCCGTCCTTCCAGTCCCCGGGTTATTTCAAAGGGACGGGATGCGCGGGTCACCCAGGGGGCGCCTTTGTAATGTATATCCGTAAACAGGCGGTTTTTATCTTTCTTTCCGTTTCTGTATGCGTTGGGGATAAGGTCGCCGATGGAACGTCCGCCGGTAAAGACGGTGATGTCGAAATAGGTAACGGGGCCGGGGAGTATCTTCTTGATGTCCCGGTAAGTCTTTTCCACCGTTTCAGGCCGGAAGGGCTGGTAGGAGAATTTATCATCGGCGTAGATGCTGATGGTTTTTCGGCGGAAGTCTACGCGTACGCTGTCGAGCCGGCATGTACCGATATTGACATCGGCAGGGGCATATGCTTGGAAGAAGGTTTGCAACCGCTCCCGGACGGCCTGTTCTATTTCTTGTGAAAAGAGGGAAGTAACTCCTGCCGACAGGAGCAGTATGGATAAATATAGCTTTCTCATATTCAATAGTTAAGTACCGTACAAAAATACACAAAAAAAGAGTGGGAAGTTCATCGCTTCCCACTCTCTTATCGCTATTTAGTAAACATTTACAGCGGAATGTATTCTACGAATGCTTCCATGGCTTCGTAAGATGCCAGACCCAAGCTGTCGTACAGTGCGGCTGTACCGCGGTTGCGGTCTTCACTGCGCTGCCAGAACAGGCGTTCGTCGTTACCGAGGAACGGTGCGCTTTCCATCTGGCTTTGGTGCTTCAGGATGGAGTTACGTTTGGCGCGTAATTCCTCGGGACTGATGGGCACCGCCATTTCGATGTTTTCAATTTCCCACTCTGCCCATGCGCCGCGGTACATCCAGATGCGCCAGTCTTT
>OGHF01000822.1_pt1 | contig 20069 bp, 14 predicted proteins | sample 1571481 | NCBI WGS metagenome assembly OGHF01 (sample SAMEA2581952, study PRJEB24529) | metagenome | biome: Human gut stool | place: China | collected 2011
TTTTAAGTAAGACTTTTGCCCTGAATAATTGAGAAGAGGAGGAGTGGGGAGCTATATTCAACAGTTTACCTATTTCCTTGTGAGATAATCCCTCCAATACAGCTAACTTGAAGATTTTGCTGTATCCTTCTGGCAATTTCTCTACCATTTCTGTTATTTTATCATAAGGAATAGAATCAGATGATAGCGAATTGTCAATAGGCTCCTCGTTTTCAGGGATATCAGATAAGGGAATTGCAGAGTTTGTACTCTTTTGGTTGAGATACCTTAATGAAATATTCTTCATAATTATTCCCATCCAGCTTTCCAGTTTTTCGGGAGTACGTAATGTCTTAATCGAAGTGAAAATGACAATGAATCCGTCGTGTAGGAGATCTTGTGCGATTTGTTTATCAGGTATATAATGAAGGCATATTCTCATCATCTTTTTCGAATAGGTTTTATAAAGTAGACTTAATGCCTGCTCATTCCCTTTTTTACATAAATCTACAAGTTCTTTTATATCCATGTGCGTGTATTATTTTAATATGATGAATAGAAAACGAAAAGACTGCATGCTTTTTCGGTTTTTAACATCTTGTTTTTTGCGGATATGAAGAAACTTTTTGTTGATAAATTGAACTTGAATCCATAAAACTTTGACGAACTTTCAATTATTATGCAATCTTTGTGCTCTATACATTTTTTATTTCCCGACAAACTGCTAACTTTATCATCATTATTATAATGACATGTGAATAGTCGGTTGTACCATTATTTAAATCTCGTTTATGGGTAAATACAAATTTATAGAAGAAAGAGTGGAAACAATGTCTTCGTCGGAGCTTAAGATATTCTTGAATATACTGAAGAGCAGATCTAAGGAATTGATGTCAACTCTGGAGTCAGTAAGGGGAATAAAAGATTTGGAGGCTGTTTGTAAATCAACTCAGAAACTAAACAATCGTGTTTCTGAGTTTGACGGAGGATCTTTTCTTATATTAGTGGTTGGACCCGTGAAATCGGGAAAATCTACTTTAGTAAATCTCATAGCACATGCTCACGTCAGCCCCACTCATTTCTTGGAGTGTACGGTGCGTCCGTCCATTATTTCAAAAGGACAGGAGGAATCCATTACCCGTATTTTTTCTGTTGCTGATAAAGCCAGAAAGGTAGAACAGTTTGATTCGGTCATTGATAGCCTGCGCGGATTTGAAAAACTGGAAAACATTTCCGAGATAAGCATTGAAAAGAAAGAATTGAATGATGCTAATCTGGAGGAGTGTGTTTCGTTAGCTTTGGAAGAAAGCGTGATAAATACAGATCATACGCTGGTGACATCCATAACAACTTCCGGTGGGGAGCTTTTGAAAGATAATATATTTCTGGTGGATATGCCCGGGCTGGATGGCGGGTATGCGAATTTGGATAATCCTATTTATGAAACGATCTCTCAAAGGGCAGATTTCGTGATATTTGTGCAAAGTTCAAATTCTGCTATATCGAAGGTTTCCAATCGTTTTCTGAAGTTGCTGCAGGAGAATAATCCGAAAGTTCCGGTTTGTCTTCTACATAATGTGTTTGAAGCGGCTTACTGGCATTCGGAAGAGGAGAAGCAGGCTGTAATTAAGGCACAGGTAGAATTTGCCGAGAATGAAATGGGCAGACGTAACTTCCAGTTGAAGGAGAATATATATAGTTTGAACTTGGGAAAAGTGGCGGATGCTGCCAGCTATGAGGGAATGGAGGATCTTCAGGAAGAAGCTGCGAAATTTCAGAGATTTGAGAAGGATTTGTATGGCAAGGTGATCTCCAATAGTACTGATATACGTCTGAGAAGCGTAATCGGAAGAACGCTGAATCAGTTGGAAAAACTGGATAATTTAGTTGGAGAATCAATTGGTCAACAGGAAGCAATCGATATAGAATATCAGGCTGCGGGAACTTCGTTTGACGAGTTACTCCGTCAGGCGAGTGAACTTAGTTACGATGGGAGCGATTTTAGAAAAATGGTGCAAGTCTATATGGATGATGATTTGAAAGAGTTTACTGAAATCGTTAGGGAGTATTATGATTCCGGATGCAATTCCGCATTTGCCGGTGGAGCGAAGGGGAAAGATGCGACACGCAGCCTTGTTACAAAGTTTATGACTGATTCGTCAGCGGCGATAAAAAGTAAATTCCTTGATTCCCATGAACATAGTCTAGCCCGGCAGTATTTGCGGAAACTCTCTAACTTGAAAGATGATGTGGCTTTTATAGAGAAGATGAATACTTTTCTGAAGCAGAAAGGTTGTGCACCTTTTGACTCAGTGCCGCAAGTGACGGATTTTCCGGCGGTCGATTTTGATTTGCAGGGAGCTTTTGATGTGAAGAATATTAATAATCCGACTGTTCCGCATATCGGAATACCCAATCCGTTCGGAACTTATTCGACAATGGAAATTCAGAGTTTTCTGAGGAAAGCGATGGAATGTATCACCGGAATCGATCATACGCATACCGGGAAAACGATTAAAGGATATCTTCAGCTGACTGTCGGGAAGAGTATATATAAGGCGGCTAATGACCTTTACGATCAGTATGTGCCTGTACGCAAACAAAGTATCATTGATTTTTTGGAACAACAAAAAACAATGTATCTGAATGCGCTGGTGTCTGATAAAGAAGAATTTGACAGGAAGGATGCGTTGCTTCGGTCAATAAATGCACAAGTTCAGAGTTTTAAGGATTCAATAAGATAAGAATAAGCCAATGAAACGAAATTTATTAATTATCACACTCCTGTTTTTGGGCTCTTTTGTGATATTATTGTTGGGTAACATCATTATTATTGGTGAGAAAATAGCCTCCTTATCGCATGTCGCGTGGGCAGAGTATGCTTTTTACGCCTTGATTCTGGTTGTATTTTATGTCGTCGTTATCCGTCCGGTCGTTCGGGTGCATCGTGCCCCACAGATTCCGGCTTTGTCTATTGATGGGGAGTGGAATACTGCACAACTTGTTGCGTTTGGACATAAACTGGCGGATAACTGCAATTATATACCTAAGGATAAGTCCTGTCCTGAGTTAAGAAAACTGCATCAGCAGAGGTTGCGTGAAGATTTGGAACGTTATGCAACGAGCAGGGAAGAACTGGTGCAAATCATAAGCAAAGAGTTGAAATTGCGCATTGAAGGGGGAGAACTGAAAGAAACTTCAGGTCCGCGTATAGAGGATATGTATTCGGTTCGTATCATCGGTATCAATCGTCGTATTATAGAATGGGCAAAATCTGTCTTTATGATTACGGCTATTTCGCAGAATGGAAAGCTGGACACTGTATCCGTGCTTTATATGAATTATAAAATGATAGAGGATGTGATTGTAGCTTCCGGTTTCCGGCCTACGAGGCAACAGTTGTTCCGGCAGTATGTCAATATTCTGGTTACTTCATTAATGACTTTCGTCGCATCGGAGGTCTTTAGAGATATGGGTTCGGTTGCCCCCTTCGGTTCGTTGGCAGACCAGTCTTCGGATGCAGCTTCCGATATCGATATTTCCGATGCTTCTGTTGACGCTGCCGATGTTGATTTGGATGACATTGGTGATACCGTTTCGGGAGATACCGGCTTTTTGAGCATTCTGTCTAATGTGAAAATACCGGGTGTAGTCATCGGCTCGATATGCGATGGAATCGTGAATTCGTTGATGACTTTGCGTATCGGTTATGTGACGCGTAACTATCTGATTGATGGAATGAATTCATTAAATGGAATCAAAGCCAAAAGAAAAGCAAAGCGTGTAGCCGTGAAAGAGGCGTTGAAGTCTTTGCCCAAAGTTGTCGTAGTCGGTACTTCTTTCGTGGGAAAGGGGGCTATGAACATTATTCTGAATATTATTGGCGGGAAGAAAGTGAAGGAAACTAATGAAGCGAATGTGGCTGACTAAAAGGTCGATTCTATCTCCAATCTCCTCTTCCCGAAGGAGGAGGCTTGAGGTGCTACCGCCCTTTTAGCCAGCCTCCCCCGTATTCATTTATCTTCTTCCCGGCTTTATCCGAACAACTTTATAGAAATTGCCACGTTTGGTATGCACGCAAGGCACTTTATTCTTTTGTAGGATTCTTCCGAATTCAACAATACTGCAGACAGATACACGAATCTTGCTGTCATGTTGTACTTGCTCCAGTATTTCGATGGCAAGAAGTTGCTCATATTCCTCTTCTTCCTCTTTTACAGCCCGGAAATATTCATGGAATAATTGCTCAGCAACCGGCATGACTTGAAATTCCTGATTGTTTTCAGTGATGATTTTTTCGTCTTCCGTATCGAACCAGTATCGTTCTCCTTTGTACAAATCATGTATGGCTTGTGTGTAAAGCTGTTCATAATCAATAGGCGAGCAATCGATCGGTCCCGTCACGTTGATGACAATGTAGCGTCGGCTGCCGGAAGTATCGGTCAGCAAATCTTTATGATTACTGGTTCCGATGAAAGAAGCATAACGACGCATCTCCTGAGTAGCCGTACCGTGTGGTCGCCGGATGTTGACAATCGGTTTCTGGAGAATATGTTTCAGAAATGCCTGTTGATTTGCCCTGTTCTGATCAAATTCGTCCATATTGATAAGCAGGAAACGATTGAGAGACAGCTCTGCATCCCGTTTGTTACTGAAATCAATTCGGTCAGTATAGTATGCCTGCAATTCGGGTGGAATCAGGCTCCGGCAAAAAGTAGATTTTCTGTATGCCTGTGGACCGACAAGTAGCGGAACCGTGCAGTTTGCGTATTTCCGGTCTATCTGCCGCCAATGTGCCACCATATTCAGGAACCAACGATAAAATAAATCGGGCCAATGAGGGGTATTGCAAGGTACTCGGGCTGCCAGTTCACGTATCCGGTCGTGTCCATCCCAGTGAATATCCAATCCGAAAAGAAAGTCTTCGACAGGATTGAAAACCGGGACGCGGTCCGAATCCAGATAGCGGATTACATCCCTGTCCCACAGATTGAGTCCTTCCAGTCTTGCGTTCATGGCAATGCTGTTCCGGATGCGGCTGCTTAAAGGACGAAAACAGAAGCAAAACGTATTTCGTTCCCGATACTCCGTTACCGTCGTCATTGTATTGTATCGGAACTCGTACCGTCGCTGCATAAATTCCCCTGTTCGAAATTCCAGCTCCTGCTCTGCTGTCAAGGAAGATTTCTTGCCGAAGCCTTTCTCACTTGTATACACATTCTGTACCGTTTGGCGAACGAGGTATTCCTTCCTTTGGGTATAGAAATGAGCGATTGCCCAGCGGGCGGTTTCTTCTTCCGGTATGCCTGCCTGAAAGCAATACCTGGCTACCTGAACCAGTAAAGGCTTCAAATCCTCGTTGGAGCGGGTGTGCACACGCGGCTGAAGTTCGCTTAATGACCGGTATGCTTTATTCAGAGCTGCTTCGAAGAGTGCCGAGAGCGTATCGAAACTGTCGTATCCCGGTATCAGCCGTTTGAATGGGGATGTTTCTGCCTGCACTGTTTCCTTGTAAGTCGTATCCGAAGGCATTTCCAGTGGCTGGCGCATGTAAACAATGGTAGAATCGGGGTTGTAATAAAGTTCCGGATCATACGTTTGCCGACTTGACTGTTCCAGTGTAGGATTTTTCAGTTCAATGGGGTAGGAGAGTGCCGGCTGATAGAGGCTGAACGCTTTTCGGTACGCATGTGCCTGAAAGATCTCAGCTTCTTCCCGCTTCTGAGGAAGTGATTGGTCCGGACGTGTGAATCTTATCCATATTTTTACGGAATGCCCGCCGGAGCCCATGAAGGCAAGGAAAGTCTGTGAAAGTTCTGCCGCTTCCTGCTTCACCCGGTTCACTTCTGCGCGGTTTGCCAAATGGTTTATTTCTATTTGTATGATTCCGTTGTATCCGATCATCTGTATTCCATTGACCGTTTTCCGGAAAGTTGCTGCCGGGATTACTTTGGCTAGTTTCTTGGCTTCGTCCAGCCTGTAGTCCGGTGATGCATAACGTATGCTCGTGCGTAGATTAGTAACCGGCTGGGCTTTCGTTTCATGCTTCATCGCCTCTATTTGTAGGTTTATATCTAACGTCCGCATCGTCGTTGCCCCATCTTTATCCCGCATCAAAGTAATTTTCATGATAAATTTGTTATTGTTTATGTCGTTCTTATAAAAGCGTGGTAAAGGTATGTTTTATTGTTTACCTCTCCAAATATATAGGTTATATTCTTTATATGAGGTTGTTGTCTGCTACTTCTTGTGTCATCTATTAATAGTAAAGTTATTCTCTTCCTTTAGCAAAGTTCCTTTCTTCTAATAGATAAGTTGTTTTTGTATAATCGTAATCTATAAATGCAACTTGCGTTTATAGAAACAAAAGTATCATTTATATAAATGAAGCTTGCATTTATATAAATAGAACTTGCATTTATAGTTTGCTTTTGATAAAGAGGAGGTTTGTTCTTAGAGGAAAGGAAGTTTACGTCTAATAGAGCGGAACTTATCTATTAATGTTTTAGGGGACAAGTAATATAGGGTTGGTGTGAAATGATATGATGTGAGGTGAAAGATGAAAGATAGGGTGAAAGATAGAAAAGAGATCTTTCACCAGTTAAAAGTACGATGAATAAGTGAATTAATGGATATTGGTGAAAGATGAAAGATTAAATCATGAAAAATATATATGTATAGCTTTATTTACTACGGTGGTTTATGGAATAAAAAAGAGTTAAGATAAGCGTGTTTTTTGTAGTGATAATCCTGATTTTGGTCAGTTTAGACATAAATATGTCTTTTTATAATTTTTTTCTTATATATTAATTACTACATTTGGGCATCTGTAACGATATGGTGAATTAATAAGAAAGGAATACGTTTATCCTAGTCCCCTAAAATCGCCAAATTTTAAGATTGCGCTGGGAAAACTATAAGCAGCATGGTATATTGTTTTCGTTAAAAGTAAACACCGATTATCGTGCTGCTTTTTTATTTTATTTAGATAAACGGAGAATTTATTTGCATAATTCTTTTTTCCCTTTATCTTTGCAGATGTGATTAATCTGACGAGAGTATCACTTTTAAAGAAATATTAGTTATCGAGTGTAAGCTGATTCTGGTTCCCTGAAATCGCCAATTTTGAGAACTGCCAAGATGAAGTCAAACGAGCTTAACTTCTATTATTATAACCTGTATGTCTAAGCACTTCTTTTTTCCTGAACGGATAAAGAAGTACTATGATCTTCTTATAATATAACGAAGCGTAGACGAATTTGTTCATTTGTGCAGTAGGTGTTTGGCGATACCTGGGGACGGATGGCGATTGGGTCTGCGCTTTTTCTGTGTTCACCCCGTCATTGAAAATGTAATGTATCGAGACTTAATAAAGGATTAAAAAGTGCTTGTGAAAGATAAATATCACAGATGGTCCTGGCAAAAGGTAGTTCTTTTGATTGTTAATTAATAATATATTGCGTTATGTCACAAAACAAAACAGTAGTTCCTGGTATGGAAGATGGCAATTCTTATGGTAATGCCCACTCCAATGATTTCTATTCAAGAAATACAAATGTAAGAAGTGCTTCTCAAGGAACGGTTGTTCCGGGTATGGAGAATATGAATGATCAAGTTCATCAAGGGCAAGGAAACCACGGTGATAATAAACATTCTGTTCATCAAACGGGTAAGCCTGTGGTTGGTTTTTTGTATTCAATCTCTAGGCAGGGCATAGGTGAATATTGGCCGCTCTACCAAGGTCAGAATACTATCGGTAGTTCTCCTAAATGCGATGTTTGTCTACGTGAGGGTACTGTTTCTGGTGATCATGCTGTAGTTGTTATTCGTAAAATGAAAAATCCTGAAAAAACAATTGCTTCAATTAGTGATGCCCGTTCTACTAATGGCACTATGGTGAATGGCGAAAGTTTGGGATTTTCAGCTTTGGAATGTTTCAATGGAGATATAATCACGATAGGCGAGAATTATGAGTTGGTATTGTTGCTGATTGACATAAAAGCGTTAGGCTTGAAAGTGGCTGAGAATTTCATATCATTAAATAATCAATCGGAAAATATAGTCGTAGAAGAGCCGGATCCATATAGTCCGGGTTATACTCAACCTGGCGGTAATGATATGTACCCTCCTAGATTTGAAGGCTCGCGTGGTTCATACGAAAATTACCGTGATGACACAGATGGTACAGTAGGAATGGACGGTGCAGGCGGCATTAAGTCCGGAGGCACGGTAGGCATGTAACTTAAAAATACAAGAAAATGGCTATTATCAGGTTACAAAGCGATATTGAACGACAAAAAAGGCTCTATTATGAGTTCGATTCCTCAGACAAACCGTTGGGAGAAGGTGGAATGGGAAAAGTATATAAAGGTAGGTGTGTGGACGAACGGACAGGTATGTATAAGGAAGTAGCTATTAAATTTATGTTTAGTGACTTGCCTGAGCATGCTATAGAACGTGCACGTCGTGAAGCATCTATTCGGTTGCGTAATGACAACTTGGTAGAAATGTTGGGCTTCATAGAGACTACCGAAAAAAATGTGATGGGTGAAGGAATGAAAAGGTATCATGTAGTCAGTGAGTTACTTGAAGGAGTAATGCTTGATGATATGTTACAAGGCAAGACAACCGATCAAGATGGTAATCCGATTCCTTTTGCCGAAAAACTTTATCGGGAGTATCAAAGTAATCCTTTCCAATTTGCCGTGACGGTGATACGTAGTATCTTATCGGGGTTAATGGCGTTGCATGATGCCGGTTATATCCATCGGGATATAGACCCTACGAATATTATGGTGACTAAGAAAGGACATATAAAATTGATTGATTTTGGTATTGCAAAGCCAATAAACACCTTGACCACACACGATAAAGCTCTGACAACTGCCGGAGTGTTTATGGGGAAACCTTGGTATGCTGCACCCGAATTGGTATTGGGTGATGTGAAGCATCAAAATGCGACAACGGATATTTATGCTATTGGCATTTTGTTCTACCAACTATATTTAGGAATGCGTCCTTTTGATGGACCGAATCATGAAGTGCTTGATATGCAGCTTCATAAACGTATCTCGTTAAAGCACGTTCCCCGTAAAGACGTGAAGGCTATCATTGCAAAGGCTACGAGCAAAAAGCAGGAAATGCGTTATCAGAGTGCTTCGGAATTTAGGGTAGATGTAGATAAGTTGACGCCAAGGCCTCCTAGGCCTATTTTGCCTATATCATTGATTAAGCTGATTTTCGGAGGGATTGGGGCAGTAACTCTGATAGCAGTGATTGTGTGGCTCTTTTTAAGAAATGGAGACGGAGATGATAATGTAATTGTGGAAGATAGGCATACATATAGTGAGGCAGTAGAGAAACTCAAATCTCCTCAAACGGCACAAGAAGGAATGAATGAATTGAGGGTGCTATCTCAAGATGGCAATTATGATGCTACTTATTTATTAAGTAGACTTAAGTTTGATGCTAAAACTAAAAAAGAGTATGATAATATTCCGGACTCTATTTGGCCACTGCAACTTTCATTACAGATCAAACCCGACTATAAAGAGGCTCATAAGTTGTTGAAGAAAGCCGTGTCGATAAATCCTAATGATTGTAATTCACTTTATGCTTTGGGCTTTGACTATTTAGTGGGAGACAGAATTACATTTGAGGGGCGCGAAATTAATGAGTCAAAAAAATGCTTGGATAGAGCGTTAGAGCTTGCAAAAGAAAATAATAATCGGGCGGTGATTCAATCTGTAGAAAAATTGTTTGAAGAATACGCGGATGATTTTAAGAAATAGGAAAGGAGGATAATAATGCAAAGGCAATGTGTAGTTCAACGTCCTAATGATCCTTATATCTATTTATTTGTAATGGGCGAGTGGTATTGTTACAACCCTAAAGATGAACCACTAGGCAGTGGTGCCATGGGGACAGTTTATGTAGGTTACCGCTGTAAGAATGGTGAAAAGATTGCTGTGAAACGAGTGAAAGACTGTTTCGCTAATAGCAAGATGATTCGTGACCGGGCAAAACAGGAAGCTTCTCTTGCATTCCGTCATCAGAACTTAGTAGAAATGATCGGCTATTGTGAATATGCTCTAGATAATGGACCTGTATTCATTTTAAGTAAGTTTGTTTCAGGTATGCAGATAGACGAATATGTGAAAATGCATTTAGAAGGAGCTACTGACAAAGTAGAGAAAATTTGCAATGTTATCTATCCTGTGCTTGATGCTTTAGACTATGTGCATTCGCGAGGAGTAGTTCACCGTGACATCAAACCATCGAATATTATGATTGAAAATGAATCGAATATCCGGTTGATGGATTTAGGTATTGCCCGTATGAATGGAGGAAATAAATTTTCTGCTTTTGGATTTATTGGCACTCCCCAATATTCTGCACCGGAGCAAATTAGTCGGGATAAAAATAGTTCTGTACAAATTAATGCTTCGACTGATATCTATGAGTTGGGTATTACTTTCTATGAATTATTAACAGGGAAGAATCCATTTGATGCGCCTACGGAGATGGGGACGCTTACAAAGCAAATGAAAGAGTCACTTCCAAATGACGATAAAATACCTCGAAAATTGATGCAGGTGATATGGAAAGCCACAGAGAAAGATCAGAGTAAACGATATCAGACGGCACTTGAATTTAAGACTGCCATCAAACAGGCAATGTTGCCGCCATTATCCACTTCGGCTAAAGTACAGGACTGGGTAGATAGTCATATTGGTATCTGTATTGGTAGTGTAGCTGCATTGATTGTTTTTATCGGATTATTAATATTCATATTTTAAATAGTAATTATGGATTTGACACAATTAAAGACTGAGTCTCCGTTAGTTTTTGGATTTGCGGAGTCGAGGATAGGAGGAAGGGCTGAGAATCAAGATTCGTTTGCTTGGGCAGATACTCCCATAGGTTTCCTGATTACAGTATGTGATGGTATGGGAGGAGGTCCCGGTGGGAAAACGGCTTCTTTCATCGCAGTAAATGAAATCATAGCAGGAGTGATGGAAGCCGATCAGCAAGAAGAAACTGCTAATATATTGATAAAAGCTATTCGTCGGGCTAATATGGCGATCATCACTAGGGGAAACGAACAACCGGAACTGAAAGGTATGGGCTCTACGTGTACCGTGGTACTGATAAACTCCAAATTCGCAACAATTGCTCATGTAGGTGATAGTCGTGTATATCAGTTTAGAGGAAGAACGAAAATATTCAGGACCTTTGACCACTCTATGGTGTTCGACCTCGTGAAGCAGAAAGTGATAACAGAGGAGCAAGCCCGCCTTTCCGCACAGTCCAATGTTATTACACGGGCATTAGGTATTAAACCTGATTTGGAAGTAGAGATATTGGAACGTCCTTTTGAAGCAGGAGACCGTTTTCTTCTTTGTACTGACGGCATTCATGGTTCGATTGAAGAAAAACGTTTGATAAAACAAGTAACAAACAGAAAAATTGCTTTGGGACCAGTCGTTGATGGTATTGCTACCGAAATAGACAATATCGGACGGATTTCTGGTGGGGGACATGACAACCTTACATTAGCTATTATAGAAACGAAGTTAAACTCAATAAAAAAAGATTCTATGAGCAAGAAAATCAAACAAATATTGTTGGCAATCGGAGCGGTTTGCATAATAAGTATAGCAGTAAATATTTTTCTCACGATAACGACTATTGGGCAATCAAACACTTTGAAAGATTTAGGAGATCAGGAAATATTGATGCATACTAATGACTCTTTAATAGGTGAGATTAAAAAGACAGAGCTGAAGCGGACAGAAGATTCAGCCAAAATAGAAGCAATAATTCAAGAGTTGGAAAAGGACCCTAAATTTAAAGATAGTATGAATACATTGCGGATAAAACTGGAAAATAAAATTAATAAATAAACAGCTATCATTATGAAAGCATTATCTATAGGACGAGAGCAAGGCTGTGATATTGTTATAAACGATAGTACAGATGTAATTAGCAGACGGCATGCTATTCTTAATATTTCTTCTTCCGGAAAGATCACAATTGTGGATCAAAGCCGTAACGGAACTTATGTGAATGGCATCAGAATATCGCAAAATGTACCAGTACCTGTAACTAGAAAAGATATTATTTCTTTTGCCCATGTTGCTAAGTTGGACTGGAATGCAGTACCCAAATCCAATTCCACAATGAGCTATATCATCATGGGAATAGTAGGAGTGCTCGTTATAACATGTGGCTTGTTTGCTTATCAATACATGAAGCCCGGCGATTCAGACAGTAATAAAGGAGAAGTTACAGTTACAGATACCATTGCAAACAAAAAGGAGGAAGTAAAAAAAGATTCTACTAGCATAAAAAAAGAACCGAAAGAATTGGCGAAAGATTCTGTCGTGAATAAAAAACAGAAGTCCAAAGAAAAGGAAAAGAAGAAAAAGGTAGGAGAAAAAACGCCAAAACCTGTTGCTCCTAAAGATACAACGAAAAACAATAGACCCATTGGTTAATCAATAATTGAATGAATTATGAGATTACTTAAAATAGGAAGAGACGCTTCATGTGATCTGGTATTGCATAGCGATAAAGTGAGTTCTTTGCATGCAGAAATGACAGTGCTAAACAATGGCGATATCTTATTGGAAGATAAGAATAGTAGAAATGGTACATTTTTGATGAATAAACCTATAAAAGCTGGAACGGCAGTTTCCGTGAGGCGTGGCGATGCTATTAGGTTTGGTGATGTTGAACTGATGTGGAGTCAAATTCCTATGCCGGAGAATAACAGTAATTATAAGGCATTGTTTGGCATAGGAACTAATTTTCGTAATGAGATCCAAATTTCAGGGAATACGGTGAGTCGTTTCCATGCTACATTAAAAATTGGTAAGGATGGGAAAGCCTATATCCAAGACCATAGTAAAAACGGTACAACTGTTAATGGTACAAGAGCTGTATTCGGTCAGAATGTGAGGATTAAGCGAAGTGATGCTATTGCTTGTGGCGGAGTACCTGTAGATTTGAAGCCGTTTATGCCGGGGGCACATATTCTAACGAAGATAATTGCTACTGTGGCAGTGGCGGCAGTAATAGTGGGGATTGTATTTGGAGTGAGGTCTGTAATTGGATTTGGTAAGCCTTCCATAAAGGCTTTGGAAACAGCAACTACATGTGTAGTAGGCAATTATTATATTGTTGCTACTTTCGAAGATGATCCTTTTATTGAATTGCTTGAAAAGGCTGATTGGCCTAAGGAATGGTTATTTGGTAGATGTGGGAAAGATTACCCTGTTTTGAAAACATGGACTGTGAATGATGATGATGTAACCCCAATAGGGTATACGGGAACAGCCTTTTTTATCTCAAAAGAAGGTGAATTAGGCACTAATAGGCATATCGCAACTCCTTGGAATTATATAGATGACAGTACTTTGGGAATGACAAATAAGATAAAACAGACTTTAGCAGAGTATAGAAATGAATTATTGCCTATTAATGAACTTAAAACCTACAATCATGTGACAGAGTTAAAAACTACTTGGTTGAGTCGAGATAATAAACACCCTTACAGAGGATTGCTGGGCGAAATTATATATGAATACTTGTTTGAGAATGGTGGTGGTTTTACAGAACAGAAACTAAATGAAGTTAATGGATGGATTTCACGTTTTAAGAGTTCTCCGATAAAGATTTCTGGAAGAATAGAATCTATTGATATTGCTTTAAAAGGACAAAATTTGACTTATACGAGAGAACTATTGCCATGCCATGTTGTAGCCGAATCAGGCAACAAGGAAAAAGATGTTGCTTTGTTGCGTTTAAATTCTAAAAAAACGCCTGAGAATATCATAAAAGAAGGTTTTTTTGATATTAAAAATGCGCGAGTAGATGAAAAAAAATTGCAGCCGCAACAAGAGGATTTAATAACTATTGGGTATCCATATGGATTATTGTTGGGATTGCAAACAGAAAATAAAACGGTAAAGCCTACTGTACATAAAATTTCTGTAAGCAAGGAACCGGATGAAAATAAGTTTCAATTTCAAGGTGAAGAGCTGGGAGGCGCAAGTGGTTCGCCTATTGTAGACGAGAAGGAACACAGGTTAGTCGGAGTTTTATATGGTGGGTATACAGTAGGTGCGACGTTTGGGTTGGCTTGCAATATAAAACATTTGAAAGAATTATATGATAAAAATAGGGCAAAAGATGATGAATAATAAGTTGATATTGGCGTTAAGTGTATTATTCTCATTGCCTGCTATAGGGTATTCTCAAACCGTTAGCTGGGCTACTCCTCCTGTGTATGAATCGTTGGAGGAGTATACTGGCGATCTCTATAAAATCAGGGAACATGGAAAAGTTGGTTTAGCCGATATCTCCGGTAAAATATTAGTTTCGGCTGATTACGATTCTATTACTCCTTTTAATGAGTTTTTAGCATTAGCTTTAGAATATGCTGGCGGGAAATATGCTGTTAAAGGGATTATTAATCAGCATAATTATAGTATAATACAAATTCCGGAGAAATATTATGTTACAGACAAATATCCTTTCTTTTCTGAAGGTAAGCTTGTTGTCTACGATGCCAATAATAAATATGGTTATCTACAGGCTGATGGCTCTTTATTCAAGTCTTGCCAATATATTAAAACTTATCCTTTCTATTCAGGACTTGCTTGTATTCATAAAAAAGAGAATGAGGTCGCCTATCTACAAAGTACAGGTAATGAACTTACGACTGAATTAGAGAATGATGGATATATTTTATTGACAGGATCATCTTTCAATGAGGAAGGAGAAGCTTATGTGCAAGGGAAAGCTGTAGGTGTAAAAAGATATATTATTGATACTAAAGGTCGGATTGTGCGCGAGGCTAAATTTAGTGGCAAGAAACTGAAAAACTATGAGTATCGCAAACCTTTTTCTTTTTCCGCTAATCAAGATACATCGACTTCTTCTGATGGGGTTAATGCTTTTTCAGAAGGGGGGAAATATGGATTCTCTAGCAATAATCACAATGTATTGCCTCCTCAATTTTCGGAAGCGGGTGATTTTAGAGGCGGATACGCAAAAGTGAAGATGAATGGGAAATGGGGTATATTGAAGTTACATCCTGGTTCTTTTAGTGGACGGTTGAATAAAGACATTGCTAAAGTGGAAAATGGCAAGGTTGAGACTGTAAATTATTTGCTTTCAACTCCATCGGTTTATGCAAATAAGATCATGATTGTGCAGATGAATCAGGAAGGTGATGTTCCAACAGAATTGGAATCTGTAAGCTCTGTCAATAGTGATAAGAGTTATGCCTTTAATCCTGTGCCTCAAAATAAAGAAAAGGAAATGATTTGTCATTTTTCTATTCAAGCTGACGGAATTCTTTTATGGGAAGATTCACACAAGGTTGCAATGCAACATGTGGTATATCGTCCTCCTATTTTGTCTGTTCCTCAAGTTGGGGAGGAGTTTAAAATAGATGAAGAGGGGTATGTACGTGCTGACAGTAATAATAAAGTGGATATTTATGCCACTATTGAAAACAAATCTTCTGAGACTGTTTATGTAACACTTACTATAGGAGGCAATGGCACGGTGGAAAAAACAAAAAATGTGTCTATTGCTCCTGGTAGTAGTGCCAGAATATCAACCTCTATTAATGCTATTAAAGAACGTAAGCCTGTAGAAGTATTTGTTAAGACATCGACAGGACTGAAGCAAAGTAAGGTTATTAAAGTAAAACCGTTTATTTAATTAAATTTTTATGATAATGAAAAAGTATTTTATTCTTTTGGTAATGGCTGTCTTTTCAGCCAGTTTAGTTGCTCAGGAAGAAGAAATCATGAGTGATGAAATTGTAGATTCCTCCTACAGAATCAATTTGGGTCCTAAAGTTGGGGTTAACTTCTCGTCAATGAGCGGATTATCAGATGAGTTTGCTCTGAACCCGAAGAGTAGCCTGGGATTTCAGGGTGGTTTAGCCGCTAACATTCATTTTGGTCGTCGTACTCCGAAAAGTAATGGGGGGACAGGTTTATTTGGTATCCAAGTTGAAGCAATGTATTCACAGAGAACAATTAAAACTGATGTAGAAGACTTGAAACTTAGTTATTTCGAAGTACCTATTCTGGCACAATATTACGTGATGCCTGAGTTAAGTATCGAAATAGGTCCTACTATTGCAGGTTCATTAAGTAGTTCTCCTGATGAGATGAAGTCAGGTAATGTACTTATCTCTACTGGAGAACTGAAAGGATTTGATGTGATGCTTACCGCTGGTGTTGGCTATAAACATCATAGTGGTTTTACTGCAAGCGCACGATATAATCTCGGTATGAGTAAGCTGGCTGGTAATTTTGATGGTAAAGTCAATACAGTTACTATATCTGTAGGTTGGTTGTTTAGTCTTGTAAAATAATCTAGTTAGTAACTTTTAATAAGAAAATTGTATGAAAAAGTATATTCTATTAATGTTTGTTTTTGTGGCAGTTTTAACATCATGCACAAATGATGATATTACGATCAGTTATGCTACAAACTTTAAAATTAATCCTGCTACGGTCATAACTCCGTTTACCTTTGAGATGAATCCAGGAGAATTGGAATCATTTGGTAGTGACCATAGATTGAGAGTGCGTTTGTTAACATATAATTCGGAAGGGCTATTAGTACAAGAAAATGTTGAATATTTTACGAATTATGCAACTCTAATGAGTTGCTCTCAAAATCTTCCTGATGGTAATTATATAGCAATAGCTATAACTGATGTTGTAAGCTATGAAGGAAATAATGTCGCTTTAGAATATTGGGAGTTAAGTGATCATGACAAACTAGCTGAAACTCGAATTGATGATAATGGATATATTGGACTTCAATATAAAATATTAGGAATTTCTAAAACTAATTTTACGATAAACGGTAAATCTAATAATGATATTTCTATTAATGTATCTCCTGCTGGTGCGTTGATTTTTGTTTGGTATCAAAATATTCATGCTTTTTCAGATGTGGAAACTTATGGACTTGCAAAATCAAAAACTACAGAAGGATGCATATTTGATAGCCAAGGCAATTATACAGTTTCTGCATTGAACAATAATGGTTCGTTTGATTGGTGGCAGGATAAGACAGATGTAGCTGATTTTGGGGAGAATGTTCAAAATGTATACAGTTTTGTATATATATTGCCTATGTCGAACATGAATCTTAAATTTCAAGCAATAACTGATACAGGTGAGGAGTATGATCTGTCTAATAGTATGACTGTTTCTCCTCAAGCAGGTGAAGAATATCTGTTTTCTATAGATTTGGCTGCTGGTGATAGCGGTTTTAATATAGAATATGGTCTTGTTAATAGTAAAAGTAGTAATAAATCTTTGACTTCTCAGGAAAATGTCAGATCTGTAAATACAGTGCTGAATAAAAGATCATTATATCTTAAGGATGTGAAATAATTATTCATGAACAAGATTTTACTTTTTATATATTTTGTGGTACTGATTTATAGTTGTTCTTCCGATAATACGGAGTTATTGTTGGAAGAACAAACTGTGAAAGAAGGTGTGTATGCCGGTGATAATCAATGGATTTATGAACAAATGAATCATTATTATCTTTGGCGGGAAGACTTGCCGGATTCTTTGTCGTGTGACTATACAACCGACCCAGTTACTTTTTATAAAGCTCTTTTGTCATCGAAAGATCGCTTTTCTTATTGTACGCGTAATACGTATTATACAAGTTCAGTAGAACCGCTTGATTATGGTTTTGCTTATCAAGTATATAAAAGTATAAAAGGTGAGAACTTGCTTCAAGTGTTGTATGTAACATCTGAGAATTTACGAAAACAAAAACTTGGTAGAGGAGACTGGCTGCATAAAGTGCCTACATTTGGTAGCAGTTTGTCTTTTGCGAGAGGGAAAGTTAAAAATGGCGCCTTTCAACCACTTGATACTTTAACTGTAGAGCCTATTTCATGGGGACAGCAGCGAAATACTGTTTATTTAGATTCTATTTATTCTGTCGGCAGTTCCAAAGTTGGTTATCTATGCTATTTGGAGTTTGATAATATAAAAGATTTGGAGACTCCGATTAAAAAGTTTTATGATGCTCATGTAGATGAATTAATTTTGGACTTACGCTATAATCCTGGTGGCTATGTACGTACTTGTCGATATTTGTGCAACTCAATTGTACCTGATGAGGGATACGGTAAGATATTCCAGCAATGCACTTATAACGATAGAGTTTCAGAAGAGTACCTAAAAGAATTTGGTAGCCGGACTACAAAAGAATATTATGAGGTACCAACTAATGGTAATGGTCAGATATTGGGTAGTGAAATTTACGGATTGAAATTAAAAAGGCTTTATATTTTGACATCCAAGAATACTGCATCCGCTAGTGAAGCTACAATTGTTTGTCTTCGACCATTCATGAATATTACGGTAATTGGTGAACAAACTTATGGGAAAGGTGTAAGTTCGTGGACTATCAGTGAAAGACAGTATAAATATGAGTTGCATCCCATCATTATGCAATACTATAATGCTTCTATGGAGACTACTCCAAGTGATGGTATTCCTGCTGATGTCGAAATAGCAGGAGGATATGATACAGTGAAAAAAGAACTGGGTGACAGGAATGAACCTTTATTAGCCGCTGCGTTGAGGAGTATTGAGATGGATGGTTCTTCGACTGTAATAGTTGAAGGTATTACTCGTGCAGAATACTCTGAATTAATGCCTATTGGTGAACCGTCTTTTTTCCATAAAATTAAAACAGAATACTAAAAAATGAATTAATATGAAACTAAAGCAGATTTTTCTTTTTACATTGCTGCTGCAAACTGTAGTTATTGCAAATGCAACCATTGTTCAAAAGTTGTTATTAAAGAATGGTTCTGAGTTAGAAGGTTACATTTCCATGCAACGTCCTGGTAAAGATTTTACTTTTACAGCTGAGCGAGCAATTATTTTTATGCCTGGCGAAGATGCGAAATCTATTGTAGATCATGAAATAAATATCAAACAGCTTTCACCGTCATGGGTAGGATGGGCCGAAAAGAATGACGCTTTTATAGGACTGGGAGATAACCGTGTGTTAGTATTAAGTGATATCATAACGGAAGGGAAGACGATAGGCCAGGTACGTATATTAGAAAAAGGAGCTAAAATAAAATATCTGGAGATGAGCAATAATGCTTATTCTCTAAATTGGGATACTATCGCTGTTGTAAAGGCTGATAAAAGATCAAAGACCGCATTGACAGGTATTAATCGTATTTACAAATTGGAGAATGGGCAAGAATATGAAGGGCAATATGTAGAAGAGGTACCGGGAAAAACATTAAGCTTATATCGGGATAATGGTGTAATTGAAGTTTTTGAGACGAATAAAGTAGTGAAATATTCCATGCGTAAGATTAACCCTAATCAGGGGTTATTTGAGCAGAGTGAACTGCTGGATATTATTCAAATGAAAAATAATAATATACTAAAGGGTATCATTATAGAGCAGAACTTTAGTAATAAAACACCTTCGGACAACTATCTTCTTTTGCAAACAGAAAGTGGTACGACTCAAAGTGTTAAATTAGCTGATATAGATGGATATAGGAAAGAGGTAAACCCTAAGTTTAAACCCTTGTTTGATATTTTGTTGAGAACAGGTGAACTTGTTGTAAACCGACAACAGACAAACTTATTGAGAGTAAGAGAAGAAGGGGCTTATATTACATTGCCAAAAGATACGTGTCTTGCTGTGATAGAAAAGAGACAACTTGCAACTGAAATTGTTATTGAAACTAAGTTTACTGACAATGCTCCGAACCCAACTTTTGAAATAGTGAAAGTGCGGAAATTTGTTGATAAGAAGCGAAAAATGAATTTCCTAGGATTTACTTTTCAGGATATTGTGAAAACTAATATCCAGCCACATTCTGTACAGACAAGTGTAAACAAGACAACTAAACTTGAATATACTATTTCTGAGGAAGGATTGTATGCTATTTATGATCCTAAAGAGAAGACAGTTATACCATTCAGAATAAAATAGTAATAAGATGATACAGCGCGAGGTAACAGTAGGTAGAGCACCGGATAGTG
>OGHF01000828.1_pt1 | contig 20001 bp, 18 predicted proteins | sample 1571481 | NCBI WGS metagenome assembly OGHF01 (sample SAMEA2581952, study PRJEB24529) | metagenome | biome: Human gut stool | place: China | collected 2011
TAATAACAAAATATAACAGTTATTAAATCTCTTAAAACAGGTGAAATCTCAATTCCAGTTTGTCTGACTCATAAATAATTTAATAACAGGATTACAAGCACTTTAGCCATAATAGGTCAATGGCATTAAGTTAAGAAAATCTCGCATCACACATAGTGTGATGTGGGATTTTTTTACTTTATAGGAAATTGCGTCGAAGACGCATTCTGATAACAAGTTTGCCAGCAAATCTTGCAAGCTCGTGAATGACGCTTTTTTATAGGATTACAGTGTCAAAAGGGCTGAGCCAACTTGTGCTTGCAGGGTAGTGGGGGAATGATCTGGGGAGACGCCCCAAAATGGGCATAAAAGTGGAGCGTAAGCTTCACGATATGCGACGGGCACGCAGAAGAAGCGGGGGCTGATTGTGGACAAATATGCTTATAAGGTGTATAATTACACTGATTGTGTGAACGTGTACAATTTAATATAAAATTATTTGGAGGTATTGTTATGAATAAAAAGAAGGTTAAGACGTTACATTCTATGATGCTTAAGATTGTGTGTCTGTTTTCATTAGGCGTTATTCTTATGTCAGCTACTTTGATTTTGATATCATTGCCGAGGAGTCAGGATATGACAAAAACTTTGGTTCAGAATTATATGATGTCATCGGTTAAGTCAAACGGATATATTATTGATACTTTAATGGCGGTAAATGGGAAAAATATTTTGCAGAGCCCGGATACGATGAGCAAGATTTTATCAGGCGTTAAAATAGAAGGAAATGAGAGCAGTTATGCATATCTTGTTTCCGCAGACGGAACAATGCTTTATCACCCTGATTCAGATAAGATAGGCAAGCCTGTAGAGAATGAGGTTATAACAAAGCTTGTTAATGAATTAAAAAGCGGAAAGATATCAGACCCGGATTGTGCTGAGTATAGATATGACGGAGTGGTTAAATATGCTTCATATTATGTAAATCCTGAGGGCAGATTTATTCTTGTCATAACTAATGATGAGGCGGATGCGTTTGCACCGATTACCAAGATGAAAAATGTAATGGTTGCGGGTTCAGTAGTAGTATTAATTATATTAGTATGCGCAGGATGTATTGTTATAAGAAATCTTGTAAAACCTCTTCATGTGCTTACGGGAGTTGTAGATAAGATTGCGGAACTTGATTTTACAAAGGATGCAAGAGAAGAGAAGCTGGCCTCGAGAAAAGATGAAATAGGTCTTATCAGCAAGTCAATAAACAATCTTCATAGTGAGTTGACAGATATTATAAGCATAATACAAAAGCAGGGAGAAAAGCTTTCGGACAGTAATGAAAAGTTTACAAAAGGATTTTCAGAAATTGTTGAGAGTGTTGATAATATTAATGTTGCTGTTGAGGAGATTGCAACAGGAAGTACGGCTCAGGCGCAGGATACAAGTGCGGCAAGTGATAATGTTGCCAATATCGGAAATGCGATTGAGGCAAATGGTCTTAGTGTAAGTACACTTGAAAATTCTATTACAAGGATGGACGGTTTGGCTGCAGAATCGGAAGAAATGCTTGTATCATTGGTTGAGATGAACAATAAGACTTCAGATACAATAGGTGTTGTGACTGAGCAGACAGACCGCACAAATGAATCGGCGCAAAATATCAGCAATGCGGTTACAGTTATTCAGGATATTGCCGCTCAGACTAACCTTTTGTCGCTTAATGCATCCATAGAGGCAGCAAGAGCAGGAGAGAGCGGACGTGGTTTTGCTGTTGTTGCGGAGCAGATAAGAAAACTTGCTGAGGATTCTGCGGAGAGTGCGACAGAGATTGAAAATATTGTAAGAGAGCTTATGGGCAATTCAAAAGACAGCGTTGAAAAGATGCAGGAGCTTAGCAGGGATTCAAGTGTTCAGGCAGATAAGTTAAACAGAACCAAAGAGTCATTCTATGAGTTAAAGAAAGAGATTAATGAGGTATCATCAGCCTCGAAAGAAATATTTGATCAGACAGTAGTTATTGAAGAACTTAAAAAAGGCGTAAATGATGTTATCGAGCAGCTTGCATCAGTTGCACAGGAAAATGCAGCGTCAACGGAAGAGACAAGCGCAAGTATGCAGAGTCTTGCAAATAACGTTGATTTGTGTAAGGAAGAATCAGCAATTCTTAATGATTTGAGCAAAAATATAAATGAGCAGACATCACGTTTTAAATTTTAATCAGAATGGAGATTATTTATGATACAGTACAGAACTGACAAAAATTTTGAAGCAGAGCAGTTAAAGGAATTATTTTCATCAGTTAACTGGCTGTCAGCAAATTACTCTGAAAGGCTGGTAAAGGCTCTTTATAACAGCAGTACGGTTATTTCTGCATGGGATGGAGAAAAGCTCATCGGACTTATAAATGCGCTTGATGATGGTGAACTGACAGCATATGTACATTATCTTTTAGTAAATCCTGAGTATCAGAAAGATGGAATAGGAACAAGGCTTGTAGAGATGATTAAACAAAAGTATAAAGATTATCTTTGTATAGTTCTTACAGCTGAAAATCCGGGACTGGTGGGTTATTATGAAAAGCTTGGATTTGATGTTATGCATGACGCATTTCCTATGAAAAAATTATCAAAATAAATCATGATGAATGGCAGAAAGATTTAGCCGGTTTTCCTTCGGCACTAAAGTGTATGCAGAATGGAGGATTATTGTGGAAAAAGAAAATATAATTACTATACACGCGCTGGGCGATTCACTTGTGACAGCGTATGGTGATGATGAGAGTAATTTTATAGGCGGCTGGGGAGATCATTTGTGGAGTTTTTTTGATCCGGATTATGTACATGTAAATGTGTACGCGCAAGGCGGACGAAGCAGCAGGAGCTTTTTAAATGAAGGACGTTTCGTTGACAACGGAAATTTTACAGAGTCAGATTTTCCTTATAATACGGGGCCGGCATATAACCGTATCAAAGCAGGAGATTACGTGTTAATGCAGTTTGGTCATAATGATGACAATACTAAAGAGAAGTTTACATATGTGGATAGAATGACGCCGCTTGGAATTCCTGATGAAAACGGTATATATCCGACAGTGGTTCCTGATGACTCAATGAAAGTACCGGCGGATGACGTTCCGCAGGAGTATGCAGGTCTGCTTAGAGTTGAAGGGCATAGTGAAGAAACGATTGCAGAGTATGTAAAAAAATATGAAGCTGTCGTAGCTTCATATGGTGAAAAATATTGGCCGTATAATTGTAAAGCTACATATAAAGGCTATTTGAAATATTACATAGATAAAGTAAGAGAGCTGGGGGCGACACCAGTTATTGTTACGTCCGCGGCAAGACAATATTTTAAAGAAGGTAGGATTATTGCAGTACCAGGACACCATGGCGGAAGTGATAAATTCGGCGATTTTCCATATGTGCGCGCAGCAAAGCAGATTGCAGAACAGGAAAATGCACCAGTTTTGGATTTATTTGAATACAGCCGCAGCCTGTTTGAGATGCTTGGCGAGGAGGATTCCAAAAGTCTTCAAAGTATCAAGGATAAAAATGGGGTTACTATAGGGGAAAAACGTCATCAAAGACCTGCAAAATGGGTTGAAGGATATGATGAATACTGGAATAATCCGGAATATTTTGTGGTCGATAATACTCACCAGAACAGATTTGGCTCGTATATATTTGCGGCTGTTTTAGCCGAATGTATACGGGTTCAGATACCTGAGCTTGGAAAGCACGTTCTTGCTAAAAGCTTAAAACAGGTAAAATGTCCGGCAAGGATTCAAAACAGAATACCTGATATAGAACGATATATGAAAACGTTTTTATTGTAAGTAAAAGATAAAAGACAAGGTGTTAAGGCTTGGCAGGGTGTTTCTGCATATGTTCTTTTATCGCATTAAAAGATTTTTCACTGATATAATGTTCCATTTTACATGCGTCTGCGGCTGCAGTTTCTTCATCTACGCCTATCATTGTAAGCATTTTGGTAAGAATGATATGGCGTTCGTAAATATTTCCGGCAGCTTCCATACCTGATTGTGTAAGGGATTATCGAACTGGTTTATATTGTGTTACAAAGTGTTGTAAAGCCCGGAATTACAGGCTTTTTTAAAATTGACTTACATATAAAGTGTTATATTTATTTATCCTGATTTGACCGAAATTTGCCCCGAGATTCTTTGTTTGGATTTGTTTGAAAATAGTTTGATAAAAATAAAATAGAATGAAATATTTGAAATAAACATAAAAAAATATAGACAAAATAGGGAATAAGATATAATATTAAAGTAAATATATAATCTAAGGAGGAAGGATATTTATGAGAAAAATTTTTAAACGATTTGCTTCACTTTTGACAATCTTTATATTGACTATTATGTCAATAGTTCCTGTCCATGCATCGGAGAATACTTCTGTTGTAAATGTTACGGATGATTTGGCGATACAGATGGCAGAACGTTTTGCAAAGGGAATAGGAGAAAATAGCAATATTGTTGCTAATAATCCGAGAAAATTTTATGATACAACAGGTCAAGCTATTGGATATATTGTAAATTACAATTTAGAAAACAAACCATATGGATATGTAGTTTTTGATACTACGTGTGAATCTTTGATATCAGAATACTCATTTGGTAATAATTCAGCAAATCCATATGAGGTGATTTATCAAAGTGAAGCAAATGTATTTAGTGAAAAAGCAAATACCTCTGAAATATATAAAATAGCTCCGTTTGAATATGGTATTGTTGATAATTTGGGAAAGATTAGAACGAATTATGGTGAAACATTAGAAAAAACAGTACTGTCCTTGAATGAGAGTAGGGGAAAAGACCCAGCTACTTGGGATGAGGTTTTGCTAGATATTGATGAAGTTTATGAAAACTACACGCTTGTTTCAACAAATCATCTTCAAGAATTTATTTCCTTTAATGAGCCGTATATAGAAAGTGTAACAGGACATTATGCATGTGCAGTTAGTGCATTATTAGCATGTGGTGCATATTATAATGCTGTTGATTATACAGATATTGCAGGTGATTATATGGATATTTGGGATTCAACAGGAACGACAGTTTCATCGGAGAGTGGAGGAATAACATATGGTTCAACAACTATTGGCAATATTGGACCTGGATTTGTGGACTTTTGTGCTGGAAAGAATGTTTCTGTAACACAAAATACTGACTATAGTCCCAATTATAATTTTTTCACTAATTGCATTGATAGAGGAGATATAGCAGTTGTCCATTGTGGTATAATTAGCAGTGATACTGGAGAACGTGCGGGGCATTCAATGGCAGCAGAGGGATATGCAACTTTGCGAGCATATAATTCTGGAAATACAGTACATACATTGATGGTATTTGATGGATGGGGGGATACAGTACGTTATTTGAATTTTGATTTTGATAGTTGGACAGACATATCGGGGACTACATTTAATGGATAAGAAACGATTGATTTTGTTAATCATACTTTTGCTTGCAATAGTATTAATTGTGCTTGGCGTAAAAGGAAATGTTTTTAAGGAGAATCGTCAAAATATGGAGTTGCGTTCTAGTGGAGATGATAATTCTCATTGGTTTCATTTGAGTGGGGTTGTTGTAGAGAAAACTTTTGATACACTTTTAATAGAACTAAATGAGAAGGAAGAAAGTAGTCTATTTTTTGATACGACAAAAGTTAGTTTAGATTGTACTAAGTGTAAAGGTGATCTAGAACAAGTATCAGAAGGAAATGTTATTAAATTTTATTTTTTTAAGTATAATATTGATGGTGAAACGGTAAAAATTGAAAGAATAGTAAGATAAAAGTATAAGTAAGAGTTCTGCTATCAGAACATTATTATTAGTGAGGTAAAGGAACAAGGCGAAGCCGAGACGCCGTAGGGCAGTCCTTTACGGAACGGACACAGCCAATACCATCATGATACATAAGAGGACTTGAAAGGTCACAAACCTTGCAAGTCCTCTTGTTTATCTTATGGGTTACTTCTGTCGGATTGCATTTTCCAATAGACCGCTTCTTTCGTGGCTTCTCGGAAAAAGCTATCCTGTCTGGTATATGACAGATGTTCATTCTGGATATAAGCGTCTGATTCGCAATCATATTCGTAAGGGATTACCTGTGCTGTTCCCTGTTTTTCATCAATTCCATAGATAATTACTTTGGAATCTCTCAATGCCAGTCCGAGTGTCAGAAAGCCGGAAGTGAAATAATTGTTGTTGTGTGGAGCGGTTATGCTTTTCAGTGCATGAAAGAAGTCTGCTACTTCCTCAGTCTGTCCATTCTCAAAAGCCGGAATGATATGTAAGGTGTTGTTTGCCTTATCTGCATATGCCCGGCAGACCAGAACGGAAGAATCCGCTTTTTGTATGATACCGTCAAAATAATCGCCGGAGTATGCAGTTGGCTGATAGAAAATGGCGGTTTCTTTTGTTGTAAGGTTATGATAAGTCAGAAAGCCGTTTACAAGCCGGACAATCTCGATATCATCCCCGTAGGTAAATCCGTTCTGCTCTAAAAGAGAATAGAAAGTTCTGGTAAATTCTTCCGGCAGTTCAATCCCCAGTTTTTCTGTGATAAGCATATCTACATATTCTTTAAATGAACCATACAGAAGTTCATTCAGCGTCATATTGCCCAACGTGGCAATCTGCTTCAAGCGTTTCTCATTGGGAAGATTCACACCCTTTTCCCAACTGTTTACAGAGCCTTTCGGGGCATTATCTATGATTTCCCCAAACTTCTGCATACTGTAACCGTATTTCTTGCGTATCTGTAAAATTCGTTTTCCTACTGCTTCTTTATTCACAAACATATGCACACCTCGTTTCTGTTTTCATCATAACACAAGATAAGGATAAATGTAAGGGTAAAATTATAATAAGTTATAAAAAGATATAGTTAAGCGTTTGAAATACAAAAATAAAAAGTAAGGGAAAAAGTAAAATAATTGTTGACAAGAAGAAAAAACAGGTCTATGATGAGGTTAAGAGGTAAGGAGAAAAGTAATGAAATAAATATAGACGTGGATATGAAAAGGACTTGTCACACTTACCAGACACTCATTCACCATGATTTCAAAAAAGGAGAAATGTAGCATGCAGATTACATTGACAAAAGAACAGGTCAGAGAAGCGTTCGGGGAACTCCGTTACATGGGAGCAGACTACTGCTACAAGTATGATAAGGAAACCCGGAAGAAAACCGAGGAAGTGGAAGCATTGAAACTTCACCTCGGAAGCATGAAACTTGGAAACAGCGTAGATATCCGTCTGGAAGCAACAGAACTTCCAAAGGTAGAGCCTTACACAGTGGTAGAACTAGAAGAAGCGGTATATGCCCCTTATGTGCAGAGAGGAAACTTCCCGGTATTGGTGGACAGAATCTCCTGCAAGGGTATCCGTGTTGTTACCGGAAAAGGAAACGTGTAGAGACTGTTCCCGGAAATTCTCTGCGGACTGCTCCGTACAGCGTGAAAGGAGCAAAGGGAGTAGAGAAGTTCCGGGAACGTGGCGAAAGCCACGGCATACTACGAAAGGCAGGGATGATGATAACAGAGGTAATGAAAATTTCAGAACCCCCCTATACTAACAGGGGGGTAACTCGTCAGAAAGAAGATTTGACAGCACTGATTGACTGGTGTCAGATTACTGTCAAAGGTGTAGACGTGTTCATAATCATAGAAGATATCTTGCGGATTCCACTGAGTTTTATGGAACTGCATGGTAAGGAAAAAGGAATTGCTGGACACGAACTGATAGCAAGATTTGACAATATCAAGATTCTGAAACCGACAGGAAATGCACAGTATGAGGGATTTCAGATTCTTATGAGTGGTTCGGGGTGCAGGAATTATGAAAATTTCCTTATGATGAATAAGGAAACATGGTTTGATTTTCTGGAAAGAGTTTGCAGATACCCGGTGAATTTTCCGAGGATAGACTTGGCAATCGACGATACAAAGCCTTATCTGTCTATCCCGGAATTGATTCGTCTGAAAAACGAGGGGCTGATATCTAGTCAGTTGCGTGATACAGCAGAGAATCGTTCTGATAGACTGAAAGAGGATGAAATAGAAGCGCAGGGAAAAACACTATATCTCGGCAGTAAACACAGTGATTTTCGGATTACATTCTATGAAAAGGGATATGAACAGGCAGAAAAGTTCGGAAAAGAACTCAACCCGGACTGGAACAGATATGAACTTCGATTCCGGCACAAAAAAGCGGTCAGATTAGTAGAAGAACTTCTGAAAGACAGGGATGTGGCACGGATTGCGTTGTCTGTATTAAACGAGAAAGTGCGGTTTTTACAGAAGCCGGAAAACAGCACGGTTACAAGAAAACGGCTTTATCCTACTTATCCCCCGTGGGAAGAACTCATGCAGGATGTAGGGAAGATAAAGTTGACCATGAATCCAGAGAAAAAGACACTGGAACGAACATGGCAGTGGCTGAACGTAGCAGTTTCGCCCTCTTTAAAGCTAATGGATAAAATCGGAAAACTGGATAACAGAGATTATATCCGCCAGCTAATAGAACGGGGGCAGATGAACGAAGAACAACAACGCATATATGAGGACTATAAAAAATCTTTCCTTTTGAGGGAAGAAGAAAGGAGAATCTTTGACAGAACATACACAGAAAACGATACAGACAAAGAAAGCCCTTACAGTGAATGAAGCGTCAGAGTATACGGGAATTGGAAGAAATAATCTGCGAAAGCTGATTACATGGCAGAAGATTCCGGTCATAAGGATTGGAAATAAGATTCTTATACGCTCTGAGGTTTTAGACCAGTTTTTGAAGAAAAACGAAGGGCATAATCTGAAAAATAAATATGAAGTAATTGCAGTATAAACACAAATAAGCATATAATACTGTCAGACCAGTTCTGATAGTCCTTGCACGGAAAGGAGCGTGCAGATTGGGCAAGGACTTAAAAGGAAATCCATTACCGCCGGGAATTATGCAGAGAAAAAGCGGAATTTACAGAGGGCGGTTTTATTACAAAGGAGAAACGTATACAAAAGATAATGCGGACTTAAAAAAGTTAGTTCAAGAAATGGAAGATTTACGCTATGAAGTCAAGCATGGGTTGAAAGGAAAGGGCGATAATATCACTCTGGATACATGGTTTGATATCTGGCTGAATACCCATAAGAAGCGGACTATCAAGGAGAGTACACAAGTACGTTATGATGATTTTTACAGACGTTACATAAAGAAGCAGATAGGAAAACAACGTGTGGCAGATTTTAATCCGATTATTTTGGAACGTCTGCTTCAGAATATGGCAGATGATGATTACAGCACAAAGACTATACGGGATGTGTATAATATTCTCAATGCTATGTTCAAATATGCAGTGCATAACAGGATTCTTACATTCAACCCATGTGCAGGAGTGGAAGTTCCCAAAACAAAGACAAAACAGATACGGGTACTGACTGTGAAAGAACAACGGGAAGTATTGGAACACGCAAAGGAGAGAATACACGAGAATCTCATACAGGTAGCACTCGGAACGGGAATGCGTGGCGGAGAACTGCTTGGGCTTACATGGGATGATGTAGATTTTCGGAAACGGGAAATTTCTGTAAATAAAACGTTGGTGTATATCAAAGATAAGGAAACAAAGAAGTATGTATTCAAGTACCAGACACCAAAGACAAAGAACAGTATACGGACGATTCCCATGCAGGACAGTGTGTATAAGGCTTTAAAACGTCAGTGGATTCAGTTGAAAGAAATGCAGTTGTCAGCTAGTGAATGGCAACCATTAGAGGGATTTGAAAATCTTGTGTTTGTTGGAAAGAACGGAAAACCGATTACAGAACACACCTTTCAAGTGACGTTAGACTGGATAGAAAAATCTATCAATAAGGAACGAAAAAAGCAGGCAGAGAAAAACAAGACAGTGTTTATACCGATTCCGCATTTTTATCCACATGCACTTCGTCATACTTTTGCAACGCGTTGTTTTGAAGCCGGGATTGACGCAAAGGTAGTACAAGGATTCCTCGGACATTATTCCATAGCAATCACACTGGATTTGTATACGCACGTCACAGATGATAAAGCAAAATCGGAAATGGATAAATTACAGAATTTGTATAAGGAAATCATATAATCAGAACAAGAATAAGAAAGAGAATAGAAAAGGTGCAACATTTCTTTAGAAAATTATTTGACCGAGATTTGACCGAAGCGGATTTTGCAACAAGTACAGAACAGCGAAAACCCGCTAACCACAAGGGCTAACGGGCTTCGTTGTTTTATAGTTATCTAAAGGAATGAGTTTAAGATAACCGTCGGAATCTGATATAACATACCCTTCTTTTTTTAATAGGCCAATGGCTCTGCTCACGCTTGGTTTGCTGAATCCCATGTGCTCGGCAACGTCAAGTGAGCGGACGCTTTGGCTGTTTTGCGATAATACATATATTGTTTCAAGATACATTTCTCCTGATTCGTGCATAATAATCTCCATTCTGCAGACGCATTTGCGTCTAATCTCCATTTCTAAAATAATTCCAAATAATAAAATAATTATAACATTGAAATAATTTATAAACAAGCTCGTAAAAAGTCAAATTTAGTTCATTGACATATACCCCAATGGGGTATAAAATGAGCTAAAAGGCTTAATGGGAGGAATAATGAAAGATATGGACTGCATTTGTAATAAAGAAGATAATGTGCATTGCGAAAACAGTCATAATAAGAAAAGTGATGTGCATTGCCATATAGATGCCACAAATAAGCAGAAAAAGCGTCAGCCCGGGGAATATCAGGATTTGATGAATCGTTTAAAAAGAATAGAGGGTCAGGTCAGAGGTGTTCAGAGAATGCTTGAACATGACGCTTACTGTACTGATATATTAGTGCAGGTATCTGCAATTAATGCAGCGCTTAACAGCTTTAATAAAGTCCTTTTGGCAAATCACGTAAGAACTTGTGTAGCAGATAACATACGAAAAGGAAATGACGATGTTATTGATGAGCTTGTTGCGCTTCTTCAAAAAATGATGAAGTAAGGAGGAATTTAGCCATGAAACAATATACTGTTAATGGAATGACTTGTGCGGCATGTGCTGCACGTGTTGAAAAGGCAGTATCAAAAGTGCCTGGAGTAGATTCATGTTCTGTAAGTCTGCTTACAAATTCAATGGGAGTTGAGGGAGAAGCTTCAGAGCGCGCAGTGATAGCTGCTGTAACCGATGCAGGGTATGGGGCAGAGTTAAAGGGTGGCAAAGCTTCGGTATCTTTGGGTAATGACGATGTATTGGCTGATCATGAGACGCCACGTCTTAAAAAGAGGTTAATCGCATCTGTGGCTGTACTTATTGTGCTTATGTATTTTTCGATGGGACATATGATGTGGAATTGGCCTGTGCCTGCATTTTTTCATGAAAATCATGTGGCAATGGGGATACTTCAAATGCTGTTGGCAGGCATTATAATGGTAATTAACCAAAAATATTTTATAAGCGGATTTAAGGCGGCGATTCATTTATCTCCTAACATGGATACGCTTGTTGCTATGGGTTCGTCTGTATCTTATTTATACAGCATATGGGCATTGTTTGCGATGAGCGGAGCGCAGGTTGCGGGCGGAAGTGATGCGGCGGCTGTGTATATGCACGAATTTTATTTTGAGACTGCTGCGATGATTCTTACGTTAATTACTGTAGGAAAAATGCTGGAATCACGTTCAAAAGGAAAGACTACAGATGCACTAAAAAGTCTTATGAAGCTGGCACCTAAAAATGCAACTGTTATTAAAAATGGTATAGAAGAGGTTGTGCCGGTTGAGAAGGTAAATAAAGGTGATATATTTGTTGTCCGTCCGGGAGAGAATATTCCTGTTGACGGGGTTGTATTAGAGGGAAGCAGTGCTGTTAATGAAGCGACTCTTACAGGAGAAAGTATACCTGTAGATAAAGAGACTGGTGATAATGTATCTGCGGCAACGATTAACCAGTCAGGGTTTATACGTTGTCAGGCAACTCGTGTAGGCGAAGATACGACTATTTCCCAGATTATTCAGATGGTGAGCGATGCGGCGGCTACAAAAGCACCTATCGCAAAAATTGCAGATAAGGTATCTGGTGTGTTTGTTCCTGTTGTGATTTCTATAGCACTGATAACGTTTATCGGCTGGCTGATAGCTGGAGAAAATGTCGGAAGTGCACTTTCTTATGGAATTGCTGTTCTTGTTATAAGCTGCCCTTGTGCATTGGGTTTGGCAACACCTGTTGCAATTATGGTAGGCAATGGCGTGGGGGCAAAAAACGGTATTTTATTTAAGACGGCAGCGTCTCTTGAAGCGGCAGGGAAAATTCAGATAGTTGCACTTGATAAGACCGGAACCATTACGGCAGGTGAGCCTGATGTTACTGATATTATTCCTGTGGCGGCAAAGGATGCAAATGAGCTGCTTGAAATTGCTTATACATTGGAAAGAAAGAGTGAACATCCGCTTGCAAAAGCTGTCTTAAAAAAGGCGGAGGAATTGAACATGTCGCCAAGAGAGGTGACTGATTTTGCGGCTGTTGCAGGGAACGGATTGTCTGCGAAATCAGGCGGACAGGTTCTTGTTGGCGGAAATTATAAGTTTATCAGTGAGCAGATTAGTGTGTCTGATACGGTAAAAGACCGATGTGATAAGCTGGCTTCAGAGGGCAAGACACCTATGTTTTTTGGAAGAGGCAGTGAGCTTATGGGAATTATAGCTGTTGCGGATGTTATTAAGGAGGACAGCCCTAAGGCTGTTTTGGAGCTTAAAAATATGGGTGTACATGTTGTTATGCTGACAGGAGATAACGAGCGTACAGCAAAGGCTATCGGCAGACAGGCAGGCGTCGATGAAGTCGTTGCCGGTGTTTTGCCTGATGGAAAAGAAGAAGTAATAAGAGTGTTAAAGGAGCATGGAAAAGTTGCAATGGTCGGAGACGGTATTAATGATGCGCCGGCACTGACGAGAGCCGATATAGGAATTGCAATAGGAGCAGGTACGGACGTGGCCATAGATGCGGCAGATATTGTACTTATGAAAAACAGGCTTATAGATGTTCCGGCAGCGATTCGTATGAGCCGTGCTGCTTTACACAATATACATGAAAATCTGTTTTGGGCATTCTTTTATAATATGATTGGTATTCCGCTTGCGGCAGGTCTGTTTGTGACATTTACAGGCTGGAAATTAAATCCTATGTTTGGAGCGGCGGCAATGAGCCTTTCAAGCGTATCTGTTGTTACAAATGCACTTCGCCTTAACCTGTTTAAGCTTTATGATGCGGGGAAAGATAAGAAGAACAGAAAAAATAAAAAACGTATTTCCGTTTCAATAATAAGCGGAGATGCAGTTAATGATAAGGAGGAAAATATAATGATAAGAACAATGAAAATTAAAGGTATGATGTGCAGCCATTGCGAAAATCATGTAAAGAAGGCATTGGAGGAGCTTAACGGAGTAGAGCATGCAGAAGTGAGCGCAGAGAGCGGAACGGCAGTTGTGACATTGACAAGCGATATTCCAGATGATACTTTAAGGGCAGCAGTTGAATCACAGGATTATGAGGTTATTGAGGTAAAGTAATTAAGTAAGTAATGCTAATTTTAAATTGCGTCACTGGGAAAGGTGGCGCAATTTTTGTAAGTATGTGCGGCGGGTGTGAAAAATCATGTTGATACGATAATTTTTCACACAGCTATTTTTTTCTTAAGCGAAAGCAAATAGCTTTAATGACAGGCGCAAATTTGAGATTTGCGTCGCCTCTTCGCGACAAGTCGTTCAGAAATGAAGATTAGTGTGATTTTAAAATAAGAAAATTCCTACAGTGTTATATATGGGGTAAAATAATGGGATACATAAAATATGCAGAAAACAAAGAAAATAAAAAAACAGAAGAAAGTATAAAGTATGAAGATATTTATGAGTCGCCGATAGGTAAGATTTTTATAAGCTGTAATGAAACAGGGTTAACAGAGGTCAGTTTTGTAAAAGAAGATATTTTGGCTGACAGAAAAAATACGGCAAATGCGGAAAATATAGAGAGTATAAAGAAGAATATTAGTATACTTACAGATACGAAACGCTGGCTCGATATTTATTTTTCGGGAAAAGAACCGGGATTTGTGCCGTCTTTTCATGTAAGCGGTACGCCCTTTCAGCTTGGTGTATGGAAAATACTGCAAAAAATCCCATATGCAAAGACAGTGACCTATGGGGAAATTGCAAAGGAGATTGCAAAAGAAAAAGGAATATCACGTATGTCCGCACAGGCAGTAGGAGGTGCTGTGGGGAGTAATAAAATAGGCATTATAATTCCTTGCCATCGTGTGGTTGGTGCAAACGGTAATCTCACAGGATACGCAGGGGGAATTTATAATAAAGAAGCGCTTTTGAGATTAGAGGGGGTTGATATGAGCGGAATGTATATTCAGCAATAGGTTTAGCGTTAAAATATCCTAAATTATGATTACACGGATTGTTTTAAAAAGTATTATGCAAGGGAGGAAAGCTTGTGGAGTATGAAAAGATAGAGCACACTTTTGAGCCGGTGTATGATGAATATTCGGAAATTCTGATTTTGGGAACATTTCCGTCTGTTAAATCGAGGGGAAATAATTTTTATTATGGGCATCCTCAAAACAGGTTTTGGAAAGTGATTGCAAATATAAACAATGTTCCTGTGCCGGAAAGTATTGACGAAAAAAGAAAATTACTGCTTGATTTACATATTGCCATATGGGATGTGGTTGCAAGCTGTAGTATAAGCGGCTCAAGCGACAGTTCAATAAAAGATGTTACAGCTAACGATATATCAAAGCTTCTTAAAGATACGAATATCAAAACTATTTATGGCAATGGCGCAAAGGCCTGTGAATTGTATAACAGATATGTGTATTCCAAAACTGGGCGCGCAATTGTGAAGCTCCCATCAACAAGTCCTGCTAATGCAGGTTACAGTCTGGAGCGGTTATGTGAGTTGTGGCGGAAGGCGTTGGCGCTAAAATAAGTCCGACATTAGGTTTTATACCGCTTATATAAATATCTGCATTATAATTTACCGACAGAAAATATGGCGAGAAAAAATAAATACCGTAAAAAATAATAAAGGCCGCCAGAGTGATATATAAACCCCAAAGTGAGAATTTTAAAGAAGTACAACTTTTATGTAAAAATTTTGTAAAAGTGCTTAAAATCAGTGGTGTATTTTGTAAAAATATGGTAATTTATCACAAGACAGAGCTAAATTGTATTTAATAAAGGAGGATATATTTTAATGAATAAGAAATTACGCTTTAGTCGCAAAAGTGCTTTGAAATTAGGTACACTTGTTATGGCCGGAATAATGACTGTTTCATCAGTATTTGTTTCGACACCAAAAGTCATTTATGCAGATAATGCAGCGGCTGCGAATGTTGTAACTGAAATACCGGGGACAGTATCAACTGAGAGCAGTTACAATAGTTCATTTCTTTCAATAACAGGATTTGCTTCAGTTAATGGGAATGTTCATGACAGAAGTGAATATGTTGGAACTGAGTATTACAGAGTAATTGATGATGAGAAGGATTTCCTTGATGCAATTAAGGATGCTCAGTCCGGAAAAGTTAAGGTTATGGAAATCACAAAGGATTTGGATCTTGGATATAAGTATCTTACAGAGTTACTTACAAAAGACGTTCTTAGAAAGTACAATTTTGTAAGGGAATATAAAAGACCATCTAATGAATTAACTAATGTAAATGGTGGATTTACAAATCCGCTTATGGAAAAAAGCGGAGTAACACAGATAAACATAGGTAATATTGATGGGCTTACAATTTTTTCACCGAATGGAAATGCTATTAAGCATACAGAGCTTAAGATTACAGGTAATGATATTGTTATCAGAAATCTCCACTTCAAAGAGATGTGGCAGTGGGATGACGCAGGTGCACAGAAAGAAGTCGGCTGGTCTAACATGAAGATTAACGGCGGTAAAAATATCTGGGTCGATCACTGTACATTTGAAATTGCTTCTGATGGTAACATCGACTTAGAGAACGGTGCAACAGGAGTTACAATTTCATGGTGTAAAATTGGTGATGAAGCAACTGAAAAACCATCAGAAGACAGCTCTATTTATCAGTCAATCATGTTTATGGAGGGCAGATATCAGAAGGGTGAACTTAAGGCAGATACAAGTTTATATCATCAGTTAAGAACAGGCGGCGCAACACCTGAGCAGATTATGGCATATACAGCATACCATAAGAAATGTCACTTAAACGGTACAGGTGATAAGGATTTCGTTAACTATAAGAGAAGTAACGGAACAGTTGTAGAGGATGCAAACAGCAATATCAGACTTACACTTGCATACAACCACTACCTCAATCCAGGACAGCGTGTTCCTATGATCAGACAGGGTGTAGGTAACCTTATCAACTGCTACATTGATGATTCAACACATCAGACAGCGGCAGCAGCACATCCAATTTTTGCAGAAAAAGGACCATACTCATTATCACGTTGTATTAATTCAAGAAACGGTGCATCTATTGCAGCCGACACATGTGTATTTGAGGGAGTTGAGGAACCGATTACAGGTGCAGAGTATCAGGGTATGGACACTAATTACATGGCTCCTGAATGGGCAATTATGTTCCAGAATGTAAAGAATAATGCTTTGATTGTTAATTCAACAGTAACTAACTCAAAGGGTACATATACAGGAAGCAGCTGGGATAACAATGGTGATAACTTATTTACAACAGGATTCAGATACAAAGATAAATCAACAGTTGGAAACTGGGCATGGGCTTCACACATTGTAAATGAAGACCAGTATGAGAAGAGAAATTACACTGTTGAAGAAGCAAAGCCAATGGAATTTACATATGATACAAACGGAGTACTTCCATATCAGTATCAGACACTTCCGCTTGAGGATGTCAAGGAAGTTGTAGGTTCAAAATCAGGCGCAGGCGTTATGGAAATGACAAGTGCTGAATGGACGAAGACAAAGTACATTGCAGCTGACTACAGTGCAGTCGATGCTGCAATCGAGAAGGCTAATGCTTTAAATCCTGAAGATTATGTGGATTTCTCAGGTGTTACAGCAGCTATTGAGGCAGTAGACAGAGATCTTATGTCAGATGATCAGACAAAGGTTGACGCAATGGCTAAGGCAATCGAAGATGCAATAGCAGCACTTGTTAAGGTTGATAATTCAGATGACACAAATGTACCATCAGATCCGGATAAGGGTGATGGAGAAGATACTTCTAATGAACCAACTGAGCCGGATTCAGTACCAGAACCTGATGAAGAAGGCGAAGCACCTAAGACAGGTGACAGCAATATGGCAATGATGTATATCTTATTGCTCGGTTCATCAGCAGGAATAGCTGGAATTACAGCTTTAATGAGAAAGAAATGTAAAAATTAATTGATAGCAAAACCCTTTTTCTGTCGGCAGCCTAAGCTGCCGACAGTTTTTTACTTTATAGGAAATTGCGTCGAAGACGCATTCTGATAACAAGTTTGCGAAGCAAATCTTGCGCGTCGTGAGCGACGCTTTTTTATGGAAAAGTATTGACATGTCAATCAAAAAATGCGGCCGCTTTAGCTACTGATTTATTTCTAGATGTAGCTAAAGCGGCCCTTGTAATTAGAAATCATCTTTTTGCAAGGAGGACACCGCATGGATAGAAAATCTCAAGAATGTTCCTGTAGTTATCACAAACAAACATGTAGTATCTACAGCAATAAAAAAAGAAGCAGATCCCGAAGTGCTGCTTCATCAATTTTTTCGTAAGTGTCCGTACACTTACTGTGCTTGTTCATATACTAATCGTGTAAGAACAATTTTAAGTATAATGCTTATATTATTATACCATAGTTTGGAAAAATAAAAAATTATATTTCATCAACGTTTCATAAAAGGTGTGTAGAATGTTATTGAAAGTAGTTATAAAATGCTATTGTGTAAAAAATAAAGGAGGAATAATTTATGAAAAAATGCTTGTCCAGTAGATGCAATTAGTTATGGAGTAAGAAAATAGAAAGGAGTAGTTAGGAAAGTGATAAAAAATGCTATAGCATATATTACAAGAAAGAGAAATAGAACTTTAATAATTTTTATCATATTAACTATAGTTCTTTCTTGCTTGTATTCTTGTTTAACAATAATGAAATCAAGCGATGAAATAGAAAAGGCTTTATATGAAAGTTCTAATTCTTCAATATCAATAACAAAAAAAGATGGTAACTATTTTAATGTTAATGAATTTAAAGATATTGAAAAAATAAAAGAAATTGAAGAAAAAATAATTCAATATGATGGATTAGCAAAGCTAAAAGATGCTAAAGTAGTTAGCGGAGAACAAAGAATAAATAGAGAAGATTTATCTGACGAATTTAAGAATGTTGTTTCACTCGAAGCTACAAATAATACTAAAAGAAATATTTTATTTAGTAGTGGAGTATTTACAATTAAAGAAGGTAAAAATATAGGAGAAAATGATAAGGATTCAATTATTGTTCATGAAGAATTTGCTAAACAAAACAATCTAAAATTAGGTGATGAAGTTGATCTTGAATTACTAGATATTGAAAAAAGTGGAAAGATAAAAAGTCATAAATTTAAAATTATAGGGATCTTTTCTGGTAAAAAACATGAAACATATACAGGGCTATCTTCTGATTTTAGCGAAAATATGGTGTTTGTAGATTATTCAACAAGCCAAGAGATATTAAATAAATCAGATAATAATAAAATTGCAAATAAAATTTTAATGTATTCTGGTAGTGCAGAATCTACAGACTTAGCCTTAAACAAATTGAAAGAGCTTAAAATTGATGAGTCAAAGTATTTTGTTGAAAAAGATTCTAATGCGTTTGAAGAGTCTTTGGAGTCAGTGAGTGGAATAAAACACATAATAAAAATAATGACTTATTCTATTATGTTAGGTGGGATGGTTGTTCTTTCATTAATCTTGATTCTATGGTTAAGAGAAAGAATTTATGAAATAGGTATATTTTTATCTATTGGAACATCTAAGATACATATTATAATGCAATTTATATTCGAGTTATTATTCATATCGATACCAAGTATAATATCTTCCTTATTTTTAGGAAATGTATTACTAAAAGTAATTGCAGGTGGAATCGTTAACTCAGAGGACTCAATGATTTCTGGTGGAAGTTTAATAAATGATAGTTTTATGTTAAATATTACAATACTTGGACAAAGTTATTTAATATTAATAAGTATTATTGTTTTATCAGTTGTATTTGCTTCTTCATTAATATTAATCAAGAAGCCTAAAGAAATATTATCAAAAATAAGTTAGGAGAAAATGATGGAAATATTAGAAATAAAGAATGTATCATATAGTTATGCCAATTCTAAAGAAAAAGTTTTGTCAGGAGTAAATCAAAAATTTGAACTTGGGAAGTTTTATGCGATAGTAGGAAAGTCAGGAGCAGGAAAATCTACACTTCTTTCCTTACTTGCTGGACTCGATAAACCTAAAACAGGACAAATATTGTTTAAGAATGAAGATATACAAAAGAAAGGATATAGTAATCATAGAAAAAATAATATATCTTTAGTATTTCAAAACTATAATTTAATAGATTATTTATCGCCTATTGAAAATATTAGATTAGTGAATAAATCAGCAGATGAAAGTATCTTGTTTGAACTAGGCTTAGATAAAAAACAAATAAAAAGAAATGTTATGAAATTATCTGGTGGACAGCAGCAAAGAGTAGCTATTGCCAGAGCATTGGTATCAGATGCTCCAATAATACTAGCTGATGAGCCTACTGGTAATCTAGACAGTGTTACTGCCGGAGAAATAATTAATATATTAAAGACATTAGCTAAAGATAGAAATAAATGTGTAATAGTTGTAACACACAGTAAGGAAGTATCAGATTCTGCGGATATCATTTTAGAACTAAGTGGTAAAAAGTTAAAAAAAGTAAATAAAATGAATTT
>OGHF01000837.1_pt1 | contig 19863 bp, 20 predicted proteins | sample 1571481 | NCBI WGS metagenome assembly OGHF01 (sample SAMEA2581952, study PRJEB24529) | metagenome | biome: Human gut stool | place: China | collected 2011
TGCGCCTCCGCCTGGACCGGCGGCGGCCCTTCCAGGCCGTTCTCAGTCCTCTGCGCCGCAGGGCTGCGGGCCTGGCGGCCCACTGCCTCCGGCTCTGCGCTTCCAGAGGATTCCGACAGGGGATCAAACAGAGCAGGTCCCAGGGCATCCATCCAATGTGCGGCCGTTTCCGCCTCTTCCTCCTCCAGCTGGTCCAGCAACTCCTCCAGATAGTCCGTCATGCCTTGGCCCCCTTCCGCAGCCGCTCATACCGCTCCTGGTCAAAGGCGGGGTTGACCGCCCCCTCCCCCTGACCGGAGGGGGCCCCGCATACCGGGCATCGGGACTCCGCTGCCCGGGCGCGGCAGACGGGGCACAGCCGTTCCAGTTCCTCCTCCTGATCCAGCGCCAGGTGGGACAGGCACCACACATAGTCCCGGTCCCTCATAGCCTGTGCTCTCGGCTCTGAGGGCAGCGCGCCAAAAGCTTTCAGCACCCGCCAGCGCAGCCGGTCCGCCCCGTCGGAGGCTAGTTTTTTTTTAGCGCCTCGGCTTCCTCCTGCCCCATGGTGAGGGCCGGATTTTCTTCCCGGTTAAACTGGCTCCAGGTCTTGGCCAGGGCGGCGATCTCCTCCACCCGCAGCCCCGCCAGGACCGCCTCGCCGCCGAAAAATATTGGGCTGCCCTCCTCCGTCTCCAGAGCCCGGGCCAGCAGGCAGGCATTGGAGCACAGGGCGTGCTCTTTGGGCGCCCGGGCCAGCCCCTCCGCCTCCCGGCGGGCCTCCAGCACCTCCAGGGCGGAGAGAAGCCGCAGCTCCCTCCCGTCCTCCAGCTTCAGCCGTTCCCGTCTCTCCAGCATATCACACCGCCGTTTCAATCCGCCTGGCCGCTACGATGGTGATCTTCTCCACCACCATGGCCCCCAGCGCGCCTGTCTCGCCGATGGAGCTCCACTGGCAGCCGGAGTAGATGATCTTCCGGTCCGGCTTGCAGATGACCAGGGAAAAGTCGCTCAGGCCGTAGAAGTCGATCCCGTCCCGGATGGCCTCGTCCGTGGCGTACAGCCGGGTCAGCTCCAGCACATGGGTGGTCTGCCCGGGGACAGTAGCCACCGGCTCCTCCTCGCCGAAGGCCTCCACCGCCCGGCTGGTCTTGGAGGCCCTGGCGGTATAGCTCTGCACCACCGCCGCCTTGACCCCGTTCACTTCCAGATAAATGTCACTGCTGGTGGGAAATCCCGCAATGCTCAATGTACTCCCTCCTGTCTCCTCAGATGGTGATGCTGGCCGTCAGCCAGATCTGGTTCAGCCCGTGGGCCACCGTAAAGGCAAATTCCACAAGACACACCGTGGGGTTCTCCGGAAGCGCGGTCACCGTCACGCCGTCGTAGCCGGTGATGATCTCCCGGGCCTTTTTGTTCTCCAATTCCAGCACCACCTGAGACCGGATGGCCCCCCGGCTCTGCTCCGTATTTTTCGCCCGGCGGAAGCGGGCACGCAGGCTCTCCCGGATGGCCGGGATCACGTCATCCACGATCAATACTGTGGACAGCTCCCTCCATGTGGCGTCCTCACTTTCCCCGGAGCGGGTCCTGGTGGTGATCCCCCGGACCACCGAGACCGTCCCCGCCCTGCTGTCCAACGGCGTCACACCGCCCCGGACCAGCAGATCGATGTCGTTGTCTCCGTACTGGGTTGACAGCCCGTTCAGCCCCAGCAGCTCCGCGCCGCCCAGGGGGACCGCCGGATCTCCCTGTCCCGCGATGGCTCCCGCCACCGCCGCCGCGGCGGTGAGACCGGACAGGGCCGTCCCCTTTTCTGATACCCCGCCGGGCGCGGCCAGCACCACCCGTTCGCTGTTCAGCGCCTTGGCCCGGTCCGTCAGTGCGGTGACGCTTTCCTCCGCCCCACCAGCCACCACGGCGATGCGCTCTCGCCGTGCGGCTGAGGCGGCCGTCACGCTGTCCCGCAGCTTCTGCTGTACCTCCTGGTCCGTGCTGTCGCACACCACCACGCTGAGGTCCTCCATGCCGGACATGGCCGCAAAGGCGGCCTCATAGCCCTCGGCATTTGCCACGGGGACGACGGCTACCGCCGCCGCCCCGTTGAGCAGGATCACCCGGATCAGCTCCGCCATATCCTGGCTGTCCGCCTGGCTGCCAAAGGTGGATACCGCCTCCTCATAGCTGGTGATGGTCTGGATCACGCCGGCCTCCGCCTTGGTGTTCACCGCCGCCAGGCCCACCGTTTTTCTCCCGCCGCTTCCGCGGACCAGGGAGGACGCGCCATAGACGGAGTACACCCCCGGGCGCTCGTGTGTGGTCACATTCATTGATGACTCTCCCCTCTGACCTCAAAGTCCAAAAATGCGCCGCCAGGCTCTGTCACGGCGTACAGGCAGGCGGTGCATACCGCTTGGGCCGGCCGTTTCAGCAGACGGCTGTCCCGGTCGTACCCGGTCTCGCCGCAGGAAAACTCCCGGATGTCCAGCCCCTCTGGGCCCGCTCCGGCGCAGGCCCCCGCCAGCTGGTCCAGGGCGGCCTGTATGGCCCCCTCTCCAAGCTTGGGCGGGGCATAGAGGTCCAGACCGAAGGTGAACTGCACCTTCTGACCATAGACCTCCACCCACTGTTCCCGCTCCTTGTCGTATCGTTCGCCCAGATAGTGCTGAAATCCGGCGGGTCCGGCCTGACATCCCCGGAGGGATACCACAGCCACCGGCCCATCCAGCTGCTCCCGAGGCTCTGCCGGCCAGTCGGTCATGGCCCGGAGCCCTTTCTCCCGCAGGAAAGCCGCCAACCGCTCCCGGAGCCCATCCAGCCCGCCGCTCATGCGCCCGCCTCCCGGTCTCTGGGCCGGAGCACCGCCCACACATGGGAGGGCCGGCGGCCAGCCTGAATGGGATGGGCCGTCTGCACCTCATAGCCGGTCCCATTCCACTCCACCCAGCACCCCGGCGTCAGCGGCTCCTCCGGCTTTCCGAGATATAAAAAGCGGTCCTCCCGCCGCAGGCCCAGGGGGCTGGGGGCCTCCTGGGCCCGGTCCCGCTCTGTGACCGCTTGGAGGAACGCCTGTGTCCGAACCGTCTCCTCTCCCCGGTGAAGGGCCACGCTCTGCCCGTACCGGGCCAGCAGGGCGGCCCATTCCCGCTCCATCATCCTGCCACCCCCTGAAAGGAAAATCCACCGTCCACCAGATAGGGGGCCATCAGCCGCTCCGCCTGGGCAGTCAGCTCCGCCGCGCCCTGCCCGGTCCTGTGGATGGTCAGGTTTCCGGCGGTGAAGGAGGCGACGCCCGCCTCCCCTGCCTGGAGCCATGCCAGCACCATCCAGGCGGCCGCCGGCACAAAGGCGCTCTCACAATCCTCCGGCGTCAGGCCGGGGCGCAGCCGCCCCGCCAGTTCCGTCTCCGCCGCCTGACAGAGCATGACCAACAGCTCCTCCTGATCCGTCCCGCCCCCCAGGGTGCGGACCAGGGCCTGGATCCGCCCGGTCACGACGCCTTCACCGTCAGCACGCGGGAGGCCCCTTGGAACAGCTTGGCAAAGCCGCTGATGGTGGTGATGGCCGCACGCTCCAGCTGCCGGTCGATCAGCTTGTCGTACTCCACCGTCACATCGCTGCCCTGCACCAGCTCCAGGGCATACCGCTTGTCCAGGCCGATGGCGGTGTTTTTGGGCAGCACGGAGGTGCGCAGCAGGGTGGCGCCCAGAGGGGTGGACAGCTTGCCGGTGCCCTGGAAGTTCAGACCGGTGAGGGGGTTCTGGAACTCCGCCAGCTTGAGCATCTTCAGCAGCACATCGGAGCTGACCAGCAGCGTGTTCATCTCATAGGGGTCGAAGGCCGCCCAGAAGTCCACCAGCTCGTCATAGGTGAGCACGCCGGCGCCCTTGGTCTCTGAGGCGGCGGCTGCGTTGTCGTTACCGTCCCCGTGGATCAGCACCTCCACCGCGTCGGCCAGCAGCATCTGGGCGATGTGGCTGCCGATCTGGCGCAGAGTGACAGAAAATAGGTCCAGTTTCTGATAGCGCACCGCCTCATAGCTGGCCACCAGCATCCGGCCCCGCTTGCGCAGCTTCACCAGATTGGCCTGCACCTGAATGGTGGTGGCGGGGATGGATGCGCCCTCGTCCACCGCCTTCAGCTCCTTGCTGTCCCCTCCGGCCTGGGCGGTGATGGAGCGGTAGTCCATCCCCTCGAACCGGGTGGTGGCGGCGGTGATGGAGGGGAGCAGATCCCCCTCCTCCATGCCCTGGCGCACCGAGCGGGCAATGTACTCTGGGAAGAGCACCGCGGAGTCCGCGGTGCGGAAAAATTTCTCCACCGGGTCGGAGGCCGCCCCCCGCACCTTGATGTCAAAGCGCTTCAGCTGCCGCTGAAAGGCGTCCAGCCCCTCCATGCCGGTTCCCTTGTACTGCTCGGAGGGGTCCAGACGCTCCAGCACCTGGGTAAAGGAGCGGCCCGCCTCCTGATACATCCCCTTTTCCAGCTTGATGGTGTCGCAATGATTTGCCATATTCAAAGCCTCCTTTTTCAACTTACAGGCAGACCACGGCGGTGTGACCGCTGTTGTCCGCACTGACCACCAGGACCTCCGTACCTCCGGTGGAGACGGGCTTCACGCCGCCGGTCCCGTCGGCGGCCAGCTTCACCCGGCCCAGCGTCACTGTGCCGGAGGTTGGCAGACAGGCGAACCCCTTCACCTGCACCCCGGCGAACCCGCTCCGCACCGACAGGGCCAGCCCGCAGAAGGCGTCTCCGTCCGTGCAGGCCCCCACCTCGCCGTTTCCAGTGATCTTCACCACCTGACCGGGCTTCATATCCTCTCGGGCCGCGAAAGTAGCGGTCACCATGCCGATGTCCTCAAACGAAACCTTGCTCATTCTGACTCCTCCTTTGATGGTTGTTTCTCCCTCAAATCAAAAATGCTCCGTCCTCCCGGGGCTCCTCTCCCGGCTTCTGGGCATATTCCAGCTGGACCGGCAGGGGATAGCGCTCCCGGGCTCTGGCCTGATAGGCCCGCTTCAGGGCCTGAAGCTCCTCCGCGTCCAGCTTGTCCGTGATCTGCTTCAGCACAGTCCGGTCCAGGCCGCTGTCCGCCAGTGCTCCCATCCGCACCACCTCCTCCCGGAGCGTGAACAGCCACTTCCGGCCCAGGGCTGCCTCCCGCTCCAGCCCATCCAGCTCCCGGATACACAGGTCCCGGCCCGCCGCCAGCTCCCGGAGGGTCTGCGCGGGCTCCCCGGCGGGACAGAGCCCCTTCACCACACCGGCCCCGGGCTGGGCGGGCACCGCCACAAAGGAGAACTCATAGGCGTCCACGGCCTCCTCCAGCTGGAAAAAACACCGCGCTCCGTCATAGACCTCCCCGGGCTTGTGTCCGCAGTCCTGCCCACGCTCCGTACTGCAGATGGAGCATACCGCCCGCTTCACAGCGCAGCCCACGCTGACCTCCTTCTTGATACCCCCCTCGATCTCTGCGATCAGGCCTTGGTTGTCCGGGGTGCGCACCATATAGGCCCAGCCCTTCAGCCAGCAGTAGCCGTCTCCCGCCTGGGTGAGGCGCTCCGGCTCCCGCACCACCTCCGTGCGGTAGAGCCGGGCGGCCTGTCCCCGGGCGCTCCAGCTGTGGTCGAACAGTCCGCTCTTGCCCACAAACAGGGGGGCCAGCTGCTCCAGCGTTTTCTCCGGGAACCGCTCCTGGTCCCTGTCCACCTCGTTGTCGCACAGACACAGGGAGAAGACATATACCTCCTCCGCAGACAGCGAGGCCCGGCTCAGCCGGTTGATGTCCTCCAGATGGCCGGGCAGCAGGCCGCTGCTGGCAGGCTGCCGGGATGTTTTTTGGATCCTCATGTGTTCTCCTTTCTGATCTGTTCCGCCTGGGCGTGATAGAGCTCTGCCCGGGCCTCCTCCACCAGATCCTGCAAATTGATGTCCTCCCACTCCACCTCCAGGTCCTCAGACCAGCCGTGGAGCCTCAGCCACAGCCGGCACACCCGCCGGACCGCAGGCTCCAGGCTCCGCCGGATGGCGGTGATCTCGCTGGTGAGCAGGTCGGCCTGCTGGGCGCTCATCCGCTCCGTGGACGACCAGGACAGCCCCAGGAGGAAGGGCGGGATCCCGGTCCGGGCGATCAGCTGCTCCAGGATCTGACGCACCGGGACCTCGCTGTCCAGCACCTGGCTGTCCGCGCCGATGACCTTGATGTCCACATCCCCCACCGCGACAAAGTCCCGTACTGCCCCCTGGCGGCCCGCCTGCATGGCGGCGGACCACTCCCGGGCGATCTGCTGTCCCCGCTCCTGGGCGGAGAGTCCATCCCGCTCCCCGGGCCTGCACACCACCGCGAAGCGCAGGTTTCCCGCCCGCTCCCAGTTCTGTCCCAGCGCCTGATAGATCTTCAGCAGGATCCCGCTGAGGAACGGCATGGAGCGCAGCAGAGACACGCCGTATGGGTTGTCCGTCCCCGGCTGAAATGGGGTAAAGAGCAGCAGCTCCTGCCAGGGCAGTTCCACCGGCTGGCCGTTCCGCCCCCGGGCGCACAGCTGGAACTCCAGGGGTGTCTCCCCCTCCCGGATCTCGATCTGTCCGGGGTCAGCGCACAGCAGGGCGGCAATGTCCCGCCCCTCCCGGTCCAGCACCATCTCGCCCACCCCCTGACCACAGGTGAGCATGGAGTCCAGATACTGGTCCAGAAAGGACTGGAGCCCCCGCTGTCCGCGGCCGGTGTCCACCTCCTGAAGGAACCGTTCCAACCCCGCCTGGGCCCCTCCCGCACCGCACCGGACCTGTACGCCCCCGCACAGCCGCACCAGCTTCATCAGGGCGGCGTCCACGATGGGGACCGCCTCCCGGATGGCCCGGTACAGCTCCAGCTCCCCCCGGCGCAGGGGCACATACCGGTCCAGCGCGCCGAAGGGATGCCCCTCCTGGTCCCGAAGCTGGACCTCAGGCGGCTGCGCCGCCGGTTTTTTCCGCATGAACCATTTCAATTTCTTCCCTCCATTCCCGCTGTTCGGATACGGGCGGCCTCTCTCATCCGCCGCCCCGCTCCACCGTACTGGCGAAGAATCCATCCGTTCTCCGGCCTGCCACTGTAACAGCAAAATACCGGATGTCATCCATGGCGCGGTCGTGTCTCCCCACCCGGCCGCAGCCGGGCGGGGGCCCCGGATCTCATTTTCCTTGGGCGGAGTGGATCCGCCCTGGGACAATTTTCCGCTCCGCTTCAAATTGACGGCGGTCCCCGCCGCCCCATCGGAGATGGGGCCCAGGAACACGCCCACGCCATTCATCCGCTTCGCTCCACCGCACCGGCGAAGAACCCTTCTGACCGCCGGCTGGCCACAGTGACCGCGAAATACCGTATATCGTCCATAGCGTGGTCGTGTTCCTTCACTACCCGGTCACCGGTGGCCGCGGTGTCCCATCGGTACAGTCCAAACTCCTGGATGGCGTCCTCACAGGGGGAACAGATCACCAGCTGCCCGGCCCGGAGCAGTTCCGCGGTGCGCCGGATGCCGGAGAGCACCTCATTTTCCGCCCGGTACACCGTCCAGCCGCGCCGGATCAGCTCCTCCCGGAAGCTGGCCGCCGACGGATCCAGCACCACCCCGCGGATGTCCCGCCCGCCGGCCAGCCGGGCCAAGTCGTCGGCGTACTCCCCGTCGGTCTGCTGCCGTCCGGTTTTCCGGGAGTCATAGTAAAATTCCGCCGTCCGGTACCACACGCCGCCCTTCTGCCCCCACAACCCCATGGAGGTGGGGTTTACCGTCCCATAGTCACAGGAGATGTACCACGGCCCATCCAGACTCTCCGGGACCGGCTGTACCAGTTCGGGGCCGAAAAAGTCATAGACCAGCCCCTCCGCCGCCGCCCATTCGCCCAGCACGAACCTCCGGTAGAAGGTCCCCCGAAACATGGCCTTATATCGGGCCAGTACCTCCGGGGACAGCCCGGGGTTGTCCGCCATGGTGAAGGTCAGGTGCAGCGCCCCTTTCTCCTCCGCCTTCCGGATCCACTCCTGATAGAACCAGTGCCCCGGGCTCTCCGGGTTGCAGGTAAACCACAGCCGGCTCCCCTCTACTGAGCACCGGGCGCAGACCTGTTCCACAAAGGAGCGGGGCATCAGCACCGCCTCGTCCAGCAGGGCGCCTGCCAGGGTGACGCCCTGGATCAGACCGGCGGCCCGCTCATCCGATCCACCGAACAGGAGAAAGGTATTTTCCCGCTCTCCCAGCCGCAGGGTGATCTGCCCCCGGGAGAGCCGTTCCGTCCAGGAAAAGCCCAGCGCCCGCAGAACGGGCTGAACCTCAGACCAAAGGTTCCGCCGCACTGACTGAATGGTCTTGCCGCACAGGGCGAAGCGCCTGCCCTGAAAGGTGAGCGTCGCCCAGCACAGGAAGGACAGCCCCGCACACAGCGTTTTGCCGCTGCGCACCGCCCCACCGCAGATCAGGGCCTGATGACCGCAGTCGGTGGAACCGGGCCGCCACCAGGTGAGGACCCGCCGCTGCTTGGGGGAAAAGACCAGCGGCGTCACTCCTCCCGGTCCTCCATCCGCCGGAACAGCTGTTCCAGCTGCTCCTCACCGCTGGGTCCGCTCAACTCCAGAAGGCGCTCCAGCGCTTTCATCCGGTCGGTGAATTTCAGTTCCACCGTCCCCGCCCCGCTGCGCCGGAATTCCGTCAGGGCAGCCAGGTCCAGTCGGCCGATGGACTCCCGCTCCTCCTCCGGGAGATAGGCCAGCTTTACCGCGTCATTCACCTTGGCGCAGGCCAGCCGCCGCATCTGCTCCAGAAGGATGTCCCGGCTCAGCCGGCTTTCATGTTTCTTCACGCGATCCCTCCTCACCCCTGGCGGGCAGTGGAGGAAAGTTGTACGTTTACGGTCACATTACGAAAATTTTTTAAAATGCCCGGAAAATGCCGGCTCGCTTTCCACAAGATCCGGGCGAATGTGGAAAACCAGTTCTGTGACGCGCCGCCTGTGAAATTCCCGCTGGCGGCTTTGTTTTACATTTTTTTCTAAATGCTTGTGTTATGGTAGAGGGAGCAAAATTTACCGTCCTCTCTGCTTGTATAGAAGCCGTTCGTCCTCCACATCCTGTTTGCACATAGAATACAACATCCGGATCGGGAGGTACTTGGCATGAAAAAGAGAATTGTTTCCCTGCTGCTGGCAGCGGCCCTGCTTACAGGCGCGGCATCGGCGGCAGGAGAGGAGGGTGCAGCGGAGCAGCCGGACCTGGACCTCTCCGCCGCCTCGGCGGTATTGATGGAGAAGGAGACGGGCGCTCTTCTCTATGAAAAGGAGTCCCACCAGCAGCTGGAGCCCGCCAGCGTGACCAAGGTGATGACCCTGCTGCTCATTATGGAGGACCTGGACAGCGGGCGGCTGTCCAAAGAGGACCTGGTCACGGTCTCCGCCGCCGCCGCGGGGATGGGCGGTTCCCAGGTCTATTTGAAGGAGGGGGAGCAGCTGTCCGCCGGCGAGCTCATCAAGTGCATCGCGGTGGTCTCAGGCAACGACGCGGCGGTGGCCATGGCGGAGCACCTGGCCGGCAGCGAGGCCGCCTTCGTGGAGCGGATGAACCGGCGGGCCCAGGAGCTGGGCATGAAGGACACCGCCTTTGTCAACTGCACCGGCCTTCCGGCCGCCGGACACCATAGCTCGGCCTATGACATCGCCCTCATGTCCCGGGAGCTGATCCTGCACCACCCGGACATCCGGACGTATACCACCATCTGGATGGACTCCATCCGGGATGGTGCCTTCGGCCTGACCAATACCAACCGTCTGGTGCGCTTTTATCCCGGAGCCACGGGGCTGAAGACCGGCTCCACGGACTCCGCCCTCTACTGCCTGTCCGCCACTGCGGAGCGGGACGGCATGGAGCTCATCGCCGTGGTGATGAAGGCCCCCAGCTCCGCCCACCGCTTTGACGACGCCAAGGCTCTGCTGGACTACGGCTTTTCCGCCTGGTCTCTGGTCAGCGTCTATCCAGATTCCCCTCTGGCCCCCATTCCGGTGCTGCTGGGGACCGTGGATCAGATCCAGCCCCAGCTGGCCCGGGACTGCCGCCTGCTGGTCCGGAAGGGGCAGGAGGGGGCGGTGACCACCCGCCTGACTCTGGCCCAGGATCTGGAGGCCCCGGTGGAGCCTGGACAGACCGTGGGTGAGCTGGAGGTCTCTGTGGATGGTCAGGTGCGGGATACTGTGCCCATTCTGGCCGCGCAGGGTGCCGGGCGTCTGACTGTGCCCCGGATTTTCACCCGTCTGCTCCGTCAGCTGCTGATGGCTGGGTAAGTCCCCGCCGGGGAGGCGCGGCGTCCCGCGCCCTCCCCGGCAGATTTCCAGTTCCGGCGCGTCCCGCCGCCCGGAATCCTGTAATTAACCTCCTTTTGACTTGACGGTCTCCTGTGCCTGTTGTATAATTTATATAAATATCAGGGGAGGTATTTTTGCAAGGTTGTCATTTTCGATGCACCACACTGTGAAATCCATGGGAATGAGGTGATCTCATTGGTCAAATATAATGGAAAACTGTCTGAATACGACCTGTTTTTGGAGTTGGAGGCGTTTTCCGAGGGCAGAAGCTGCCACGCATGGCGCTGCTTTGGCGCACATCCCTGCCGAAAGGACGGACAGGAGGGCTACCTCTTCCGGGTCTGGGCGCCCAACGCCAGGCAGGTCTGTGTCTTTGGTGATTTTAACGGATGGGACGAAAACGCTGCCCCTCTGGAAAAGTTGGAGGGCGGCATCTGGGAGGGCTTTCTGCCCGGCCTGAAGCGCTATGATACATACAAATACGTCATCCACGCCGCCGACGGAACGGTGACGGCCAAGGCCGATCCATACGCCTTCCATGCTGAGACCCGTCCCGGGAACGCGTCCAAGATCTATGAGCTGGATGAGTATCCCTGGGGGGATGCCGGCTGGATGGACTACCGGGCCAAAAACCCGCCCTACCGCCGGCCCATGAACATCTACGAATGCCATCTGGGGTCCTGGCGCCGCACCGGCGAGGGTGAGTTTCTCTCCTACCGGGACACCGCTCGCTATCTGGTGCCCTATGTCAAGGAGATGGGTTACACCCATGTGGAGCTGCTCCCTGTCATGGAGCACCCCCTGGACGCCTCCTGGGGCTACCAGGTCACCGGCTATTTCGCGGCCACCAGCCGCTTTGGCACGCCCGATGACCTGAAATACCTCATCGACCAGCTCCACCAGGCCGGGGTAGGCGTCATTCTGGACTGGGTCCCCGCCCACTTCCCCCGGGACGCCTTCGGCCTGTACCACTTCGACGGTACACCCACCTACGAATACGCCGACCCCCGGAAGGGGGAGCACCCGGACTGGGGCACCCAGGTGTTTGACCTGGGCCGGAACGAGGTCCGCTCCTTCCTCTTCTCCAACGCCATGTTCTGGCTGGAGGAGTACCACGCCGACGGGCTGCGGGTGGACGCCGTCTCCTCCATGCTCTACCTGGACTACGGGCGTCAGGACGGGGCCTGGATGCCCAACATCCACGGCGGGAATGAGAACCTGGAGGCCATCGAGTTCTTCCAGAAGCTGAACACCACCATCTTCGCGGCCCATCCCGACGTGCTGATGATCGCTGAGGAGTCCACCGCCTGGCCCAAGGTCACCTACCCTGTGGACGAGGGGGGGCTGGGCTTCAACTTCAAGTGGAACATGGGCTGGATGAACGACATCTGCCACTACATCAAGCTGGATCCCTATTTCCGCCAGTTCAACCACCGGGACATCACCTTCTCCCTGATGTACGCCTTCTCGGAAAACTACATCCTGCCCCTGTCCCATGACGAGGTCGTCCACATGAAGGGTTCCTTCCTGGGGAAAATGCCCGGGGAGAACAGTGAGAAGTTCGCCGGTGTCCGTGCCTTCTACGCCTATATGCTCACCCATCCGGGCAAGAAACTGTCCTTCATGGGGGCGGAGCTGGGCCAGTGGAACGAGTGGCATTACGAGTATTCCCTGGACTGGCACCTCCTTCAGTATGAGCCCCACCGCCAGATCCATAAATTCTTCCAGGCGGCCAACGCCTTCTACTTAGCGGAGCCCGCCCTCTGGGAGCAGGATGACTCCTGGCAGGGCTTCCAGTGGCTGTGCGCCGACGACCACACCGCCAACACCGTGGCCTTTCTCCGCTGGGACCGGGAGGGCCGCCCTCTCATCGTGGTGTGCAACTTCTCGCCCATCCACCGCAAGGGCTACTATGTGGGCGCGCCCTTCTCGGGCGCCTGGGCCCCGGTGCTCAACACCGACGCGGCGGAGTTCGGCGGCTCCGGCCTGGGGGACACCGCCCCCATCAAAACGATCAGCACCCCCTGTCACGACCAGGAGCAGGCCCTCTCCATCGATCTGCCCCCCATGTCCGTGATGGTCTACCGCTGTATCCGCCGCAGCCCGGTCCGCAAGAAAAAGGCCGGGGAGAAAGCGCCGGAGAAGAAGAGCTTTCCCAAGACCGGGGCGGGCAAAACTGCCTCCGCAAAAACCGCAGCCCGCAGATCGAAGGCCGCGGCGCGGCCCGGGCGCAAACCCAAGACCGATCAGGCGTGAACCTCTCGCCTGTGGTTTTTACCGCGATCCAGCGGTCTACAATACATCAGAGGTGAAGGACAATGAAAAAAGAAGTTGTGGCCATGCTGTTGGCGGGCGGACAGGGCAGCCGCCTCTACGCTCTGACCAGCCATGTGGCCAAGCCCGCCGTCCCCTTCGGCGGGAAGTACCGTATCATCGATTTTCCCCTTTCCAACTGTGTCAACTCCGGCATTGATACCGTGGGTGTGCTGACCCAGTACCGCCCTCTGGAGCTGAACAGCTATATCGGCTCCGGCCAGCCCTGGGATCTGGACCGGTCCGACGGCGGCGTCCACATCCTGCCCCCCTATATGCGCGAGGGCGACCAGGGCACCTGGTACAAGGGCACCGCCAACGCGATCTATCAGAATATTGGCTTCCTGGATCTGTATGATCCGGAGTATGTGATCATCCTGTCCGGCGACCATATCTATAAAATGGACTATACCGATATGCTGGACCTGCATAAGAAGAGCGGCGCGGCCTGCACCATCTCCGTGCTGGAGGTCACTCTGGAGGAGGCTACCCGCTTCGGCATTATGAACGTGGACGAGAACGACCAGGTCTATGAATTTGAGGAGAAACCCAAGCAGCCCAAGAGCAACCTGGCCTCCATGGGCATCTATGTGTTCACCTGGTCCAAGCTGCGCCGCTACCTCATCGAGGACGAGGCAAACCCCGACTCCTCCAACGACTTCGGCAAAAATATCATCCCCGCCATGCTGGGGGCTGGTGAGAAGCTGATGGCCTACCGTTTCCATGGCTATTGGAAGGACGTGGGCACTATCAACTCCCTGTGGGACGCCAACATGGATATGCTGGCCCCCAACAGCGAAAGCGGTATCAACCTCTATGATACCAGCTGGCCCATCTACGCCCGTACGCCCGTACGCCCACCCCATGTCACCGGCCCCAACGCCCAGATCTCCCACTCTCTGGTCACCGGCGGCTGCCGGGTGGACGGCTCGGTGGAGAATTCCGTGCTGTTCCACTCGGTCACGGTGGAGGAGGGGGCTGACGTCCAGTACTCTATCCTCATGCCTGGCACTGTGGTGAAGAAGGGGGCCGTTGTGGCCTATGCCATCGTGGCGGAAGGTGCGGTCATTGAGGCCGAGGCCACCGTGGGCGCGCCGCCCTCGGACGACCCCGACTGGGGGATCGCCGTGGTGGCCGGCGGCATCAACGTGGGCGAAAAGGCCGTAGTCAAGCCCAGCGCCATGGTCCGGAAAAATGTGAAGGGAGGTGAGCAGGTATGAACGACCTTCACGGGATCGTGTTCGCGTGCCGCTCTGACGCCAATCTGGGCGAGCTGACCCGCCCCCGCAACACCTGCTCTCTGCCGTTCGGCGGCCGCTACCGCCTGATCGACTTTATGCTGTCCAACTATGTCAACGCCGGTATCACCGACGTGGGCGTTATCGTCCACCAGAGCTATCAGTCTCTGCTGGACCATGTGGGTTCCGGCAAGGACTGGGACCTGTCCCGCAAGCACGGCGGCCTGCGGATCCTCCCCCCCTTTGGCTATGCGGAGCGGGGCGGCGAGTACCGGGGCAACATGGACGCCCTGTCCGGCGTGGCCGACTATCTGGAGAACATCCGTCAGGACTATGTGATCCTGGCCTGGGGCGATATGGCGGTCAACCTGCCGGTGGCTGAGGTATTCCAGCAGCATCTGGACAGCGGCGCCGATGTGACCATGGTCTGCACCCCCAGTCTGAAGGGCGCGCCCCGCTTCTCCGAGTATGTGGAGGTGGATGATACCGGCCGGGTGACCGACCTGTCCGTTCATCCCGTCACCGCCGGCAGCACCCTGGAGAGCCTGGAGATCTACATTCTCTCCAAAAAGCTGCTGCTGGACATGGTGGACTACTGCTCCGCCCACGACATCGTGAATTTCAGCCGCGGCGTCCTTCAGCCCCGTCTCAGGACCCTGAAGCTGATGTCCTATGTCCACCAGGGCTATGTGGCCCGCTTCCAGTCGGTCAGCGGCTACTTCCAGCGCTCCATGGATCTACTGGAACCCTCCGTCCGGGATGAGCTGTTCAACCCCGACCGCCCCATCCGCACCAAGGACCGTTCCAACCCCTCCACCTACTACGGCCCCGACTCCCGCTCTGTCCACTCTCTGGTGGCGGACGGCTGCCTCATCGAGGGCGAGGTGGAAAACTCCATCATCTCCCGGGGCGTCATTATTGAGAAGGGCGCCCGGGTATGCGACAGCGTCCTGATGCAGGGCGCCGTGGTCAGAAGCGGCGCTTCCCTGGCCTACGTCATCGCGGATAAGAATGTCACGATCAATCAGGACCGGATGCTCATGGGCCATCTGACCTATCCTCTGGCCATCGCCAAGGAGTCTGTGGTCTGATCCTGTGCTCCCGCCGGAGCGCCGTGCCGCGGCACGACGCTCCGGCTTCCAACTCATTTTGTGCTTGCGGAAAGGGGACTTATTATGAAGATCCTGTTTGCCGCCTCTGAGGCGGTTCCCTTTATCAAAACCGGCGGCCTGGCCGATGTGGCCGGCTCTCTGCCCAAGGCGCTGGCCCAGGCGGGGCATGAGGTCAAGGTCATTCTCCCCCTCTATGAGGGCATTGGGGACCAGTGGCGCAGCCAGATGACCTTTCTGAAATACTTCAATGTGACCCTCTCCTGGCGTCAGGTCTACTGCGGCCTGTTCCAGCTGGAGCGGGAGGGTGTCACCTACTGGTTCGTGGACAACGAATACTACTTCAAACGCTGGCAGATCTACGGCCACTTCGATGACTGCGAACGCTTCGCCTACTTTTCCCGCGCGGTTGTGGAGACGCCGGGCCAGCTGGACTGGTCCCCGGACATCATCCACTGCAACGACTGGCAGACCGCATTGATCCCCGTCTATCTGCTGGAGGATAAATACCGCACTCCCCAGCTGAACCACGTCAAGACCGTGTTCACCATCCACAATGTGGAGTACCAGGGCCGCTATGGCGATCAGGTGCTGGAGGATGTGATTGGCCTGGGCCGCAACTACTTCAACGAGGGGATGCTGGCCCACCAGGGGGACGTGAATCTGATGAAGGGCGCCATTATGGCCTCCACTTATGTCACCACAGTCTCGCCCACCTACGCCCAGGAGCTGCGCCTGCCTTTCTACGCCCACGGCATGGACGGTGTTATCAACCAGCAGAGCGGCAAGCTCCAGGGGATCCTGAACGGCATTGATATGGCCCTGTATGATCCCGCGGTCATGCCCGGCTTGGCCGCCAACTTCACCCCTGCGGCCCCCGCCAAGGGCAAGACCGCCTGTAAGCTGGCCCTCCAACGGAAGGTGGGCCTGCGTGAGGACGAGTCCGCCCCCATCATCGCCTGCGTCTCCCGCCTGGTGGGGCACAAGGGTTTTTCTCTGGTCACGGACGTCCTCCATCAGATCATGGAGATGGATGTGCAGATGGTGGTGCTGGGTACCGGCGACTGGCAGTATGAGGAGGCATTTCGAAATGCCCAGCGTCAGTATCCCGGCCGCTTCTCCGCACAGATCACCTACTCCGGCCCCCTGTCCAACATGATCTACGCCGGTGCGGATCTGTTCCTCATGCCCTCCGTCAGTGAGCCCTGCGGTCTGAGCCAGATGATCGCCATGCGCTTCGGCACCGTCCCCATCGTCCGGGAGACCGGCGGGCTGAAGGACACTGTCCTGCCCTACAATAAGTTTACCGGCGAGGGCCGGGGCTTCACCTTCTCTGACGTCAATGCCGGGGATATGCTCTGGGTCATCCGGGAGGCGGTGGACCTCTACTACAACGACAAGGAGGCCTGGCGCGGCCTCCAGAAGGCCGGCATGACCGCCGACTTCAGCTGGGACCACTCCGCCCAGGAGTATCTGGACATCTATCAGCGCATCTCTGGCTGAGCCCGGACAGTCCCGCAGCCACAGAGCCCTCCGCCCCAGGCGGAGGGCTCGATTTTCCTCAAAACGGCCGGTTTCAGGGCATTCAGCGCCTGCTAGAGACAGAATTGCCGTCCTCTTTCCGCTTAGGCAGCTGCTTGCCCTTCTGGGCAAAAAACGGGGCAAAAAAGTGTGGAAAACAGTGGATATTCCCTGGATTTGCACCGTTCTTCGCATTGACGCTCCAGGGGAAATCTGGTACAATAGCAGGCGGGTCCAGGTAACAGTCTGGATGTCAGTTCCTGGCCTTCCATTTTGTCATTTGATGATCATAAAGAATGAAACGGGGGCAAAAAAATGGCTGAATACAGTAAAGCCCAGCTTACCGAGATGATAGTCGGAAAACTCCGCCGCAACTTCGGACGCGACGTGGAGGATGCCGGTCCCAACCACATCTTCAAGGCCTGCGCCCTGGTGCTGCGGGACATCATGTCTGCCCATCAGATGGAGACCGGAAACCGGGTCTGGGAGGACCAGCAGCGTCAGGTCCACTACCTGTCCATGGAATTTCTCATGGGGCGCTCTTTGGAGAAGAACGCCTACAATCTGGGTCTGCTGGACACCTTGAAGGAGACGCTGGAGGACCTTGGGTACTCTGCCTCCGATCTTTTTGAGAAGGAGCCTGATGCCGGCCTGGGCAACGGCGGTCTGGGCCGCCTGGCCGCCTGTTATCTGGACTCCATGACCACCCTGGAGATCCCGGCCACCGGCTATACGATTTGCTATGAGCTGGGCATCTTCAAGCAGAAGATCGTAGATGGACGCCAGGTGGAGCAGGCCGACAACTGGCTGGGCCTGGGCGACGCCTGGCTCATTCCCAAGATGGACGAGACCGAGGAGGTCCGCTTCGGCGGCCGTGTGGTGGACCACTGGGACGAGCGCGGGGTGAACCACCCGGAGCATGTGGGCTATACCACCGTCCTGGCCATCCCCCGGGATATGGAGATCGCCGGCTATCAGACCAAGCACACCAATACCCTGCGCCTCTGGGACGCCAAGAGCCCCGTCCCCGTGGATATGTCCTACTACTCCAAGGGCGAGTATCTCAAGGCGGTGGAGCAGCAGGCCATGGCTGAGGTCATCGCCAAGGTGCTCTATCCCGATGACAACCACTACGAGGGCAAGTCTCTGCGCCTGAAGCAGCAGTATTTCTTTGTCTCCGCTACCGTCCAGTCCATCGTGCGCAAGCACCGCGCCCAGTATGGCACCCTGCGCAACTTCCACGAGAAGCACGTCCTCCAGATCAACGACACCCATCCCACTCTGGTCATCCCCGAACTGATGCGTATCCTGATGGATGTGGAGGGGTACAGCTGGAACGACGCCTGGAATATCGTCACCAAGTCGGTGGCCTACACCAACCACACCGTCCTGGCCGAGGCGCTGGAGCGCTGGCCCCAGGGCCTGATCGAGAGTCTCCTGCCCCGGATCTGGCAGATCCTGAAGGAGATCGCCGCCCGCTACCAGCGCCAGCTGGAGGAGCGCTTCCCCGGCGACCAGGAAAAGGTGGCCAAAATGGCCATCATCTGGAACGGCGAGGTCCGGATGGCCAATCTGTGCGTATGCGCCTGCTACGCCGTCAACGGTGTCTCCGCCCTCCACTCGGATATTTTGAAGCAGGATGTGTTCCATGACGCCTACACCATGCGTCCGGAGCAGTTCAAGAACGTCACCAACGGCGTGGACCACCGCCGCTGGCTGTCCCAGATCAACCCCAAGCTGGACGCTCTGGTTCGGGAGTGTGCCGGCGGGGATGACTACCTCCTCCATCCCGATGCCATCCGGAACCTGGAGAAGTACAAGGATGACAAGTCCGTCCTGGACCGACTGGAGGCCATCAAGCGGGAGAACAAGCGCCGCTTCGCCGCCTATGTGGCCCGGGAGAACGGCGTGGTGCTGAATACCGACGCCATTTTCGACGTCCAGGTAAAGCGCCTCCACGAGTACAAGCGCCAGCTGCTCAACGTCCTGCACATCATCCACCTGTATGACCAGCTGCGGGATAACCCCAACATGGACTTCACCCCCCAGACCTTCCTCTTCGGAGCAAAGGCGGCCCCCGGCTACCATGTGGCCAAGAAGATCATCCAGCTGATCAACTCTCTGGCGGCCCAGATCGCCGCCGACCCGATCTGCAAGGATAAGCTCCAGGTGGTCTTTTTGGAGAATTACCGGGTCTCCCTGGCCGAACGCCTGATGCCCGCCAGCGAGCTCAGCGAGCAGATCTCCACCGCCGGCAAGGAGGCCAGCGGCACCGGCAACATGAAGTTTATGATGAACGGCGCTCTGACCATCGGCACCCTGGACGGCGCCAACGTGGAGATGCATCAGCAGCTGGGGGACGAGAACATCTTCCTCTTCGGCCTCACCGCCGGCCAGGTCCAGGATCTGAAGTCCCGCGGCTACTGCCCCATGGACTACTACAACGGAAACGGCGCGCTCCGCCGGGTCATTGACCAAATCTCCGCTGGCTTCTCCGACCAGGTGGATTACTCCGACCTCACAGCCCGTCTGCTGCGCGGCGCGGGCGGCAGCCCCGCCGACGAGTACCTGCTGCTGGCTGACTTTGACAGCTACTGCCAGGCCCACCGCCGTGCCCTGGAGACCTACGCTGACCGCAAGCGCTGGAGCCAGATGTCTCTGATCAACATCGCCCGTTCCGGCATCTTTGCCGCGGACCGTTCGATCCGCGACTATGCCCGGGACATCTGGCACGTTCCCGCCCGTCCCTGATGAGATCCCACTGCAAAAGGCCGCCCTCCGGGGCGGCCTTTTATGGTCAAAAACCCCCTTCCCCCTTGCCAAATCATGAAAAATGAAATACAATAGGGACACGGAACCTATTTTGAAAACGGCGTGGGCCCGCATCCGCGCGCCCCGCGGAGGAGGAATTTGAAATATGATCTCTATCGCTTCGGACCACGGCGGGTACTGCCTGAAAGAGCATATCAAGGCCTATCTCACCGCCAAGGGCATCAACGTTCTGGACTGCGGCTGTGACAGTCAGGAGAGCTGCGACTATCCCATCTTCGCCAAGGCGGCGGCAGAGGCTGTGGCCGACGGCCGCTGCGAGAAGGGCATCGTGATCTGCACCACCGGCATCGGCGTCTCCATCACCGCCAACAAGGTGAATGGGATCCGCTGTGCCCTGTGCAGCGACCCCTTCTGTGCCGAGATGACCCGCCGCCACAATGACGCCAATATGCTGGCCATGGGTGCCGGCATCATCGGTCCCAATATGGCCGAGCGCATCGTGGACGTATTCCTGGACACCCAGTTCGAGGGCGGCCGCCATGCCCGCCGCGTCGGCCTGGTCATGGATGTGGAGAAGGATTGATTTTATAACGGGCCGGATG
>OGHF01000890.1_pt1 | contig 19251 bp, 18 predicted proteins | sample 1571481 | NCBI WGS metagenome assembly OGHF01 (sample SAMEA2581952, study PRJEB24529) | metagenome | biome: Human gut stool | place: China | collected 2011
AAGGGTACGGCTGGATGAGAACCATGCAGGGGTGAGATTCCCATGAGCTTTAGCGGAAGCTGTTCGGTTTGCTAAGGATGATTCTTTCATAATGAACAAGCATTTTTGCATAGTCTGTAAACATAGTAAAGACTGTGAGGTGGAATTATGCCAAAAGAAGCAGAAATTTCCTGCAAAAATGTATTTAAGTGTGAAGATAAGTCGGCATTAAAAAAAGAGTTCAATCAGAAATGGATAGAACTCATCAATCAATTAGAAAAATCCAAAGGACAGGTATTACCTGTAAAATAATAGACAAACATTTCTCAACACGGTATAATAAGTGTAGGTGGAATGTTTGTTTTATCTTCTCTTTAAGGGAGATAAAATATGATGAACACAAAGTCAAAAGTTGCTATTTATTGCCGCTTATCAGAAGAAGATAGAAACAAACAACATGAAACTGATGATAGTAACAGTATTCAAAATCAAAAATCCATGCTGATTCAATATGTATTGGAACAAGGTTGGGAAGTCTACAATATATACAGTGATGACGATTATACTGGTTCAGATAGACGAAGACCAGAATTTAACAAACTGTTAAATGACGCTGAACACCGAAAATTTGATATTATCCTCTGTAAAACACAATCCAGATTTACCAGAGAGTTAGAGTTGGTAGAAAAATACATACACGGATTGTTTCCTATCTGGGGGATTCGTTTTATCAGTATTGTAGATAATGCAGATACCGCTAATAAAGGAAACAAAAAATCAAGACAAATCAATGGTCTGGTTAATGAGTGGTATTTAGAGGATATGTCAGAAAACATCCGCAGCGTGGCTGACCGCCGGAAGAATGGATTTCATATTGGTGCATTTGCTCTTTATGGTTATAAAAAAGACCCTGAGCAAAAGGGACACCTGATTATTGACGAAGAAGCTGCTGCTGTTGTCAGAGAAGTTTTTACTTTATTTTCACAGGGATATGGCAAAACAGCGATTGCCCGTATGCTGAATGACCGTGGGATTCCAAACCCTACGGAATATAAACGGCTTCATGGTTTACGCTATAAGCAGCCTACCAGAAAAAATAGTACCTTATGGAAATATTTTGCTATTTCCGATATGCTGACAAATGAAATTTATATCGGAAATATGGTTCAAGGAAAATACGGCAGTGTTTCGTATAAGACAAAACAAAATAAGCCCAGACCTAAAGAGGAATGGTACAGAGTAGAGGGAACACACGAACCGATTATTGACCGTGAACTTTGGGATAGAGTACAATCTATGGTAGCTGAAAAAGCAAAACCATTTACAGTAGGAACCATAGGGCTGTTTGCCAGAAAAGCTCGCTGCATGAACTGTGGCTATACCATGCGTTCTAATAAGCAGACAGATGGAAGACATTATTTACAATGTTCAAATCGCCATGTTGCAAAGGACGCTTGCATAGGCTCATTTATTTCTGTGAAGAAGTTGGAGCAGGCAGTTATTTCTGAACTGAACAAGTTATCACAAGAATATCTTGATAAAGATGAATTGGAACAGAACGTGGAATTTCACTCCAACGTAAAGGAGAAAAAAACTGCTTTAGAAACACAACTTGCTACTTATCAAAAAAAGATTGAAGAAGACGCAAAGGTAATCAGAGAACTTTATCTTGATAAAGTAAAAGGGATTCTTTCCGAAAATGATTTCCTGAATTTGTCAAAAGACTTCACAAATGACAGAGAACGGCTTGAAAAGCTGGGGATTGAAACGCAAAAACAGCTTGATGTAATTGAGAGAAAAATCCAGACAGGCGATAATCGCCGCCAGCTTATTGAGCAATACACAAATCTTGAACATTTAGACAGAGAAACCGTTGAAACTCTAATTGATTATATATTAGTAGGAAAACGGATTCCAGGGACAAGAAATGTCCCGATTGAAATACATTGGAATTTCTAAGTTCTGTAAAATCTGGTGTCTGGCACACCAGATTATATAGAACTTCTACTTAACACTTCTATGTTGCACTTATGCAGTTGCACCATCTGCCGCAAGATCTTCATGAAGATCGGTGATGGGATCTCCTTTTGATTGGAAATAAGTTGCTGTCCATGGGGCGCCGCTTGCTGCCTGTGGCCAGAGAGCAAGTGTGTGATCTACATAATAAGGAGCAAATCCGGAGCGTTCGATTTCCTCCGGAGAAAGGTCCTTGGTGAGCTGATAAACGATGGCGCATACCATTTCCATGTGAGCGAGTTCTTCTGTTCCTATATCGGTTAGCGTTCCTGTTACTTCCTTATACGGCATAGTATATCTTTGAGAGAGATAGCGCATAGATGCGGCCAGTTCTCCGTCGGGACCTCCGAATTGACTGATGATGATCTTTGCAATTTTAGGATTGGTTTGTGTGATTTTTACCGGATATTGAAGACGTTTTTCATAATTCCACATAAATCAGCATCCTCCTTCCTGCCATGGCCACGGTTCATTGATCCAGTTCCATCGTTCGGCACAGGAATAATCGGCTGTGTCGACAGTCAGTGGTCCGTAGGCAGAAGCATATTGTTTTAAAGCGTCGTTGCGGTGGGCGCTCATTTCATGAAAATACGCAAGCGCTTCGCTGTCGCAAGGATGCGTATCGAGATAAAGTTTTACTTCGTCAACAGCAAAACTAACCTGGTTGATATGCTCCATAAGCTGGTTTCGGTTCATAGAACGATGCATATTTTTCATTGAAGCGTTATTTAAAGAACAGTCTTGAGTATTATTATTTGTGACAGAACAGTTTGAGTTAGAATAAGGATAGTTTTTCATCGGCAGCAGGCTCCTTTCCCTGAGAATGGTTTATTTAATTCCTCAAAGATCGTTCCGTTTTTAAGAGCGCGGCACGGTTCATAAATGTTCTGCCATTTTTGCCATGGAACATATGCCATTGCAATCGGCATATTTGCAGGGAAAAAGTCCCGGGTATTCGGACATCCGTTCATAGGAACTGTTTCGTGACACGGGCAGGAGGTGTCGGGCATTGTACGGCGCATATAACGCATCTGATTATTTGTTTGACAAGTTGCCATTGGCGGTATCTCCTTTTGTTGTAAATTCATTATTATAATATGAACGACTTACGTTTTTGCGAATGATATATGGAAAAATCCTTTACAACTGCCATTAAATTATATATAATAGGTAAGTCATCGGGGTGTGGCTCAGTTTGGTTAGAGCGCACGGCTGGGGGCCGTGAGGTCGCAGGTTCGAATCCTGTCACCCCGACTGATCTATTGCGGCGGCGAGCCGAAGTTCGGGCTTGCCCGAGATTTTGGCGGACGCTTGCGATTTCGGAGCGTGCTTTTTGGCACTTCCGGTGATTGCAGAAGTATATTTTTGTTTTGAAGAAGATATCATATACGAGAGATCAATGAGGGATCAGATCAGGTAAATGGCTTACCGGAAACTGATTCCTTATCTATTATTTCGGATATTATGGAAAGGAAGAAGAAAAATGTGTGGTTTTGCAGGTTTTGTCGGTAAAGTAGAAGATCGGGAAACTGTTCTTGTAAATATGATGGATACAATCATACACAGAGGACCGGACAGTGCAGGGAAATATGTTGATGAGGATGCGGCTCTTGGATTTCGGCGTTTGAGCATTATCGACCTGTCTTCAGTCGGAGATCAGCCCCTTTATAATGAAGATAAAAGCATGGTGCTTGTTTTCAATGGGGAAATCTATAACTATCAGGAACTGCGAAAAGAATTGATCGAGGCTGGACATGTATTTGTCTCTAATACAGATTCGGAAACTCTGATACACGGATATGAGCAGTGGGGAGAGAAACTTGTCGATCGTCTCCGGGGAATGTACGCGTTTGTGATTTGGGATACAAAGAAAAAAAGACTTTTCGGTGCAAGGGATATTTTTGGAATCAAGCCTTTTTACTATGCGCAGATGAATCAGACCTTTTTGTTTGCGTCTGAGATCAAAGCATTTATGGAACATCCGAAATTTGATAAGATTTTTAATGAAGATGCTTTGGGAAATTATCTTTCCTTTCAGTTCGTACCGACTAACGAAACCTTTTTCAAAGGAGTATTTTGTCTTCAGCCCGGTCATTACTTTATTTATGAAGATGGGAAAATGGAAATATCGCGGTATTTTGAACCGAATTTTACAGGAAAATATGAAAAAACATTCGATGAAGCTGCGGCTGAAGTGGAAAAAGTCATGAAGGAGTCGGTAGAGAAGCATAAGATTAGCGATGTGGAGGTTGCGTCTTATTTATCAAGCGGAGTGGATTCCAGTTACCTGACTTATCTGGGACAAGTCGATCATACGTTTACAGTCGGATTTGACGAGGGAGAATACAGTGAGATTCAGGATGCAAAAGATTTTGCCGAAAGTATTCATATGAAGAATGATGCGAAGGTGATCACGCCGGATGAATACTGGGACAGTCTTTCGGATATTCAATATTATATGGATGAGCCTGTGGCGGATCCTGCGGCGGTTGCACTGTATTTTTTGAGTAAAGAAGCGGCAAAGAAAGTAAAAGTTGTGCTTTCGGGTGAAGGATCGGATGAATTGTTCGGAGGATATAATATTTACTGTGAACCTCTTGAACATACTGCTTTTAATAAAATTCCGATGCCGATCCGGCGCTTTATGGGAAAATTTGCAGAATACTGTCTGCCGAGGGGGATGAAAGGCCGTGGATTTCTTATGCGTCATGGAAAGACGCTGGAAGAACGGTATTTTGCCAATGCTACGAATATATTTACAGAGCGTGAGGCTGCTAAAATTTTGAAAAAGGGATGCAGACCGGGAATTCAGGATGTGACAAAACCTTTGTATAACCGGGTGAAAGATAAGGATGCGGTGACAAAAATGCAGTATGTGGACTTGCATCTTTGGCTTGTTCACGATATCCTTATGAAAGGGGATAAGATGGGCATGGCGAATTCTTTGGAAGTCAGAGTGCCGTTTCTTGACCGGAATGTTCTGGAACTTGCGGAAAGCCTTCCTCTTCAATATAAAGTGCAGGCACCGCGCACGAAAGTTGCTCTCCGGGCAGCGGCGGAACGCAGTATCAGAAACAAGACGGCAGAGAAAAAGAAACTTGGTTTTCCGATCCCGATTCGGGTTGGGCTGAAAGAGGAAAAATATTATAATCGTGTGAGAGCGATGTTTGCATCTTCTATGGCGAAAAAATTCTTTAATACCGATCTGCTTATGAAGATGCTGGAAGATCACAGAGACGGAAAGAATACGAATGAAAAAACAGATGACAGCCGCAAAATCTGGACGGTATATATTTTCCTTGTATGGTATGACCGCTTTTTTGAACATGGGAAACCGGTGCATCCTTCCATGACAGCAGGTAAATAAGATTGATGATGGGTGTGATGATATGAGAAGCAGGACTGTGCGTCCGATCAAGAGACGCGAACAGGGCAGGAAAAATGTAAAGAAGCAAAAGAAAAGAAACCTCGGAGATACGATGCCGATGCGTCCCGTCAGAGAAGATGTGTACGATACGGCGCCGATGCGTCCGATGAATATCAGAAGCGGGTATGAGGGATACCGCAGAACGATTGACCGTAGGCGTGAAGTGATACGGACGGAGCGTCCGGTTTCTGGACGTGTGAATTCCCGCAAAGGGAAAAAGGAACGTACGTCAGGCAGAACTCGTTATGAAAACAGAAATAGTTTATCGGCGCTGATCGCAAGACAAAGAAGTGCAGCGGGAAAAGAACAATATTTTGACTATGACCTTCTTTTTGTGATTATTTTTCTGATGTGTTTTGGTCTTGTTATGCTTTATAGTGTCAGTTTCTATGAAGCGCAGGCTGATTTCGGAAATGACATGTACTATTTTTCAAAACAGGCGTTGATCGGTGTGGGCGGATTTATCGGCATGTATCTTGTGTCAAAGTTAGATTATCATCTGTATGGAGCGTTTGCATTTGAAATCTATGTAATTTCGATGTTTTTGATGGCGCTTGTACAGACTCCGCTTGGCGTGACTGTCAATGGCGCGAGACGTTGGATCGGACTTCCCGGCAACCTTTCGCTGCAGCCTGCCGAGATTACAAAAATAGCAGTGATTCTATTTATATCTTATGAGTTATGCCGTCTTGGGAAAAGGGCATATTCGCCGAAAGGAATTGCACAGATACTTGCATTTGGCGCAGTGGCATCGGCAGGCGTTTTGTTTTTGACAGATAACCTGAGTACGGCGATCATCGTGGCGGGGATTACATGTATTTTGATTTTTGTAAGCCATCCGAAGACGAAGCCGTTTCTTGTAATAATCGGGATCGGGATTGCGGTAGCGGCAGTCGGGATCGCAATTCTTTCGGTAACTGTGGCGAACAGTGATAATTTCCGTCTCCAGCGAGTGATCTCGTGGCTGAACCCGGAAGCTACGGCCGATACGGGAAGTTTTCAGGTCATGCAGGGACTTTATGCGATCGGAAGCGGAGGACTGTTCGGAAAAGGACTGGGAAACAGTACACAGAAATTGGGCGTGATTCCCGAAGCGCAAAATGACATGATCCTTGTCGTTATTTGTGAGGAGCTTGGCGTATTTGGCGCGGTTGTTATTTTGGTCCTGTTTGTATTGTTGTTATACAGACTGATCTTTATTGCGAAAAATGCGCCCGATCTTTTCGGTTCGCTGATCGCGACTGGGATATTTGCGCATATCGCATTACAGGTTATTTTGAACATTGCTGTCGTGACGGGACTTCTTCCGACAACGGGTATTACGTTGCCTTTTATCAGTTACGGCGGAACTGCAATCGTATTTTTGATGGCGGAAATGGGAATTGCGCTTGGAATTTCACGGAAAATAAGATTAGAATAGAAAAAGCTTCCTTTCTTATGAGATGTGTGATATATTTATATGTGGTATTAAAAACTACATACAATAGAAGCGTAAAATATATTTTGCGTTTCAGGAGGAAGTGTTATGGATTATAAAATTGTTTTGGATAGTTGCGGAGAATTGACATATAAGATGAAGGAGAGCGGGATTTACCATACGGCGGTTTTGAGTATGCTCGTTGACGGAGATACGATCTTGGATGATGAAAGTTTTGACCGAAAAGATTTTCTGAAAAGAGTAGCGGTGAGTCCGGAATGTCCGAAGTCTTCCTGTCCTTCGCCGGATGCATATATGGAACTTTACGGCGGAGCGGAGAAGAGGGTTTATGTGGTGACCTTGTCAGCGGAATTAAGCGGATCGTATAATAGCGCTCAGCTTGGAAAAGAGCTGTGGAAGGAAGAAAACGAAGACGGGGATAAACAAATCTATGTATTTAATTCGCGTTCGGCATCGGTAGGTGAAAGTTTGATCGCATTGAAAATACAAGAGTGTGAAGAAAAAGGGTATTCTTTTGAAGAAGTGATAGAGCATGTGGAAGCATATATCGAAGAACAGCACACATATTTTGTTCTTGAAAATCTGGATACACTTCGGAAGAACGGAAGGCTTACAGGAATTAAGTCGTTGATGGCAAGCGCTCTTAATATCAAACCGGTGATGGGGTCAACTCCGGAGGGAACGATTTGTCAGCTTGGTCAGGCGAGAGGAGTTAAGAAAGCGATTGCGAAGATGGCAGAGCATATTGTGGCAGATGGCAAAAATACAGAGAATAAAGTGTTGGCGATCGCTCACTGCAACTGCCCGGAAAGAGCAAGAGAGATAGAGCGTATGATTCTCGATAAGATAAAAGTAAAAGACAGTTTTATAGTAGAGACAGGCGGAATCAGCACAATGTATGCAAATGACGGTGGAATAATAGTTGTACTGTAGAAGTGTTTGTGATAAAATGTCCTCATGCGTAGTATCTTATCTGAAAGGAGTAATACGGGATGAGTCAGGAAAAGGTTGACCGTTATAATCAGTAAAAAGTAAACAGAAAACAGATCATGCGTAAGCAGAAGCTGATGAATAATATGCGTAAAGGGGTGCTTGTGGTGGTAGCTCTGGCATTGATCGGATGGCTTGGTTATTCTGCTTATGATATCTATGAGTCGGGAAAAGAGAGAACTGTCTCAGAGGTGAATTATGACGCCGTATCTGATTATTTGAACGGACTGAATGCAGAAGGTTCTGCTGAGTAAATGGTGTGGTGTGGGGAGTGAGCGCCGAATTTGAAGAGCGCACACCCTTGCACCCAAATTTTTTTTAAAACTTTAAAGTGAATAAATTCATTAAAAACACAACATGTAGGGTATTTGGAACATCAATGCCATACATGTTCTTTTTTTGCGAAAAATCCTGTTTTTTGATTCGTTTTTAGCCGAAAAAAGGACACAAAAAAATCTCAAAAAAGGGTTGAAAAAGGGGGAGTGGTGGTTTAGAATGGAGTCAAGTGGTAAAGAGTGGAGGCTAGTGGAGTAAAGTAGGGGCGATGTGGAGCTCACATTAAGAGAAAGGATTCCAGATGTTATTAGGAGAGTTTAACCATAGTATTGATGAAAAGGGAAGACTCATCATTCCGGCAAAACTGCGGGATGATCTTGGTGACAGTTTCGTTATTTGTAACGGACTGGAAGGCTGCCTCTTTGTTTACTCTCAGGAAGAATGGAATAAATTCGTTGCTGAACTTGAGACTTTGCCACGCATGAGTAAGGATGCCAGAATTTTCAAGCGTTATTTTTTCGGAAGCGCTTCGGAGGGCAGTTTCGACAAGCAGGGGAGAGTTCTTGTCCCGCCGTCGCTCCGCAAAGCAGCCGGATTAGAAAAAGATGTAGTCTTAGTGGGAGTTCAGGATCGCATCGAGATATGGGATAAGGCTCTTTGGGAGGAACGCAGTCAGATCAGCGAGGAAGATCTGGACGCGATTGCAGAGCGTATGGAATCCATAGGAATTCGTATTTGATAAGGAGAAGACAATGGCATTTGAACATGTGTCTGTTCTACTGAACGAAACAGTAGACGGGTTGAACGTCAAACCGGATGGGGTTTATGTAGACGCTACGCTTGGCGGAGGCGGACATGCCTATGAAGTGTGCAGAAGGCTTGGCAGTAAGGGGAGATTTATAGGAATAGATCAGGATGCCGATGCAATTAAAGCAGCGGGAGAACGCCTGAAAGGCTTCGGGGAGAAGGTTACGATAATTCGGAGCAATTATCGTGATATGAAGCCGCAGCTCCAGAATATAGGTGTTGACAAAGTAGATGGTATTGTGATCGATCTGGGAGTTTCATCATACCAGCTTGATACCGCCGAACGCGGATTTTCTTATCGGGTGGATGCGCCGCTTGATATGAGAATGGATCAGAGACAGAAAATGACGGCGAGAGACATTGTCAACGAATACAGTGAGTCGGAACTTTACCGTGTGATCCGCGACTATGGGGAAGATAAATTTGCTAAGAATATTGCAAAGCATATTGTGGAGGAGCGTAGGAAAAATCCGATTGAAACAACGGGACAACTGAATGAAATTATCAGTCATGCGATACCGATGAAGTTTCGTAAGACGTCAGGTCATCCGTCGAAAAGGACATTTCAGGCGATTCGGATCGAGTTGAATCACGAACTGGATGTTTTGAGGGAGTCGTTGGATGACATGATCGAGATGCTGAATCCGGGTGGAAGGATATGCATTATTACATTTCATTCGTTAGAAGACCGCATTGTGAAAAGTGCATTTAGGAAAAACGAAAATCCATGCACTTGTCCGAGTCATTTTCCTGTATGTGTCTGTGGGAAGATTTCAAAAGGGAAAGTGATCACGAGAAAACCAATTTTGCCGTCGGAGGCAGAAACGGAATCAAACAGCCGTTCAAAAAGTGCGAAACTCAGAATATTTGAACGGGCATAAATTGGGAGTGTATCATATAGAAACGAATTTCCGAGGGGAGGGGAGAACCCTTAGGAAAATACAAAAAAGGAAGGGGCATTTGTCATGGCAGCAAACTATCGTACATCCAAATACAGAACGACAAGTCTAAGTGAAAGAGACAAAAGTGGATTTTATGTATATGGAAATACTGTACGTCAGGCAGAAACTCTTCCGAGAAAAACGAAGAGTCCGTATTCGCAGCAGAGGGAGCAGACGAAACGGACAAGCAGCCGGGTTGTTAAGAACCGAAACCGCGCGATGAGTATTAGTCCGGCTTATGCTGTATTTCTTACGGCAGCGGCAGTCTGTGCGGTATTGATTTGCGTTTTATACTTAAATCTTCAGTCGGAGGTCGTAAGCAGATCGGAAAATGTTACGGCAATGCAGGAACAACTTGCAGATCTGACGGAGGCAAATAATACTGCATATAATTCGGCGGCAGACTCGGTGAATCTCGAGACGGTGCGGGACAGAGCGATGAATGAAATGGGGATGGTTTATGCTGCTCAGGGAACAATCGTAGAATACGATAGTCCGGAAGGGGATTATGTAAAGCAGTATAACGATATTCCGGAAAGCGGTGTGCTCGCAAAGTCCAGCGATGTATTAAAGTAAGGAAAAAATTATGGCTGTAAAGAAAAGAAAAAAGAGTAGATTTGAATTTTTGACAAGAAAATTCCCGCTCAGAATGCAACGGAAGCTGGTAATGCTATTTATGGCAGTAGTACTGGCTTTTGTTGTTCTTATAGGAAGAATAACCTATATAAATGTAACGAAGGGAAGCAAATATACAAAAGTTGTTTTAGATCAGCAAAACTATGACAGCAGGGTGATCGCTTTTAAAAGGGGCGATATTGTCGATCGTAACGGAACAAAGATGGCGACAAGTGAGCGCGTATATAACGTGATCCTTGACGTGGCGGTTATGATGGACAAAAAGGAGTATATCGAACCGACAAAGGAAGTATTGAAAGAATGTTTCAATGTAGAGGGGGACGTTGTTGATAAATTGATCAAAGAGTCTCCGGACAGTCGTTATGAAGTGCTTGTGTCAGATGTGGATTATGCGACTGCTCAGAAGTTTAAGAAGATTGATGAAGATGATAAAAAATATCCGAATGTGAAAGGAATCTGGCTGGAAGAAGACTATTTGAGGAGTTATCCATACGGTTCTATGGCGAGTGATGTGCTTGGATTTGTATATGGAGGAAATCAAGGGGCGCTTGGAATCGAAAGCGCGTATAATTCAATTCTCAACGGAACGGATGGAAGAGAGTATGGGTATTTTGACTCCGATTCTTCGGTAGAGCGTACTGTCAAACCTGCGAAGAACGGAAATACGGTCGTGTCTACCATTGATGTGACATTGCAAAATATTGTGGAAAAATGCATTTTAGAGTTTAACAGTGCGCATGCCGCAGATGGAAATCCCGGCAGTAAAAACACAGCCGTTATCATTATGAATCCGAACACAGGAGAAATACTGGCGGAAGCATCGTACCCTAATTTTGATTTGAATGATCCGAGAAATCTATCTTTGCTTTATACAAAAGAGCAGTGGGATGCGATGAGTGAAGAAGATCAGGTCGAAGCGATGAATGATCTTTGGAGAAATTTCTGCGTAAGTGACGCTTATGAGCCGGGGTCTACTGCGAAACCGTTTACTGTGGCGGCCGGCTTGGAAACAGGAACATTGACCGGAAACGAAAGCTATTACTGCGGAGGTTCTAAAGACGTTCTCGGAACGAAGATCAGCTGTCACTATAAGTCGGGACACGGACAGGAAACGATACAGGATGCCATTGCAAATTCATGTAATGTAGCTCTTATGGATATGGCAGCGGTGATCGGTCCGGAAAATTTTACAAAATATCAGCATATTTTTGGGTTTGGAGAGTATACAGGGATTGATCTTCCGGGAGAGGCGGAAACGTCAGGACTGCTTTATACGGCGGATACGATGGGAGAGATCGATCTGGCTACCAATTCATTCGGACAGAATTTTAATGTAACGATGACACAGATGGTTTCTGCATTTTCTTCTCTTGTGAACGGAGGATATTATTATGAACCCCATGTTGTAAAACAGATTCAGGATGAAGACGGCAATGTAATAGAGACGAAAGATCCGGTTCTTTTGAGAAAGACAGTGTCTTCCGAAACGTCTAAGATGTTGAGACAGTATTTGAAAGCGACGATGGATTACGGAACAGGAACGAGGGCAAAGGTGGAAGGGTATGATATCGGCGCTAAAACGGGAACAGCGGAAAAACTTCCGAGGGGAAACGGAAAGTATCTGTTATCTTATATCGGTTATGCGCCGCAGAACAATCCGGAAGTCGTAGTTTATGTTGTGATCGATGAGCCTAATACGGCTGTACAGGATGACAGCTCCCTTGTTCTGGGATTAAGTCAGAAGATCATGTCTGAGGCATTCCCGTATCTTGGCATTACGACTATTGCACAAAGCGGGCAAAACGCTCAGGCGCAAGGTCAGAATTTCGGCAATACAGAATATACGGATTATGATGAAAATTATGAGGATACATACGGAAATGCAGACGGATCGTATGTGGATGAAAACTATACACCTGATTTAGATGATTGGGCGTCGTCTGACGTTTCAGAGTAGAGGAATAACCCTGCAGAAGATATAATAAACTGTAAAAATATCTTCTGTGGGGATTTTTTGTTATGAGAAACAAAATAGAGGAAAGAATAAAAAATAAAACTTATAATAAGAGAAAAGTACTTGTCGTTTTTTTATGTGCGGCTTTCGTGCTTTTTTGTCTGATAGGCAGACTTGTTTATCTTATGATATTTGATGCGGAGTATTATCAGAACATGGCGGAGGAACTGCATGAAAGGGAGAGGGAGATCAAAGCGGCCAGAGGGGAGATCGTAGACAGAAACGGAGTTGTTCTTGCGACAAACAGGACGGTGTGTACGATTTCGGTTATTCACAGTCAGATAAAAGATCCGCAGCAGACGGCAGACATGCTCAGTAAAGAGTTGGAACTTGACAGGGAGGATGTTTTGAAAAAGGTAGAGAAAGTATCTTCTATGGAAAAAATAAAGACGAATGTTGACAAAAAGACAGGCGACCGTATCCGTGAGTATAATCTGCCGGGAGTAAAAGTGGATGAAGATTTCAAAAGATACTACCCATATGACCGGCTTGCGTCAAGAGTGCTTGGATTTACAGGGAGCGACAATCAGGGGATCATCGGTCTTGAGGTGAAATATGAAGACGTATTAAAAGGAACAAATGGGAAGATACTGACGGTTACAGATGCCAGAGGAATAGAGTTGGAAGGGGTTGCGGAGGACCGGATTGAACCGGTTGCCGGAAATACATTAAAAACAAGTCTTGATTACAATATCCAGTCGTATTGTGAGCAGGCGGCCGAAAAGGTGCTGGAGGAAAAGCAGGCAGAAGGGGTATCGGTCTTGCTGATGAATCCGCAGAACGGAGAAATTTATGCTATGGTAAATGTGCCTGAATTTAATTTGAATGAACCTTATCGTTTGAATGACAAAACGGAAGATCAGATGACAGATGAAGAACGTCAGAACAGACTGAATCAGATGTGGAGAAACCGCTACATTAACGATACGTATGAGCCGGGATCTACTTTTAAGATCATTACGTCGGCGGCTTGTCTTGAAGAAGGCGTCGTCTCTTTAGACGATACTTTCTCCTGCCCGGGGTATCGGATCGTAGAAGACAGGAAAATCCGGTGTCATAAAGTAGGAGGGCATGGAACGGAAACTTTTGTGCAAGGGATTGAAAATTCGTGTAATCCGGTATTTATGGATATCGGACTTAGACTGGGATCAGAGAGGTTTTGCGACTATTTTGAACAGTTTGGTCTGATGAGCCTGACGAACATCGATCTTCCCGGAGAAGCGGGGACGATTATGCATAAAAGAGAAGATATTAAAGCGGTAGAACTGGCCACAATGACGTTTGGTCAATCATTTCAGATTACGCCGATCCAGATGGCGGTGACGGTCAGTTCGATGGTAAATGGCGGCAGGCGTGTAACGCCGCATCTTGGCGTGTCGGTCTTAGATAAGAAAGGGAAAACGGTCAAGACGTTTAAGTATGGGGAAAAAGAAGGGATTGTTTCGGAGAAAACATCGGAGACAATGCAAGAACTTCTGGAGAAAGTTGTTTCCGAAGGATCGGGAAAAAACGCGTATCTTGAAGGATATTCTATCGGGGGAAAGACGGCGACGTCTCAAACGCTTCCAAGAAGCGCCGGAAAATATATTTCTTCGTTTATAGGATTTGCTCCGGCGGACGATCCTCAGATTCTCGGAATGGTCATCATCCATGATCCTCAGGGAATTTATTACGGCGGAACGATCGCTGCCCCGGTGCTTCGGGACATATATGATAATGTGCTCCCCTATCTCGGGATTGAAAAAAAGTAATGGATGGTTTATACTTTATGAGATAAAAGAGATGAAGAGGTGGATTTATGAGTAGTCATGTAGTGATTCCGGTTCTTGCGGCATTTGCGGTAAGTCTTGTGCTCGGACCGATTGTGATTCCTTTTTTGCGGAAACTGAAAATGAAGCAGACGGAGCGTGTAGAAGGCGTTCAGTCTCATTTGAAAAAAGCGGGAACTCCGACGATGGGCGGCATTATTATTCTTGCGGCTGTTATTGTGACATCCCTGTTCTATGTGAAAGATTATCCGAAGATCATTCCGGTTTTATTCCTTACAGTGGCGTTTGGTTTGATCGGATTTCTTGATGATTATCTTAAAGTTGTGTTGAAACGTTCGGATGGACTGATGCCGATGCAGAAAATGGCTCTGCAGATTATTGTAACGGCTGTGTTTGCATTCTATCTCGTGAAAGTGGCGGATATTCCGCTTACGATGCTTGTGCCGTTCTCTAACGGATATTATCTTGATATCGGCTGGATGGCAGTTCCGCTTTTGTTTGTGGCAGTGATCGGAACGGTCAACGGAACAAACTTTACAGATGGACTGGATGGCCTTGCTTCCAGTGTGACCGTTCTTGTCGCAACATTTTTTACAGTTGTGGCGATCGGAACGAAAAGCGGGATCGAACCTGTCACCTGTGCTGTAGTCGGGGCGCTGCTTGGATTTTTACTGTTTAACGTATATCCGGCAAGTGTGTTTATGGGAGATACAGGGTCTTTGGCTCTTGGAGGATTTGTGGCAGGCACGGCTTATATGATGCAGATGCCTTTGTTTATCCTGATCGTTGGAATTATTTACCTTGTGGAAGTGGCTTCGGTCATGATTCAGGTTACTTATTTTAAGAAAACAGGCGGAAAGAGGTTTTTTAAAATGGCGCCGATCCACCATCATTTTGAATTATGCGGATGGTCTGAAACGAGAGTGGTAGCTGTATTTTCTATCATAACGGCGTTGCTTTGCCTCATTGCGCTGATGGGGGTATAAAAATGGATATAAGAGGAAAAAAAGTGCTCGTCTTCGGTTCGGGTATCAGTGGAGAAGGATCATGCAGGCTTTTGCTCGAAAAAGGCGCGGATGTTGTTTTGTATGATGGAAATGAAAAACTGTGCGCCGATGAGATTGAAGCTAAAATTTTAGAAACTAAAAAAGAAAACGGGCAATTCAGTATAGTGCTCGGAACATTTCCGGAAGAGATTATAGAAGAGCTTTCATTTGTAGTGATGAGTCCGGGAGTGCCGACGGATCTTCCGATCGTTGAAAAAATGCGTGAAAAGAGCATCCCGATCTGGGGAGAGATCGAACTTGCATATGTGTTTGGAAAAGGAGACGTTCTTGCAATTACAGGAACAAACGGGAAAACGACGACGACAGCCCTTTTGGGACAGATCATGCAGGACTATAAAGAACATGCTTATATTGTAGGAAATATAGGAACTCCGTATACAAGCGTTGCACAAGAAACGACGGACGACGCGGTAATTGTAGCGGAAATAAGCAGTTTCCAGCTTGAGACAATACATACATTTCATCCGAAAGTAAGCGCGATTTTGAATATTACTCCCGATCATTTGAATCGTCATCATACAATGGAGGCATATATCGAAGCGAAAGAGCGTATTGCTGAAAATCAGACAAAAGCAGATGTGTGCGTATTGAATTATGAGGATGATGAACTTCAGAAATTCGGAGAAAAAACGGCAGCGCAAGTTCTATATTTCAGCAGTGCGCGTAAACTGGAAAAAGGGATATATCTTGATGGAACAAAAATCATTTGCGCGGCAGATGTTCCGGTCGAGCTTTGCGATGTCAGTGAACTGAAGATTCTCGGAACACACAATTATGAAAATGTGATGGCTGCTTCTGCAATGGCGTATGCATATGGTGTTCCGATCGAGGTGATCCGCAAAAATCTTCTGACATTTCCCGGAGTGGAACATCGAATTGAGTTTGTGGCAGAAAAAAGAGGTGTCCTTTATTATAATGACTCGAAAGGAACAAATCCGGACGCAGCGATCAAAGGGATTCAGGCCATGAACCGTCCTACCATACTGATCGGGGGAGGTTACGACAAAGATTCCGAATATGATGAGTGGATCAAGGCGTTTGACGGGAAAGTGAGAAAACTTGTTCTGCTTGGCGCAACGAGAGAGAAGATCGCGCAAAGCGCTCATGCAAACGGATTTGACGATATTATTATGGCAGATACCTTTGAGGAGGCGTTTGAACAGTGCGTGAAATATGCGAAGCCGGGCGATGCGGTGCTTTTATCGCCGGCGTGTGCAAGCTGGGGGATGTTTAAAAATTATGAAGAACGTGGAGATAAATTCAAAGAACTTGTAGACCAACTATAAGGAGTGGAGCTGATTGACGCGTTCTGAAAAGAAAAAACGATATGACGGGATGCTTATATTTGTTGTATTGCTTCTTGTTGCCGCAGGGCTTGTGATATTGTACAGCACAAGCGCTTACAATGGGCAGGTGAAATTTCACGATCCGTTTCATTATTTGAAAAAGCAGGGGTTTGCGACACTGCTAGGACTGTTTGGTATGGCGCTTATCGCCCGCGTTGATTATCATAAATGGGTTCCGCTGGCGATTCCCGCATATGTGACGTCGATCATTCTGTCTGTGGCTGTTATATTTTTCGGGGATGAATACAACGGGTCCAAAAGATGGTTGTCTTTGGGCCCGATTTCTTTTCAGCCTTCAGAGTTTGCAAAAGTAGCCGTTATTTTTTTCCTTGCATGCCTTGTGAGCAGAAATGTACAGCGGATGAAACGTTTTCGCACAATGATACTTATGATGATTCCGGTTTTGCCGATCGTAGGTCTGGTCGGAGCAAGTAATTTAAGCACTGCGATCATCATTCTCGGAATTGCGGTTGTTCTGATTTTTGTAGCGGATCCGAAATACGTCCGTTTTATATTGATGGGAAGTATCGGCGTAGGATTTATGACGGTTTTTCTGGCGATGGAAAGTTATCGATTGGAACGCCTGGCAATCTGGAGACATCCGGAGCAATATGAAAAAGGGTATCAGACGCTGCAGGGACTATATGCAATCGGCAGCGGAGGTCTGTTCGGAAGGGGATTAGGCAACAGTGTACAAAAACTCGGATTTCTTCCAGAGGCTCAAAATGATATGATTTTTTCTATTATCTGTGAAGAATTGGGATTGATCGGAGCAGGATTTATCATTCTTTTATTTTTGATTCTTATTTGGCGTTTTTTTGTGATTTCAACAAAAGCGTCGGATCTGCTTGGCGCTTTGATAGCGGCAGGGGCAATGGCGCATATGATGATCCAGGTTATATTAAACATCGCGGTAGTTACAAATTCAATTCCAAACACAGGGATTACGCTTCCGTTTATCAGTTACGGAGGTACATCGGTTGTATTTCTTCTGTTGGAGATGGGACTTGTGCTTAGCGTATCGAATTACGAAGGTTTACGGTATGGAGGTTCAGAATAGATGAAGAGAAAAAAACACAAAAAGAGAAAGGTGTGGCCGATTATTTTAGTTGTGCTTACTGTCTTGATCGTTATGGCAGCTGCGGCGGTATTTCTATTTCGCACAAGGTCATATAAAGTGGAAGGAAATTCTTATTACGGAGAGAGAACGATCACAACATGGATTGAGAATGATCCGCTTTCGGTAAATTCTCTGTATGTTCTGTATAAATATAATTTTACCGATGCCGATCTTCCGTCAGGAGTAGAAAGTCTGAGTATTTCACTGAAAGATCCGTGGACGGTGAAGGTGAAAGTGAAAGAAAAAGAAATGGCCGGATATGTAGATTATGACGGTGCATATCTTTATTTTGACAGAACCGGAACGGCAGTATTGCGGACAAAAAAAATAATCGAAGGTGTTCCTCATATCGAAGGTCTTATGTTTGATTCGGCAAAAGCTAAAATAGGGAAAAAACTTCCGGTGGAAGATGACAGTATTTTTGAAAAAATTGTAGAAGTTTCAAAAAATTTAAAAAAATACAATCTCACACCTGACAGGATGGGGTGTACAGATGGAGGCGTACAGATATATTTTGAAATTGTACAGGTCAGCCTTGGAAACGGGAATTATGAAGAAAAGCTTAGACAGGTAGAACCGATTCTTAAAAAACTGACTGAATTATATCCCGGAAAGGCGGGCGTGCTGCATTTAGAGAATTACGATGCCGAATCGGAGTCGATTCCGTTTGTTCCGGCGGCATAGCGGCGGCGGATCATCTGTAAAAGTGTAATAATTCAGAAAAATAGCAAAAAATCTATTGATTATTTGCTAAAAAGACTTTATTATATACTTATTGAATTCTATCGTTCAATATTAAGGGATGTATAAGAAATTAGTAAGACGACGAAGGAGGAAGTACTCTTGTTAGAAATTAAAACCAACGAATCAGAAGCGGCCGCAAGAATTATTGTAGTCGGAGTCGGTGGAGGCGGAAACAACGCAGTAAACCGGATGATTGACGAACAGATCGCGGGCGTGGAATTTATCGCAGTGAATACAGATAAGCAGGCACTGCAGCTTTGTAAAGCACCGACATTAATGCAGATCGGTGAGAAGCTTACAAAAGGGCTCGGCGCAGGGGCACAGCCGGAAGTAGGAGAAAAAGCGGCAGAGGAAAGTTCAGAAGAGATCTCGGCAGCGCTCAAAGGTGCGGACATGGTGTTCGTAACATGCGGTATGGGCGGCGGAACGGGTACAGGTGCTGCACCTGTTATTGCACGTATTGCAAAAGAAAGAATGCAGAATGCATTGAGCGGAATTGATAAATTAAAAGAAAATGTAGATACGATTATCGTAATTCCGAATGACAAGCTTCTTGAGGTTGTTGACAGACGCACAACAATGCCGGAAGCTCTTAAGAAAGCTGATGAAGTTCTTCAGCAGGGTATTCAAGGTATCACAGATTTGATCAATGTTCCGTCACTGATCAACCTTGACTTTGCG
>OGHF01000896.1_pt1 | contig 19172 bp, 16 predicted proteins | sample 1571481 | NCBI WGS metagenome assembly OGHF01 (sample SAMEA2581952, study PRJEB24529) | metagenome | biome: Human gut stool | place: China | collected 2011
CTCACAAGGAGCGCATCGCTGTTGCTGAGGCCCGCAAGCTGAACATCCCCATCGTGGCTATCGTTGATACCAACTGCAACCCCGACGAGATCGACTATGTCATCCCCGGCAACGACGACGCGATCCGCGCTGTCAAGCTGATCGCTGGCGCTATGGCTGACGCTGTGCTGGAAGGCAAGCAGGGCAACCAGGAGGCCGCTCCCGCTGAGGACGCAGCAAACGCCTGATTTCCCGAAATTCTCACAAACCAACAAATACTGTGTAAGGGAGAATACCAAAATGGCTATTTCTGCAAAGGACGTTATGGAACTGCGCAAGCAGACCGACTGCGGCATGATGGAGTGCAAGAAGGCTCTGACCGAGGCTGACGGCAACTTCGAGAAGGCAATCGAGATCCTGCGCGAGCGTGGTCTGGCTACCGCTGCCAAGAAGGCAAGCCGCGTTGCTGCCGAGGGTATGGTCTACGCTGACTACTGCCCCAAGTGCAAGGTCGGTGTTGTCATCGAGGTCAACGCTGAGACCGACTTCGTTGCCAAGAACGACAAGTTCGTTGACTTCGTCAAGGAGGCCACCAAGGTCATCATGAAGCAGAACCCCGCTGATGTCGAGGCTCTGATGGCATGCAAGACCGAGAGCGGCGAGACCGTCGATGAGGCTCTGAAGAACCTCATCCTGGTCATCAAGGAGAACATCAAGGTCCGCCGTTTCGTCCGTTACGAGGGCGTCTGCTCTGCATACGTCCACGGCGGCGGCACCCACGGCATCCTGGTCAACTTCGAGACCACCAACGGCATCGAGGCTAAGGACGAGTTCGCTGCATACGGCAAGGATGTTGCCATGCAGGTCGCAGCTGCCAACCCCAGCTACGTCGATGAGGCTGCTGTCCCCGCTGAGGTCGTCGCCAAGGAGAAGGAGATCCTCCTCGCTCAGATGGCCAACGACCCGAAGAACGCCAACAAGCCCGATGCTGTCAAGCAGAAGATGATCGAGGGCAAGATCAAGAAGTACTTCAAGGAGAACTGCCTGGTCGATCAGGAGTTCGTCAAGGACGGCGACATGACCGTTGGTCAGTACACTGCCAAGGTCGCAAAGGATCTGGGCGGCGACATCAAGGTCATCAAGTTCACCCACTTCGTCAAGGGCGAGGGCCTGGAGAAGCGTTCTGACGACTTCGCTGCTGAAGTTGCAAGCATGGTGAAGTAATTCAGTCTGACTGAATGAATTTAGGAGCTGTGATACCTGTAACAGGGTGTCACAGCTCTTTTTGGTTGTGGTTGGCCTCCAAGTATGCTATCATAGAACGAATGACAGAAAAGGGAGAGAGGAACATGAAGATCGAACCCAGAACATTCACGCTGCCCAGCGGGGAAGTGCTGACGGTGCGCAGCTTGTGCGCGGACGATGCAGAGGCGCTGAATGCATTCCGCTATGCGACCTACAGCGAGACCTATTTTATGGCCCGATACCCGGAGGAAGGGGTGAGTCTGGAAGCGATGGGGAATCGGCTTGCAGACTGCGGGGAAAGCCCTGTGAACTTTGAGGTGGGCGCTTTTGCCGGAGAAAAGCTGGTGGGGGAGTTTGGGGTTGCACAGCTGCGGCCGCATATCAAATACCGCCATCGTGCCGTAGTAGGCATCTCTGTCCGGAAAGAGTATTGGGGCTGCGGTCTGGGCAGTTATCTGATGCAGCTGGCCATTGACCAGACCCGGGCCAACGGCTTCGAACAGTTGGAGCTGGGGGTGTACAGCGATAACAGCCGCGCCATCCATCTCTATGAAAAGTTCGGCTTTGAGCGCTATGGCATCCAGCCCCGGGCCTTTAAGCTGAAGGACGGCACCTACCGGGATGAGATCATCATGGTGAAGATGCTGTAACCGGAACAGAACAAAAACGCCGCCGACGGTTCAGAAGCCGTCAGCGGCGTTTTGCTTATTTCAGTCAGCAGCGGTCAACAGATCAGGCCTTGGCCTCGCTGTTGTGCTCTGCCTTCTTGTAGGCGGAGAAGGAGTGGAACACGATGTTCAGGCCCAGAACGATCAGCAGGACAGCCAGGATGAGCTGCAGGCCGTTGGCGATGAACACAGCGCCCCAGGTAGTCTCACCGGCAGGGATGGCGACAGCAGCAGCATTGCTGATGGCCTTGACCATAGCGATAAGGCGCTGCACCAGAGCGGTGAAGGTGACGCAGAGCATGATGATCAGCGGGGGGAAGAGCATCTTGTTGCTGCGGCCGGTGACCTTCAGGAAGACGCACAGGGTAGACAGGACCAGAGCGCTCAGCAGCTGGTTTGCAGAACCGAACAGGGGCCAGATGTTGGCGTAGCCGATCTTGGTCAGGATGAAGCCGAACACCAGAGTGAGGAAGGTGGAGAAGTAGACGTTGCAGAGCAGCTTGCGCCAGCCCTCAGCGTGCTCCATGTCGTCCACGCTGAACAGCTCCTGGAAACTCATGCGGCCGATGCGGGCCACGGCATCCAGACTGGTCAGAGCCAGTGCGGAAACGCACATGGTCATAAAGACGGTAGCGGCATAAGCGGGGACACCGAACATCTCAAAGAAACCGGCAACGCCGCGGCTGAAGATCTGGAACGGGGTGCCAGCAGCGGGAGTGCCGTCAGCAGCGGCAGCGGCACCGGCGACGCAGAGGGCCAGAACAGCCAGCAGGCTCTCGAGGATCATGGCACCATAGCCGACCTTCAGCATATCCTTCTCGTTCTCGACGGTCTTGGAGGAAGTGCCGGAAGAGACGAGGCTGTGGAAGCCGGAGACAGCACCGCAGGCCACGGTGACGAACAGGATGGGGAACATGGTACCCAGCTTCTCGTTGGTGAAGCCGGTGAAGACGGGCAGGTTCATGGTGGGGTGGGCGACCAGCAGGCCGACCACAGCGCCGATGATCATGGCCACGAACATGAAGGTGGTCATGTGGTCACGGGGCTGCTTCAGCAGCCACATGGGCAGAACTGCGGCAAAGAAGATGTAGACGAAGGTGATATAGCTCCATGCAGCCTTGCCCAGAATGAGGGGCAGGTTTGCACCGATGACGAAGGAAAGCACGATGAAGACGATGCTGATGAGGCTCTCTTTCCAGCCGGAGAAGTTGAACTTCTTCTGGATGAGGCCGAAGACGACAGCGAAGACCATGAACATGATGGAGACCATACCGGCAGCGCCGTTGGTCTGAGCAGTCTCCGCCAGAGCACCGTCGGCGCCGAAGGCGTTGAAGGTTCCGGCCACCATGTCAGCAAACGCTGCAATGACGATGCCGCAGAACAGCCAGCAGAACAGCAGGAACAGCTTGCGGCCGGTCTTGCCGATGTACTTCTCGATCAGCATGCCCATGCTCTTGCCGTCGTTCTTGACGGAAGCGTACAGAGCGCCGAAGTCGGTGACAGCACCGAAGAAGATGCCGCCCAGCAGCACCCACAGCAGGACAGGCAGCCAGCCGAAAGCAGCAGCCTGGATGGCACCGGTGACAGGGCCTGCACCGGCGATGGAGCTGAACTGATGTGCAAAGACGGTCCAGCCGTTGGTGGGGACATAGTCACGGCCATCCTCATGGACGACTGCGGGGGTCTTGGCGGTGGGGTCGATGCCCCATTTGTTGGCCAGCCAGCGGCCATACAGCGTATAAGCGCCGAACAGACACACGGCTGCGATCAAAACGATGACCAGCGTATTCATTTCTTTATACCTCTTTCCTTTCTTTCACACCGGCAACCGGCAATGTGCCAGACAGAGCGTCTGTGCCCAAAAGCAGAGCAGGCGAAACGGCCCGGAGGGGTGAAAAAAGCCTCCGTCCTCATGAAAGATAGAGACACAAAGATGTATCCTATCTTCCTCGAAGACGAAGGCCAAACGGTGCATCTGCACCGGTCGTTCTCCGCGGTACCACTTCGTTTGCTGCTTTCGGGAGCAGCCGCTTGCGCGTACAGGCGTTTGGCCGCCGATACGCCGCCCTGTAACGTGGGCTGAACGGCCATGCACTACTGCCGCAAGCGGGTTCGCACAGGCTGCTCGCAGGTGAGGGCTGATCGCACTGTGCTGCCGTCTTGCACCGGAATGGCGGCTCTCTGAGCGCAGGGAATGCGAAAAGTCATGTCCTGTTCATTGCATTTGCCGAATGATTGTGTATACTTTAGTCCTGATTTCATAACTTGTCAATATATTTTGGGCAAGTTAGGAGACTGTGCCATTTTTGCGGGGGAGAAACTAAGAAAATTTAGGCGATTTTTGTTCAGATGTGAGATGAATAAAACTGAATGCCTCCACAGGTGAAATCTGCTAACCCCCCGGAAAGAAAGACCGAACACTTGACTTTTACACTTTCAAGTGCTAAAGTAACAGAGTAATAGAAAGAACCGTGCCGCACCCCGCGGCACTTTGCCCTGAAGGAGGCAGCTATGGCGGACAAGAACCCCAGAAGAAACCCCACCACCGACGCACTGTTCGACGCGATCCTGAGTCTTGAGACGAGGGAGGAGTGCTACAACTTCTTCGAAGACCTCTGCACGGTCAAGGAGATCTCCGATATGGCCCAGCGTCTGGAAGCGGCCAAGCTCCTGCTCGGCGGCAGCACCTACGACCAGATCGTAAAGGCGGTGGAGATCAGCACCGCCACCATCAGCCGCATCAACCGCTGCATCCAGTACGGCTCCGGCGGCTACCGCGACACCATCGAGAAGGTACAGAAGACCGCAAAGCCGGAGTGACATCCGGGCGGCGAGGCACATAGGATGGACTGCGCCCGATTCCTATTATAGAAAGGAAGGTCCTTCTTATGGCTGATACCACCAACTGCACCCCCTGCGTTTCCTGCGGCTGCCCCGCGCTGCCGAGAGTTTCCCTCGACCAGGCCGTCATCGATCTGATGGAGAGCATCGCTCTGCAGGAGTCGGCCCTGAGCCACATCCTCTGCGCCGAGAGCCAGAAGATGAAAGCCGCCCTCAGCATGGAGGAGCTGGACCTGTGCAAGCTGCTGGAAGTCAACGACTCCGCCACCAACATGGTCCACGCCGTGGCGAACCTTGAGCTGGTGCTGAAAGAGAAGCTGGAATTCATCGCCAACAACCTCTACTACCCCTCGACGGGGAACTGCACCACCACCGAGAGCTGATGTCAAAATGCGACTGCCCGCCCGCAATGGGTGGGCAGTTTTTGCTTTCCGGGGCGGGGCTGCCTAAAAATATGTATAAAAGTCGGAAAAGTGTTTTGTTGGAATTGCTGAATATCGAAATCTGTGCTATACTATATAATGTTTATCCAAAGAGAAAGGGGAACCTGACCTTGCTGCACTACGATGCGATCCTGTTTGACGTGGACGGTACGCTCATCGATTCCGCCCCCGGCATTCTCAATACACTGGAAGAAGTTTTCAGCTCCATGGGCGTTGACGTCGCCCGGAGCGACCTTGGCCGCTACATCGGCCCGCCCCTCCGCAAGAGCTTCGGCGAGCATTTCTCCGACCCTGCAAAAATCGAGGAGGCCACGAAGCGCTACCGCGTGAGCTACGCCGCCAAGGGCTGCCACGAGGGCGATGTCTACCCCGGCGTGGTGGAGATGCTGGGCCGTCTCAAGGCTGCGGGCCTGACCCTCTGCACGGCCACCTGCAAGCCCACCGACGTTGTGAGGCCCATCCTCGAGGAGCAGGGCCTTGCGCCTTACTTCTCCTTCGTGGGCGGTGCGTCCATGGATGAGAGCCGCGACAACAAGACCGATGTCATCCGTCACGTCCTCGCCCAGCCCGTCATGCAGGGCAAGCGGGTGCTGATGGTGGGCGACCGCCGGGACGATATGCAGGGCGCTGTGAACTGCGGCCTGGACGCCGCCGCTGTGCTCTACGGCTACGGCGGCAGGGAAGAGGTCGCCCCCTTTGCGCCGGTCTTCATGGCCGCTGACTGCAAAGAGCTGACGGACTGGGCTCTCCGCCCGGTGGACGAGCCTTTCCATTCCTGAAACGAGAGGGACTGAATCTATGAGTCAAAAAAGACAACAACAAAACGAAACCATGACTCCCATGCAGCATCGGGCCGTTCTGGTCTGCATCCTCTGCGTGCTGGCGGTGCTGCTGACCTTCGGCATCACCACCACCCTCCTCAAAAAGGAGGAGCCTGCCCCCTCCGTCTCGGAGCCTGCAGAGGGACCCGCTGCCCCCGGCGAAGACCTGTCGGGCCACTACCAGATCGACAACGCCTCCACCGCTCTGCTGACGGAGACCGCCGACGCCGGCACGGACTATCTGAACGACACCCTTTTTCTGGGCGACTCCAACACCGTCCGCCTCTATAACAACGGCCTCATCTCCCTGCAGCAGTTCTGCGCCAAAGAGGGCATCGGCACCCAGGTCGCGCTCAGCGAGGGCATCGTTACCTTTAAGAAGGATTCCAACCACTACACCATCCCTCAGGCGGTGGCCATGATGAAGCCCCGCCGTGTGGTCATGACCTTCGGCACCAACGACACCGGGATGGAAGTCTCGGACTTCATCGCCCACTACACGGCCCTCATCCAGGCCATCCAGCAGAGCTACCCCTACACCGACATCATCGTCAACACGGTGCCACCGGTCCCGGCTGACCACTCCAACTATCCCCACATGGACCAGGCCAAGATCGACGACTTCAACATGGCCCTTCTGGATCTCTGCGAGCAGCTGGGCGTCCGCTTCCTCAACTCCGCCGAGGCCCTCAAGGGCAGCGACGGCTACGGCATCGCGGACTACTACACCAGCGGTGACATCCACCTCAAGAGCGCCGGCCTCAAGGCAGTGCTGAACTATCTCCGCACCCACGCCCTGCAGACCGAGGACCGCCGCCCCGACACCAACAACATCCCCACCCGCACCATGGAGTATGTCTCCAACCCCAGCTCCGCCGTGGCCGCTCCCAGCTCGGAGGCTGTCAGCTCCAGCGAGAGTCAGGCCGAGAGCGCCAGCAGCTCGGAGAGCTCTTCCAGCGAGAGCACCAGCGAGGAGAAAAAGTTCGAGGCCCGCTACCGTGTGGACAAGAACGGCGGCGGCACTCTGAGCGTCGGCAATGACACCGGCAACAGCTCTGTGACCTACACCGTCACCGACCCCGACAAATCCATCACCGTGACCGCTGTCCCGGCGGAGGGCCATGTCTTCGTCAAGTGGAGCGACGGCCTCACCAGCAAGACCCGCACCGACACCGACTTCAAGCAGAATCTGGACGTCACGGCAGTCTTCGGCACGGCCTCCGTCCACATCACCAGTGAGGGCAAGGGCGCTGTGGGCAGCTCCTACACCTTCAAGGCGACTTTGAGCGGCAAGTACGCCAAGACCGAGAACCTGCGCTGGTACGCCAACGGTCAGGAGGTCACGCAGGCCGCCGGCAAGTCCAGCATCACCGTGGTGGTGGACAGCTCCATGGTCAACGCTTCTTATAAGATCCACGCCGTCGTCACCTACAACGACTGCAAGGTGAGCAGCAACACCCTGACCATCACCATCGGCAGCGGTGTGACCAGTGAGTCCGGCTCCACCAGCAGCTCGTCCTCGTCCCATGCCGGTCCTTCCGGCAGTACATCCTCTTCCTCTGCAAGTTCGGGCAGCTCTTCCCACAGCACCAGCAGTTCGTCGTCGGCATCGTCCAGCACGTCGTCCGGCAGCTCCAAGGCAGAGTCGGAGTCCGAAAGCAAGGCCGAGTCTAAGGCAGAGTCCAAGGCCGAGAGCGAAGCTGAGTCTAAGGCAGAGCCCAAGGCCGAAACCAAGCCGGAAGCCTCCGCCAGCAAGGAAGCCGAAGGCAAGGCAGAATGACGCCCCGCACCTTCCTCTGCAAAGCCGCATAGGCTGAGCCGAGAGGAGGCGAGCGGATGTTCCGTGAAGAAATGCAAGTCCTCGGCCTGCCCGGCGCAGAAGATGTGACCGACGGCAGCGTGGACTACTACGACATGGATTGGGAAAACGTCGAGAACGGCGTGACGGAGGAGCAGATGGCAAAGTGCATCGCAAAAGAGTGCGCTTGCACGCCACACTGCAAGTGCAGCGGGAACCTGCCGGACCAGTCCGACGACGAAGCCTATGAAATGACGTTGGAAGGATAAAAAATGCGAGAAGCCAGCTCTGCCGGGCGGGGCTGGCTTCTCGCTGTTCTCAAACCGCACCGCAGCCGCGCCCGCTCAAAGCGGCAGGCGGCTCGAAAAAATGATAGAGAAGGGAAAGAAACATGGCAAAATATTATTGCATCCTTTTCGATGCAGACAATACGCTCCTGGACTTTGACGCCGCCGAGAACAAGGCGCTGGCCGAGACGCTGGTGGAATACGGCATCGAGCCGGACGCCGGGACGGTGCAGACCTACCGGGACATCAACTCGGAGCTCTGGCGTCAGCTGGAAAAGGGCCAGATACGCCGCGACAAGCTGATGGGGGAGCGCTTCACCCGCTTCCTCAAGGCCATCAACGCAGCCGGTGACGGCGTGGAGATGAACCGCTGCTACCTCGACCACCTGTCCTCCCACCCCGACCTGATGAACCCCAATGTGCCGGACGTCCTCGGGGAGCTTTCCGAGGTGGCGACGCTGGCCATCGTGACCAACGGCTTCGAGAAGGTGCAGAGCCGCCGGGTGGCAGAATCCGGCATCGGGGCCTACCTCGAGGACGTCTTCGTCTCCGAGAAGCTGGACAGCGAGAAGCCCAGCCGCCGCATCTTCGACTCCGCCCTCCGCGCTCTGGGCGTGGAGAACCGGGAGCACGTCCTGGTGGTGGGCGACAGCCTCACCAGCGACATTCAGGGCGGCGTGAACGCGGGCCTCGACACCTGCTGGTTCAACCCCGGCCACGCCGAGAACCCGGGCAAGGTGAGCCCCACCTACGAGATCGCCTCGCTGGAAGAGCTCTACCCGCTGGTGATGGAGCCGGAAGAGCTGGCGAACCTCGGCCTCAAGCACCGCCGTCATCAGCTGTAACGGCGGGAATGTCTCGATCCACCCTACTGGAAAAGAACACGGAAGAACGATATGCTGATTCATTTGGAAAAACTCGGAAAGAGCTTTGGCGAGAAAGTCGTCCTGCACGACGTGAGCGCCAGCGTGGAAAAAGAAGACCGCATCGGCATCGTGGGCCAGAACGGCGCAGGCAAGACGACCCTGCTCAAAATTCTGACCGGCGTCTACACCGACTATGACGGCGAGTTCAGCGTGACCCACGGCGTGACGCTGGGCTATCTGGAGCAGAACGCAAAGCTCGATGTCACGCTGGATATTTATGGGGAGATGCGCTCTTCCTTCGCCCCTGTGCTGGACGCCATGGCCCAGATGCAGATCTTGGAAAAGAAGATGGCAGCCTCTCCCGACGACGCCGCCCTTCTCGAAAAGCACGACGAATTGCAGAACATCATCGACGCCGCCGACGGCTACAACATGGACGTCAACATCAAGAAGGTGCTGTCCGGCATGGGCTTTGCGCAGGATACCTGGAGCAAGAACGTGGGCGTCCTCTCCGGCGGTGAGCTGACCCGTCTCCGTCTGGCCAAGCTCCTCCTCGAGAAGCCGGACGTCCTCATTCTGGACGAGCCCACCAACCATCTGGACTTCGCCACCATGGAGTGGCTGGAAAACTACCTCAAGGGCTACTCCGGTGCCGTTCTGGTGGTCAGCCACGACCGCTATTTCCTCGACAACGTCTGTACCAAAATCTGGGAAGTCGCGTTCCAGACCATGACCACCTATAAGGGCAACTTCTCGGCCTATCTGCCCCAGAAGGAAGCCGCCGACGCCCTGCGCCAGAAGCAGCACGACGCCGACGTGGCGCTGGCCGAAAAATTACAGGACTACATCGACCGCAACCTCGTCCGCGCCTCCACCACCAAGATGGCCCAGAGCCGCCGCAAGCAGCTGGAAAAGCTGGAGATCGTGGAAGCACCGACCGCCGAAGCCTACGAGCTGAACTTCCGCTTTGAGTACGACATCGAGCCCTATGACGAGCTGGTTATCATGAAAAACCTCACCGTCCGCATCGGGGAACGCACCCTCATCGATGCGCTGGATTACACGGTCCACCGCGGGGACAAGCTGGTCATCGCCGGCCCCAACGGCACCGGCAAGTCCACACTGCTGCAAGTGCTGGACGGCAAGCGCCGCCCCTCCGGCGGTATGGTTCGCCTAGGCAGCGGCGCCAAGCCTGGTGTCTTCACCCAGCAGCAGGCCAAGCGCGCCGGCAGGGTCATCGATGCCATCTGGAACCAGTACCCCCGCTTTACCGAACTGGAAGTCCGCAGCCACCTGGCCCGCTTCGGCTACCGGGGCGAGGAAGTGTTCAAGGATTGCGCCGCCCTCTCCGGCGGCGAACTGGCCCGCCTGCGCTTTGCCGAGCTGGCCCTCGAGCGACCCAACCTGATGTTCCTGGACGAGCCTACCAACCACTTGGACATTTATATGCGCGAAAGCCTGACCCAGGCGTTGGCGGCCTACACCGGCACGCTGCTGCTGGTCACTCATGACCGCTACCTGATGCAGACCCTGGGCTGTCCGATCCTGTACCTTGAAGACGGCAAGGCAACCTTCTACCCGAACTTTGCTGCCCTGCAAAACCGCGATAACGGCAAGACCCAGGAACAGCAGAAAGCCGAGGACACAGTCAAAAAGCAGGCCTACGGCAAAGAGCAGCGCAAGCGCCGGGCCGAGGTCCGCGCCCGCATCAAAGCCGTGGAGAACCAGATCGAGGAACTGGGCGCGCACATCGTGGAACTGGAAAACGAGATCAACGACCCCGAGGTCCTGCGCGACCACCTGCTGCTGCGGGATAAGTGCGACGAACTGGACGACACCCGCTTCCACCAGCAGGAACTATATGACGAGTGGGAAAAGCTCGCCGAGGAGCAGGAAGCCTTCGAGGCCGAGGACGCATAACACGCGCAGGGCGTACAGTCGTCCTTATACAAAAAACTTAACCGTTCTGTAACTTGTATTCCGCCAAAAATGCGCTATACTATGTTTTTAGTATAATAGAAAAGTTAAAAAAGAAAGTATAGAGATAGGGAAAGGCCGCGTGCACGAACGCCCGGCCGTATTGCAACGAAGCGGGGAGACCACTTTGCAGACAACGATCATTGTAGCAACACATAAGCCTTACTGGGTGCCGGACGATCCTATGTATCTGCCGGTGCAGATGGGCCATGCCATCCACCCGGCCTGCGGTTATATCGGCGATGATACGGGCGAGAATATCTCGGAGCGCAACGCCAATTTCTGTGAGCTGACCGGTCTGTACTGGGCGGCGCACAACATTGATTCCGATTATATCGGTATCGTGCATTACCGCCGCTATTTTGCCAGCCGCAAAAAAAGCATCTTCGATGCCAAAAAGCGCCGGGTCATCAGCCACGAGGAACTGTGCGCCATCCTGGCCACCACCAACGTGGTGCTGCCCAAGGAACGCCACTATTTCATCGAGACGAACTACACCCAGTACATCCACGCCCACCACAAGCAGGACTTGACCGTCACCCGGGCGATCATTGAGCGCAAATGCCCGGAGTATCTGCCGGCCTACGACATGTATATGTCCAAGACCCACGGCCACCACTTTAATATGTTTGTGATGAAGCGGGAACTGCTGCAGCATTACTGCACCTGGCTGTTCGACATCCTGTTTGAGCTGGAGCGGGAGCTGGACATGACCGGCTACTCCACCAACGACCGCCGCGTCTTCGGCTTCGTCAGTGAACGTTTGCTTGACGCCTGGCTCATCACCAACAACATCAGCTACGAAGAGCTGGACATCGTGTATATGGAGCACCAGAACTGGCTGCACAAGGGCACCCAGTTCTTAAAACGTAAATTTTTTCCGAAAAAAGATGACTGAACGATTTTCTGTTGCGGCGGTGGTGGTGACCTACAACCGCCTGCCGCTATTGCGCCAATGCCTGGCGGCCCTTGCCGCCCAGACCGCGCAGGATTTGACCATCTTTCTGGTCGATAACGCCAGCACCGACGGCACCGCCGAAGCTGTGGCCGAAATGGCCCTGCCCAACCTTGTTTACCGCAACACCGGCAAAAACCTGGGTGGGGCAGGGGGCTTCGCCTACGGCGTGCGGGAGGCTGCCCTTGCCGGGTACGACGCCCTCTGGCTCATGGACGACGACACCCTGCCCACCCCCACGGCGCTGGAAGCCTTTTTACAGGCCGACCGCAACTTGCAAGGCCAATACGGCTGGCTTTCCAGCCGTGCTTTAGCGCCAGACGGCACTGACCAGCCCATGAACCTGCAGCGGGTGACACCCTACAAAGACCTGCCCGGTTTTGACGGCGAGCGCATCCCAGCGGTCATGGCCAGTTTTGTTTCGCTGTTTCTGCGTACCGAGACCGTGCGCCGGTACGGCCTGCCCATCGCCGAGTTCTTCATCTGGTCCGACGATTGGGAGTACACCCGCCGTATTTCCCGGGCACAGCCGTGCTACGTGGTCCCGGCCAGCCGGGTCGTGCATGCCATGCAGAACCCCGGCATCGTGAACATTGCCGCCGACGTTCCCGCCCGGTGGGAGCGCTACCGCTATTTTTACCGTAATGACGTGGTACTGTACCGGCGCGAGGGCCTGCGCGGCTGGCTGTGGCTGCTGGCCAAAGACGCCTGGCACACTGCGCAGGTGCTTTGCAGCCCCCAAGGCTGCAAAGCCTGGCGCATCGGCATTATTTGGAAAGGATTCTTCGCGGGGGTGCGTTTCCGCCCCGCAACACCCTACCTGCCATGAAACTGATTGAAACGATCCTGCACAAGGCTGCGCTGTACCCGGTGGTGGCCTTTGATGTGTTTGATACGCTCATTAAGCGCGATGTGGCCCGCCCCACCGACCTGTTCGCCCTGTTGGGCGCGGACTTCGCCAAAGCCCGCATCCAGGCCGAAGCCGAAGCCCGTGCCGCCAAAAGCGGGGAAGTGACTCTGGCGGAAATTTATGCCCGCCCCTGCCTGGCCGGATACGACCCGGCGGCAGAATGCGCCGCTGAGATCGCCTGCGCTGTGCCCAACCTGCCGGTGCTGAAAGCCGCCCGCGCCCTGCATGCCCAGGGTAAACGGCTTTACTATATTTCCGACATGTACCTGCCCAAGGTCCAGCTGGACGCCATGCTGGCCAAGTGCGGCTACGACTTTTTCGATGGCGGCTTCGTCTCGGCCGATTACGGCGTGCAGAAGCGCAGCGGCAAGCTGTTCCGCCTGTTTCTGCAAAAAACGCAGACGCAGGCAAAAGAGGTCCTTTTTATTGGCGACAACTGGCGGGCGGATGTTGCCGGTTCGGCGCTGGCCGGCATCCGCAGCTGGCACCTTCCCACGCAGGAGGTCCCGAGGGAAAGCCTGCCTGCCGGTGCGGTGGCGGCTTTCACCGCAAACCGCTTGCCGGGCATCGAATCCGAGGCCGAGCGCCTTAGCTTTGCCACTCTCGGTCCGCTGGCTGTAGCCTACTGCCAATGGCTGCATGCTTGGGAACAGCAGTACCCCAATGCCAAAATCTACTTTCTGGCGCGGGATATGTACCTGATGCGCCAGGTCTACGAGCTTTTGTACCCGCAGGAGCAGACCGCCTATTTGCAGGTCTCCCGCCGCAGCCTGTGCCCGCTTCTATTGGCGCAGCACCGGTGGGATCTGCTGCTGGCCGCTCTGCCGCGCCAATCCCTTACCGGTGCGCAGATCGCCGCCTATTGCGGTACCGCCTGCCCGATGGACCTGCAAGAAAAATCCTATGATTTAAAGCATGGACCCGATACCGCCCGCCCGCTGCTGCAAGCGCTGGCCACGCCCCAAAGTGCCGCCGCAGTGTCCGCCTACCTCACCCGGCAAAACCTGCAGGAAGGGGACATCCTTGTGGACATCGGCAGCGGCGGCACAACCCAGGTGCTGTTACAGGCTGTGTGCAATATAAAATTGCATGGCTGTCAGCTCTCTTGTGACGACCGACTGCGCGGGCGCTTGCGCGAAGATGAGACCGCCGTTTTTCTATTCGACGGCCGACCCGCGCCGCTGCTCTACTGGGCAGGCCAGCCCATGCTGGAACGCCTGATTTCCGAGGATGTGGGCGCGACCCTTGGTTACACCCAAACCGATAAAACCATCACCGTCCAGCAGGCCTCCCAGCCGCCAACGCCGCTGCTGGACGCGCTGCAAAAGGGAATCCTGCGCTTTGCGCAGGATTGGCAAAAGTCGTTTCTGCAAACCCTCGCTATCCCGCCGCAGACTGCCATCTCGCCTTTTCTGCGGCTGGTCGGCCAGCCTACGGCAGGGGAGACCGCCCTGCTGGGCGACCTGACCGTCGAGGACGGCGGCGTCTACCCGCTGGCCACGCCGCGCAAGGTCGGTTATTATCTCACCCACGCAAACCAGGCCAAGCAGGACCTCTCCGCTGCCCGGTGGAAGATCGGCTTTCTAAAGCGCCTGGCCCCGCTGCCCTTGCCCTATGACCGGCTTTACGCCAAAATGAAAAAATGAATTTTGAAAGGAGTGCAGGACGTTATGCCGCCGCGTATCAGTGTGATTGTGCCCATCTACAATGCGGCATCCACCCTGCGGGCTGCCGTGCAGTCCATCCTTACCCAAGATATTGCCGGGCTGGAGGTGCTGCTGGTCGATGACGGCTCCACCGATGCCACCCCCGGCCTTTGCCACGATCTGGCCCTGCGGGACGACCGCATCCAGGTCATCACCCAGAAAAACGCCGGTATCTGCGCCGCCCGCAACCGGGGGCTTTCCGTCGCTGAGGGCATGTATGTGACCTTCTGCGACGACGACGATCTGCTGCTTCCCGGTGCGCTGGCCCTGCTGCTGCAAAAGGCGGAGGACACCGGCGCTGACATCGTCCGTGCCGATTACGAGCTGATCCACATCAGCCCCGACGGCACCGAGACCCCGCAGCCCCACCCGGGGGGCACGGCCTGTGACCTGGCCGCCGACGGCGACTACCGCAAGTTCCTGCAAAGCAGCGGCCCGCAATTCGTCTGGAATGCCCTCTACCGCCGCTCGGCCATCGGCAATCTGCGCTTTGACGAGCATTGCCGCTATGGCCTTGAGGATTTCATCTTCAACGCCGGACTTTATGCCCGCACCGACAAAGTACACTACCTGCCGCAGCCTGTCTACCGCCATTTCGAGAGTGGGCAAAGCACCTCCCAGTGCCAGACCGTACAGGCTTTGCAGGGGCGCATCGGCGTGCTGGACCGCTGGATGACAGCCGAGTATAAGGCCATTCAGGCCCGCTGCCCCGAAGCTGCCCGCGCGGCCGTCTGGAACGACCGCCGCGCCCAGGCTATCACCTTTTTGATGCACCAGCTGGCAGATGCCAAAGCCCCCGGTACGCTGCGCCGCCACGGCTGGCGCACTTTACGCGGTGTGCTGGCCCGTTACCCGGCCCCGCCGCTGGATCTTTGGCACGAAGCCAAGCACCATAAAAAGCAGACCGGCGCACTGCTGCTGTACAACCTGCGGCTGCAACGCCTGTATGAACTGTGGGCCAACCGCCCGAAAAACCGCAGGAGGAAACTGCCATGAAAACGATTCTGGTTACCGGCGCCGCCGGATATATCGGCCGCCACGTTGTCAAAAATGCGCTGGATCGCGGCTGCAAGGTCATCGCGTCTGACTTCTCTTTTAAAGGCGTGGATGAGCGGGCGGAGTTTTGCGATGTGCCCATCTTCAGCGGTGACAAGGAAATCTACCGCAAGGTGGGCAGCCCGGACATCTGCATCCATCTGGCCTGGCGGGACGGTTTTCGCCACAACTCTCCGGCCCATATGAAGGACCTGTCCGCCCACGTCACATTCCTGAACGACCTGGTGGCAGGCGGCCTGAAAGATTTAAGCGTCATGGGCACTATGCACGAAGTGGGCTACTGGGAGGGTGCCATCAACGAAAGCACCCCCTGCAAGCCCCAAAGCCAGTACGGCATCGCCAAAAACGCCCTGCGCCAAAGCCTGATGCTCTCGCTGGACGGCAGCCCCTGCAAGCTGCACTGGCTGCGCGCCTACTACATCACTGGCGACGAAGCCCACGGCAGTTCCATCTTTGCCAAACTGGCTCAGGCCGAACTGGACGGCAAAAAGACCTTCCCGTTCACCAGCGGCAAAAACCTCTATGACTTCATCGATGTGGACGAGCTTGCCAACATGATCGTCGCTGCCAGCGTGCAGGAGGAGATCAACGGCATCATCAACGTCTGCACCGGCGAGCCCCGCAGCCTGGCCGACCGGGTCGAGCAATTCCTGCGGGATAAGAACTACAAGATCAAGCTGGACTACGGTGCCTTCCCGGACCGCCCGTATGACAGCCCCGGCACCTGGGGCGACGCGACCAAAATCAAACAAATTCTTGCAAAGGATCAGCTATGAAACGATTAGGCATTTTCTTTTTCTACGAGAAAAACGGCGATGTAGATGACTTTATTACCTACTACCTCGCAGATCTTGCAAAAAACCTGACCAATCTGGTCGTGGTCTGCAACGGCAAACTCAGCGCCCAGGGCCGCGCGGCCTTCTCGCAGTTTACGGATAACATCATCGTGCGCGAGAACAAGGGCCTGGATGTCTGGGCCTACAAAACGGCGCTGGATTCCTACGGCTGGGATAAGCTGTCGGAGTTTGACGAGATCGTCATGACCAACTCTACCCTGATGGGCCCCGTGCGCCCGCTGAAAGAGATGTTTGACGCCATGGCCGAGAATCAGGATCTCGACTTCTGGGGCCTGTCCATCCACCACGGCGCCAAGTCCAATCCTTTCAAGGGCAAGCACATCTATAGCTATCTGCCGGTGCATATCCAGTCCCACTTCATCGTTTACCGCCAGCGTTTTGTAAAAAGCCCGGAACTGCAGCAGTACTGGGACAACATGCCCATGATCGCCGACTACAACGATTCCGTCCAGCGGTACGAGGCTGTCTTTACCAAGCAGTTCGAGGAACGCGGTTTTAAGTGGGATGTCTATGTCAAGACCGATGACCTGAAAGATTTCACTGACTATCCGCTGCTGGTCTGCCCGACCAAGCTGCTGCGGGAGAAAAAGTGCCCGCTGTTCAAGCGCCGCAGCTTTATGCACACGCTGGAAGCCTACTTGAACGATACGGCCGGTGAGCCGGTGCAGGAGTTGTACGCTTACCTGCGGGATGAAACGGATTATCCGCTGGACCTCATCTGGAAAAACATGATCCGCACCATGCACCCGCACGAGTTTACCCGTAACCTCGGTTTGACCCGCATCATCCAGCCCACGGTGCAGAACAAGGCCCAGGCCGAGGAGATCCGCGCCAACCGCAGGATCGCCCTGGCCATGCACCTTTATTTTATGGATATGCTGGACCAGAGTATGGCCTTTGCCGCCAAGTTCCCGCCGGAGACGGACGTGTTCATCTCCACCAACGAACCCGGCAAAAAAGAGAGGATCGAAAAGGCCTTTGCTGCCCTGCCTCTGCACAGCGTCACCGTGCAGGTGGTGGAAAATCGCGGCCGCGATGTGGGTGCGTTCCTCTGCGACCTGGCCCCGCAGCTGCGCGGTTATGATTACGCCTGCTTCATGCACGATAAAAAGGCCATCCAGACCAAGCCAGGCAGCGTAGGTGCCAGCTTCGGCTATGTCTGCAACGAGAACGTCTGCAAAAATGCCGCCCATGTGCTGAACATACTCTGCGAGTTCGAGAATGACCCGTACCTTGGCATCCTCTGCCCGCCGTTCCCGGCCCATGGCCTCTACTTCATGAATATGTGTTCCGGCGGCTGGGGTCCCAACTTCGAGAACACCAAAAAGCTGCTGAAAGAGACACTCAAGTTGGATGTGCCCATTGCGGGCGAGGAATCGCCCATTGCGCCCTACGGCAGTGTGTTCTGGTTCCGCCCCAAGGCGCTGGCCCCGCTGTTCGACCACGGCTGGCAGCATACGGATTTCCCGCCCGAGCCGCTGCCCCAGGACGGTACCATCAGCCATGCCATTGAGCGTGTCTACCCGTTTGTTGCCCAGGCTGCCGGTTATTACCCGGCCGTCGTCATGAGCCGCGACTATGCTGTGATCCGCAATGACACCATGCAGGCCTATGCCACTGGCATGATCCGCCCGCTGGCCCGCGTGTTTGACTGTACCACCTTCTGGGGGGCTTCCAGCGCGGCTGCCGGCTTTGCGGCCAAGCGTCATTTGTTTGGCGTCTATGGCCCCTACGCCAACAGCCGCCGCCGTCACGCCCGCAACTGGCTGCGGGATAACCTGCCGGAGTCCGCCTACAAGGGCATCATCAACACCAAGCGTGCCATCTTCGGCCCCCACCACGGCCCGTATGAGGATTAAGCCCCATGAAACGGCTGATCGTTTATTTCCATTATGACCCGCTGGGCCAGATCGACACCGCCTGCCGTGTGGCCGTGGAAGCCATGGCCCATTATGGCGAGGTGTTCTTTATCTCCAACGGCACGCTGCGCCCGGCGGACCGTGCCTGGGCGGCGTCGGTGACATTGACCTGCCGCGAACGGGAAAATAAGGGCCTTGACGTGGGTGCCTATAAAGAAGCGCTGGCTGTCATCGGCCGGGGCCGCCTAGCCCGCTACGACGAACTGGTGCTGATGAACTTCACGCTGGCAGGCCCCGTCTGCTCGCTGGCCTCGATGTTCGCTGCCATGGAGGCCCGCCCGGAGCTGGCCTTTTGGGGCTTGACCCGCCACTACGCCATGAAGAGCCGACGCTTTGGCGGCCGCAGCGGGGAAGTGCCGGAACATCTGCAATCCCACTTTTTGGCCGTCCGCGCACCGCTTTTGCATAGCGAGGATTTCTGGCAGTATTGGCAGAAAATGCCGCTGCCCAAAAGCTATGAGGAATCCATTGCTAACCACGAGACACGATTCACCGCGCATTTTGCAAACCTCGGCTGCCGCTGGGATTCCTACGTGGATACGAAAGATTTGCAGGACGTTTTCGTCAATCCCATCATGGCCTGCCCGCGGGAACTGCTGGAAAACCGGGGCTGCCCGTTTTTCAAGCGCCGCAGCTTTTTTACCCCCTATGCGGATGAATTGCGCCGCACAGACGGCCAGGCCGCCGCAGAACTGTATGACTATCTGAAATCCGAGACGGATTACCCGGTGGATGACCTGCTGCGCGCATTGCTGCCGGTGCAGCCGCTGGCTGCCATGGCGCAAAACCTGCACTGGCATTATATCCTGCCGCAAACTGCGTTGCAGAGCCTTTGCGTTATGCT
>OGHF01000909.1_pt1 | contig 19032 bp, 23 predicted proteins | sample 1571481 | NCBI WGS metagenome assembly OGHF01 (sample SAMEA2581952, study PRJEB24529) | metagenome | biome: Human gut stool | place: China | collected 2011
GGTTGTAGAGTAATGAAGCCTGCCCCACCACCAGTTGTTCGACCACCACCAGAATAACTGCCGTGGGGCGGTGAATATAGCTGCTGTTACATCTGCAAGAGTTTTCTCCAATTTCTACTTGGAGAACGCTGCGTCTAACGGCGGCTATCTTCACCGCCCCACAATTTTGCCGGGATTCCCGGCATTCCTTGGCACTACGTCCAAGGAATGCCAAATTCCATGCCAAAATCAAACAGCAGAGGTGGTACAGATGCCAGAACCAAGCACAAAAAGTCCAAAAGCCTATCAGTTCATGTTCGTTCTCTACCCAGAGAGCCAGCAGCCTGCAATCGACTACATTCAAGCCAACTGGCCTTGCGCATGGGCACTGCATGACAAAGATATACATACCGAGCAAGAATTTTTCGACTACGGCAAACACCATGACGGCAACTGCCCTGATTGGCAAATAGGCGACCTCAAAAAGCCACATTACCATTTCGTGGTAAAGTTCAAAAATGCCCGTTACATCACGGGCGTTGCAAAAGAGATTCGCAAGCACTCCGAAATCAATGATGCTGCTATCAAGAAATGCTACAACCTGTACAAAGCGTATGTGTATCTCTGGCATCAGAACGACCACGACAAATTCCAGTATGACCCGGAACAGGTTGTCGGTCTGCACGACTTCGACCCACCTCAACAGAACGAAGGTGTCACCGAAGAAGAGCAGGTAGAGACAATGTTTAATGCGCCTTTGTTCTCCACGGTCAAGGAATTGGCCCGCTGGGCTTATGATAACGGTTGCTGGTCAACTTTCCGCAAGAACTATGGTCTGTGGAAAGACATTCAGAATGAATCCAAGGGCGGTACAGAAAATGCCTAGTATTTTCAATGTATGCACCCAACCGTTGGACGAACAGGGACAAGCTAAACCTTGCCCCTGTCGCTATACCAGAAAATGCCCCGATTCTACTGTAAAGTGTGATTACGGGGAACGTTACTGTAAAAACTGCTACACGGATGAAAACGGTAAGTTCCACCACGAACTTGCAAAGCTGAAAGACGGAACATTCTTCCCCTGCAACAACTTTTCCCCTCTTTCCCGTGACTGCAATCTCTGCGCATTCAACTACAAACGTCCGTTCTATTCTTCGATTCTGGGCGAGTATCGTCCGTTTGAGCAAAGAGCAAACAGAAATACGGACGGAGATTTACCCTTTTGAGGTGCAATATGCGACCCGTACAGAAAACCCTCGTAGACTTCGATAAAATCGACGGCTACGCAAGAACGGTGGAATTTCTTCACAATAAGCAAGCTGCTACCGACCTGCGAAACGTGAAGAAAGATATTCTCGCAGTATACGACAAGCAAGCATCTAACTACTGTGCCCTTGTCACCTGCTTTGATGATAAGACCACCACCGTATCTGTAGTCCCCCGCGATTACTGGTTGTAACGCAAGCCCCCAAGCTGCGTTTTCATACAAAAAATTTTGAAGAAAGGAGACGCAACCATGAATCCTACTTCTGTTGAAGCTGGCGCAGAGGTTGCAAAAAGTGCTATGGAAACCGTTATTGCCGCCATGTCTGATGTGTTCACCCTGTCTGGCACCGTCGTTACCGAGATCACTAAGCAGCCTATCCTGCTGTTTTGCCTGGCCGCTGGTCTGGTGCCCGTGGGTATCCACATCTTCTCTAGCCTGAAGAACGCCGCCCGCGGCTAATCGGGCAAGCCCAAAGGGGCCAGGACTTCGAGCCCTGGCCCCTTGTGTTGTTTCTACCCGTAAGGGATTATATAAAAGGATGTGTTTATTTATGCCTACCTCTTTTTTGATTACGTTCCTTGCCGCTCTTCTTGGTCAAGGGTTTATCCTTGTGGTTCGCTATCTGGTAGAAGCGATAATGGATTATTGCCATTTCAGAAATACAGAATCCACCGATTCCACCGAAGATGAATCTTAATTCAAATAAAAATGCCGCCATTACTGGCGGCGGGATTTTATGAGATAAATGACCATTGCAATTATTGCGGTAAGTATAGCCATTGTATTTTGACTATCTTTTCCGCCGAAAAGAAATGCAATCATATTGTAAAAAACACATACAAAGTAAAATCCGAAGTATCCGATTACTGCAACACCAAGAATAGTTGCAATCTTTTTGAATATATCCATCCTTTTCACCTCACCATGATTATAGCAGGGAGTGTTCACATGGTCAAGAAAATAATAGCCGTTGCAACTGCAATTTTGATGCTGTGTTGCATGGTTCCTCTTGCCGCATTTGCAGATAATGTTTTAGATACATGTCCTAAATGCGGTGAGCGCACATATGAAACATGGCAAGATTTTTCTACTTCGGTTCCTGACCTTGGTTTTCCTATTTCAATAAAGAGACGGCACTGTACTTCCTGCCAATATACTTACTATGATTGGAATTGCATGGGGTATACCGGATACAAGGAATTTGATAGTGGTTCCGGTAATCTGATTGTAGATTATGCAGACTTGATAAAACCAACAAGCGTCCCTACTGCCTGCGCAAGCCCTGCTCGTATAAGGCCGATGGCACATGCTCTGGCCCGGTGGTGGCCATACAAGACTATTACGGTCTACATAATTGCCCCGGTGACCCTGACCCCGGCGAAACGCCCAGGTGCGGCAGATATGCAGAGTGCGCATATTGCCGTGTTGGACATCGCCGCAAATAAGCTGTACAATAAGGGGTATGGGGTGCAAGCCCCATATTGGCGGCAAGACCCGCCGCAGAACCTCGCCCAGACATCCCCCACGGGCGGGTCGCGGCAGTGCAGGACTTTTCCGTGCCTGCGTGTTTCTATTCTATCAGCTAAACCCTCGCCCCTCGGAGAGGGCAGGGCGGGCCGAACAGGACCCGCCCGTTTCCCTGGCTCATCCTCGCCCACCTGCGGCGGACGTCAAAAAAATATGTAAGACGAAAACTGCCGTTGCGCGGCCCAAAGGGACGCGGCGGCAGTTTTTGCGTAGAGGTGAACAGCTATGTATGAAACCCCACGAAAGAAAGGCCGACCATTGACCGAGAATGAGCGCAATCTGATTTCGCATCTTCTGCGCCTAGGCCACACGCAAACAGATATAGCTAAGGTAATAGGTGTGTACCCGTCCACCATCTGCCGCGAACTGCGCCGTGGCGAGGTCGAACTACTGAACAGTGACAAGTGGATATACTACAAGACCTATTCACCCCAAAAGGCCCAGATGCAGGCTGACTACATGAAAACCGCCCACGGCCCAGACCTAAAGATAGGCAATCGGCGAGACTACCTCGCCGCACTGGAGGCCTACATGCTGACCGGCTCCAGTCCAGAGGACGCAATATCGAAAGTTGGCGACGATTACGGCATCCGTATAAGCAAGACGACCTGCTACCGCTACATAAAAATGCGCCTTTTCCCATCCCTGTGCTATAAGCACCTGCCACAAGGCCACCCAAAGAAAGGCAAGGGCCAGGTGCACCGCTCCAACGTGGCACACCCGGGCCACCGAAGCATAGAGCGCCGAGCATACACCATACACACCAGAAAGGCCCCGTTCCACTGGGAAATCGATAGCGTGGTAGGCAAGGCCGAGGGCAAAAGCGAAAGCTGTTTGGTAATGACCGAGCGGACGACCCGCGCCGAAATCGTCCTGAAGGTCAAGGATAAGACCGCCGCCGAAACGGTCAAGGCCCTGCAACGGCTCAAGCGCGAGATTGGCCGCGATTGGTACATGATCTTCAAGACGCTGACCTGCGACAATGGCCCGGAATTTGCTGACCAGGCCGGTATAGATGCCCTCGGCGTGACTACGTTCTACTGCCATCCGCAAGCCCCGCATGAGCGCGGCACGAACGAGGTCACAAACAAGCTGGTACGCCGTAAACTGCCCAAAGGTAAGAGCATGGCAAAAGTAACGCAGAAACAGGCCACCGAGGTACAACACTGGGTAAACCATTACACCCGCCCGATGTTCGGCGGCAAGTCTGCCGCCGATAAACTCCGCGCGGAACTGGACAAGCTACCGCTGTATAACCGCGCCAAGGTGTACCGGTTCTTCGACCTGTAGCCAGACGGCCCAATAGCCCTACACAGCCCGCCACATAGTGACGGGCTAAAAGTGTTGTGCAAAACCAAACACCGCCCCATAGCCAAGCCACGGGGCGGTTGAACTGTGTCTCAAGCAACATTTATCTATTGACACATTGAAATTTATTGTCTAATTTTGTCACAAACCCTTGACAGTAGCAATCACCTTGCAAACTACATTGCAAGGTGATTTTTTGGTGCGCCTGAAGGGATTCGAACCCCCGGCACCTGGCGTCGGAGGCCAGTGCTCTATCCAGCTGAGCTACAGACGCAGATGTATGAAAAATCGCTTTTCAGCGGTTCTCAACATATGAAATTATAGGGAAAAATCGGTCAATTTCCAATAGTGGTCAATTCGTGGTCTGACTACCGTTGACCGCCGCGGTTTTGCGAGCGTAAACAACGGTACATCGAACAAAAACGGCAATGAAATATGCTCTGTCGCAGTAGTCGGAGAACTACGACGCGGCACATAACTCGATGATATATAGTAATTTTTTGTTGGTTCTGCATCACTCTGGCACACTTATCACAAGCAATATAAAACAATGTGTCAACGATAAAAACTGACCGCAGACAGCCAAAAACACTGCCGGTGGTCAGTTGGTAGTCAACGGCCAGACTTTTTCAGCGCCGTCTGGTGAAAATACGCATCGTGGCTTTAGGTGATAATTTCTCGAGTTTGCATTAACAAGCGTTTTATAGACAGGAATTCTTTTTTCTCTTGCAATGTCCAAAAGAAAGCGCGCATATATAGGAGAAATCTTTCTACCAAGATAGATAGCACTCGCTTTTTTCTTTACAAATGTGTGTTCTTCTGAAAGTAGCGCGGGTGTTGCGAAAGTCCCCATAAGGCGCCATTCATGCTCGGATTTCCACTCTGTGGATTTATGTATCATTATTTTGATGGGTGCAAGCATATCGGGGCACGGAAGGATTTTAGCTGCATCAAGTATGTTTCCCTGACTGGAAAATGTCTTAAAATAGTCGTTTACAAGAGAACATATTAAAAGCCATTCGGCATAAGGCGTTGCGTCGTAACGCCTTGATTGGTAAATAATTGGGAACAATTCACATCGAGTGGGCAACTCACTGTTTCCTTCACCTACAGAATCAACACATGGAAACCCTCGAAAGTTATATCCAATGGAAAATCCTGTACTTGAGGATGCATAATGTCCCCACATATTTGCAGATGTAATCGTATCAGAGAAACAGGCGAATTTTAATGTATTTTGCGTTAAAACCGAAATTTTCGGAGAGTATGCTTTAATAGCATTTTGAGAAAATGCTTCAAAGTGTCGTAAATAAGTTTCCATATCCTTTGCAGTAATATGCGCAACGGATTCTCTCATCTGGCAAAGAACTTCACGCGGGAAAAAGCGTTGTACTACCTGCGGAAGTTCTTCCCAAGAAACTTTTCCCGAAGTGAACCGTGAAAATTCGTTTATAGCCTGTAAAACGTGCGCGGTGATTTTTGCTTTATCAAAATACAGCAACGCATCATAATCATCATTCATGACATTTCCCTTGGAAAGCCAGATTTTATCATCCCAAAGGGCTTGAAGAGAAAGTTCATTACAGGAACGATAGCGAAATAGCATTGGCGGAATCATCGATTGAATGCCGTCCAATAGGGGTTTATACAGACGATTATATTCCTCATTCGAAAGATTGCCTTGAAGTGCGGTATCATTCATCAGCTTCGCGTATTCTCTGAGAGTCACTACATTCACCACCTTTTATAGATCGCGTTATAAATTAACGAATCCTGCGGTGCCTATTATGCGCCAAATTGTAGCTGAGCAGTTTTGTGAAGCGGATAGGCATTGATTGGTATTTCATTACTGTATGTTCCGAAATGCAATCACTGTACTCATGTTTTCAGCCGATATTTACGCGCACGTCCGGCGCCTTCTGCAACAACAGCCTCTTGTCCAATCAATTCTGCCAAATACATTTTCGTGCGGGAAACCTGTAGTCCAACCGCCTCGGCGATTTCTTTGCTTGCCGCTTCAGGAGTGTCTGTCAGGTACTGTAAAATGTCCGCTTTGCGATGTTCAGCAATGCCGCCACTTTTTTACCGCCACTTTTTACCGCCATTTTTGCGGCGGAAAGCGGTAGTGTCAGCGTTGTCCGATCCGGATTAAACGCTTCTACAATCTCTGGCACCTGCCACCCCTGCTTTTGCCAAACGGAGCGAATACTTGGCAATCCGCTTCCTGCACGCTCGCCAACATTTATCAGGTTGAACATTTTAATGAGCGACTCGTTTCGCGGGTCGGATACACCACCGACAAGAGCCTCCTGCACATTGATACGGAAAGCGCCCGGATTGGCGATACGAATTTTATCCGGCCATTTTTGAATCACCAGACCGCGCCGGTCATAGTAGTCGGCATGAATCAAGGCGTTTGCTAAAGCCTCGCGCAAAGCCTTATGCAGAGGGGTGTCGTCAATGCGATCAGCACCATTCAGTTTGAACGGAACTTTTATGTCCTGCGCAATGCGGTTATAAACGCGGAAATAAAAGTCACAGATATTACCACTCCAATCGCCTGAACTGGACACGATTCTGTCCGTCCAGCGCTCATCTTCTGTGGAACTGCGATCATGTTCCTGATAGTCCAGAAAATAATGCGGAAATTCCCGCACGATTTCGTATTCATGTCCGAACATCAATAATCCCGCTGCAGTAGGGCGCAGTTTACCGTCCGTATCTCGTGCCATAGCGCCGATGCGATGCAGAAAATCCTCCACAGCTACTTTTTTTCTTTAAAGTCTTTCGTAACAGTGTTCATTTGAACAGGTATTCCAAAGTGATTTGCCACATGAGAAATCAAAACGCTGTCGATATTATTTCTCAGGCGAAGGCTTTCAGCATCTGATAAAGAAAAAACATATTTCTTATCAAATGTGCCTTTGCTATGAATTGTTGTTATAACCATTTCATATTCGTCGGCCTTCCAAAAGAAATGGTCGTTTAATGCGATTTTTGCTAAAGCATATTCAGGCAGTGCACGTACCGCGCCATCGACAATAGGCAAGGTTGCATTTGGTTGAGAAAATATTGGCATCGTTGCACACACAACCGGATATAAAATGTTATTGGATACTTCATCCATATTAACGCATTTATCCACAAATTCTACAAATGCAGGTGCCAATGTATCCGCTTCTACTTTAAAGGGATGTGCAGTTTCAAAAGAAGTTTCAAAATTTCCTGCAACTCTGCGACAAATAGGAGAAGGAAAGGTTGACCATATCAGAGAAAGAGTTGCATTATCTGACTGACGGATAACCTTAGCTGTAATTTCCTTGATTGTTGTCGACTTGTTCTTTACCTCATAGACACCTCCAAGGGAAGTGTACGATCCGCTCCTGTTGTGAAATAGTGTAATCATACCAGAAGGCAAGAAATCAACTTTTAGCTTTTTAATAAAATGATTATAAATGTATTTTATAAGTGGAATGATTAATGCAATTGTAGACAGTGCAATTGCAATCAGTTCATATACTGTTATTGGTTGTGTCCAATTTATATTCATATACGCGTCTTCCTTGTTTTGACATTGAAAAAGTATATTTTCCAAATTCTATACTCATTAGACAACCATCTCATCAAACAGAACCATCAAAAAATCATCCACGCCGCCTGCAGCCTGAATTGTGGCAATCATTAAATCATCCGGGTCAACACGGGCAAAATCAATGACATATCCCGCATGGCGGGCAAGCTGCGAAAGAAAAACACGCTGGGTTCTGCCGTTGCCCTCTCGGAATGGGTGAAGCTCATTCGTTCGCTCGTAAAAGTCTACTATGGCAGAAATGAAGTGCGCTCTGTCTAAGCCTACAAGAAAATTCTGCTTTTTAATCTGGCAAAGATGGCTTTCGCTGTGCTTTCAATTTGCGCAGCGGGGCAAAACTGCGTGCCTTTCTTTGAAATATCCACCGTTCGCGGCTTGCCCGCCCATTCGTATAAATCTTCAAACAAAAAGCGATGAATCGCGCAGTAATGCGCAAAATCGAAACTTTCGGCTAAAGGTTTTTCTTCCCATAAAGCAGCCTTGGCAGGAATGATCGTACCTTCCACTGCGTCCAAATCCGCTTGATTACGAATGTTCAATGTGTTTATCAATACAGCCGTACCCGGATAGCACCCATCCTGCAAAGAATCCACTGCATAGTTTGCCATGGTATTTTACCCTCGCTGCGCCCTGCGCCGTGCCAGAATTTCGGCAGCCAAGGTGCGGGCATCTACTTTGCCGTCCATCAGGCGGCGGCAGTCGGCGCGGGTCTGTTCGGTGACTTCATACCCCTCGATACGCGAAGAAGCCAAAGCATTTTCCAATGCCTGTTCACGAATAATTGGTGCCATATACAAAACCGCCTTTCGCTTTTTCATCAATTATATACAATAAGGCAACCAAATGCAATTTTTCTTGCAAAACTTCTTACCGCTTATTCCATAACCACCTGCATCAGCTTATCGTAGCTGTCCACCACATCGTAGACGACGCTGTCGTTGCTGATGGCGGCAAAGTGGGCTTTGGCGCATTGGATCTTTAGGTCCTCAACGCCGCGCAGCTCATTGCGGTCAAGCAGGGTCGTGCCTTTGGTTTCGGCAATAAAATAGATATGCTTGACCGTTCCCTCGTGGAAGGCAATCGCCCAGTCCGGGTTGTACTTGCCTACCGGCGTGCTGATGAAAAGTTGCCGGGCAGCTTGACATACACGGCAATTTTGTCGCAAACATCCAGCTCGTGGGCAAAGCGGCGCTCGTTATCGGAATCGTAAATCACATAATTGTACAGACTGCGGTCGGCGGGCATGGCGTTTACGCCCTGTCTGCCGTGCAGGTTTGCCAGCATTCTGGATACCCGATTCCGCATCCCGAAGCTGCTTCTCATAAAGAGGAATATTGGTGTTTTCCTTATTTTGCAGTCCCATCACCTTGGCGATGATAGATTCCATGGCGGCATCGTCTTTGACAAGCTGCATCGTCTGGTTGACTACCAAATCTTTCAGCCACTGTTTACGGACAGTCTTTTTCTTGCAGCCCTTGTGCTTTTTGGCAGTAGCACATTTATAATAGCGGTGGACTTCGCCCGTCCGGCTCGTGCCGCTCTCACCAAACATCAGCGCCCCGCAGTAACCGCAGTGCAGCTTGGTGGTGAGCAGATAGTCGTCCTCTGCCTTGTCAAACAGCTTCTTGTCACTGTCCTTGATCATCTGCTGGAACTCCGGGCGGTTGTCCGTTTTGGCGGAGATAGCACGGTCAATATAGTGCTTGACGATGGTGATGCCGTTTTTCTCGGCATAAGCCGTGCATTCACGAATTTGCCCTTCGATGGATTCTTCGCGCTGGTTATCCGATGAATAGCGGGCATAGATCACAGCGGTCATGGCGGGCACCTCCATTTTATACGTCATTGAACGGTAATACGTTCATTAAAGCAATGTTTCGTATAATGCATATGCCACAGTTTTGCCCTGATTGCAAGCCCAATGATTTATTTTCATGATTCCAACAGACAAATTGTCTTAAGATTATATTCCGAGCAAAATGTGAAGTCCAAGCCCGGCCACACCACACAAGCACATGGTCAGAATGGGGTTCCACCTGAGCTTGCGCAACGCAAAGAACGCAACTGCAAAACTGCTGATACCAATCCAATCTACATTCCTAAACGCTTTTGCTTTACCTCCGAATACTACCATAGACAGTATAGAAAGACCTGCACCAAAGATAAGCGCTACAATGACCGGACGCAGGCAGGCCAGAACACTTTGCAGCAGAGAAATATCCTTGTATTTACGATAGATGTAGGATAGAAGTGAAACAAAGAACAGCGCCGGTGTAATGCAACCTAGTGTTGCAATGATGGCTCCGGGTACCTGCGCGATACGCAAACCAACAAAAGTTGCCGAGTTGACCGCAATGGGACCAGGGGTCATTTCTGCAATCGTGATGAGGTCAGTAAACTCCTGCATCGTCAGCCAGCCATGTTGTTCCACCACTTGGCTCTGGATCAGCGGCATGGCCGCATAGCCGCCGCCTACGCTGAACATACCCACCTGCAAAAAGCTGAGAAAAAGCTGTAAGTAGATCATTTTGCACCACCTTTTTTCCACTGGACCAGAGCCAGCACCACGCCGAATACTGCAGCGGCAAGGATGACCACCACCACATTGACATCAAACACCGTATTTGCGACAAACGCTGCGACCATCAGGACAATATACACCCATGAGCGGGTCTTCAGCACCTTGCCGCCGAGGTCGAATACAACATCCAGAATGACCGCCGCCACACCAGCCTGCATTCCCTTGAGTAACAACGCGATATAGCGATTGGTGGCAAAAGCATTGTAGAACACAGAAATGACTGAAAGAATGACCATAGGTGGGATGATGGTGCCCAACACTGCCACGATCATTCCAATCAAGCCTTCTACCTGCCAGCCTACCAGAATTGCAGCATTGACCGCGATTGCGCCCGGAGAGGACTGCGCCAACGCTGTCATATCCAGCATTTCCTGTTCATCGATCCAGTGCAGCTCATCTACAAATTTTTTCTTCATAAAGGTCACGATGACAAAGCCGCCGCCGAAGGTAAAGCTGCTAATGTACAGCGTACTCAAAAACAGCTTCCAAAGCCGTGCTAACCGTGTACCGTATGTTTTATTTTCATCCATACAAGTTTTCTTCTCCTTTTTTGATTTTCGGACAACTATATTTGTTTTCTTACTATTTCAAACAGCTTTTAACTGTTACTGCTTGCGAAAGCCCGTATTTTCCGGTATCCTTGTTTTAAGAACTGCGAAGCACGGAGGGAATCTCTATGAAACATAATACATTTCTCGTCAAGCCAGCGTCCAGCCTGTGCAATCTGCGTTGCCGGTACTGCTTTTATGACGATGTTTCCAACAGCCGAGCCTGCAAAAATATGGGACTGCTTTCCCATGAAATGGCAGGAGAACTGGTTGAAAAGGCTTTTGCAGCCACAGAGGACGGCGGCAGCGTCCATTTTCTGTTTCAGGGCGGCGAACCGACTCTTGCCGGGTTGGATTTCTTCCGGTTCTTTCTGGAAACGGAGCGTTCCATGCAGCGCAATATCTCTGTGTTCCACAGCATCCAGACCAATGGCATTTGTCTGGATGAAGAGTGGGCTTCCTTTTTCAAAGCCAACTCTTTCCTCGTAGGCCTCTCTCTGGACGGCACACAGGAGAACCATGATCTCTATCGGCTGGACGCAGCTGGGCAGGGCACATGGGATAAAGTAACTCATGCGCTTGCGCTGCTGGATGCCTACAGGGTCGAAACGAATCTGCTCTGTGTTGTGACCGGACAGCTGGCCAGAAAGCCGCAGCGAGCCTTCAAAAGCCTCTGCGAGTTGGGACAGCACAATCTGCAATTCATCCCATGTCTTGACCCACTTGATACGATTGGAGGGCAGGCATATTCTCTAACGCCGGAACTTTATGGTCGTTTTCTGTGCGGCGTCTTTGATACTTGGTATCAGCAGCTGCAACGAGGCAATTATATCAGCGTTCGCAATTTTGAGGACTATCTGCGTATCCTGCTGGGAATGCCGCCTACCTCCTGCGCTTCCTCCGGTTCCTGTGGACATTATCTTACCGTAGAAGGTGACGGAAGCCTTTATCCCTGTGACTTTTATGTTCTGGATGAGTGGAAGCTGGGAAATCTGAGCCACTGTACCGTTGAAGATGCGCTTGATTCTCCCACAAGCCAGACATTTCTGGCACAGGGCCGCAAACGCCCGGCGGAATGCGCAGCATGTGCTTATCAGCTGCTCTGTCGGGGCGGATGCAAGCGAGATTGGGATGCCTCTGGAAGCAACCGCTTTTGCGCAGCGTATAAGCAGTTCTTTGCCTATGTGCTTCCGCGCCTGCATACTGCTGCACATTTTCTGGCACAACAAAACCGATAAAGAGATTCTCCCGGAGAGCAGTACTGCCTCCGGGAGAATCTTTATTTTACCTTTTTGATCTTCCGGATGGAATGGCCATCGTAGAGGATGGGCTTCATGACATAAGTGTAGTTCCGGTCATCGCATTCGCCGGTGGAAATCATCTCCATAAGACGCAGCGCAAGCTGACGTCCCATCTCGAAGCCTTGCTCCACGGAGCAGGTAACATCCTCCTGCCGATAAGTTTCTTCGGAATAATCAAAACAGACCAGCGAATAATCTTCGGGTACAGTCTTCCCCATTTTCTGCAGGGTTTTCATGACCAGCCGATAGATGATGTAGTTGCAGCAGACGATAGCGGTGCATTTAGGGATGCTCTTCAGAAATCTTTCAATGGAACGGACATAGCTTTCGTTGTGGGCTTCGTCCGAAATACACCACTTGATGTAATCATCGTTCAGTTCCAAACCACGATTTCGCATCGCTTCCGCCATGCCTTGAAACTTTTCTACGCTCTGGTAGTTGTCGTACACGAAGATGCCTGCAATGTGGCTGTGTCCGGCATCCATCAGGCGTCCTATCAGCTGATGGGCACATTCGATGTCATTGATCGTTACGCGGGGGCAGCGCAAGTTCCGATAGAAGTTGTTGTAGAATATCACCGGGATCTTACGTCGGTAAAGCTCCTTGTAGCAGTCAAGATTTGGGCTGAGGATGCTCGATTTGACACCATCCACGATGAAACCGTGAAAATTCTGATGTACCACAGTCTCCAGACAACGGCGTTCGTTGCAGAATTTGTTATCGGTCAGAAATACATGGAGGTCAACCTGCTCCTGCGTCAGAACACTGCGAACCCCTTCGATTAATCCCGAATTGGCACTTGTATCCTGTCCCTGCAGGACAAGGCCGATTTTATAAAGGGCATCATCTGTGTTCAAATCCCGCGTCATTACTTTTTCCCGGTGGAAATAAGTCCCACTTCCCTTGAGCTTGTACACGAGTCCTTCTGCTACCAACTGGTCGATGGCCACTCGTATCGTTTCTCGGCTGACACCCAGCTTCCGGCAGAGCGCATTTTCCGAAGGCAAACGCTGGTTCCCGGAAAATTTGTTTTCGTCAATATAAGCCAGAAGCCAGCGATAAACCTGATCGGATTTTTTCTCAACAGCCGAGAGCATGGGCAAGCGCTCCTTTTCAGTCGGTGATAATGGGGCGGCTGCCTTCCGCGTGCTGAATCCAATTCAGCAGACGTTCACGAAGTTCCGCCTTGACGTCGGCGTATGCAGGATCCGCGACCACATTGTTCAGCTGCCACGGGTCTTTCTGCATATCGTAAAGGAAGTCGTCTGCATAAACATCGGATGCCGCAGCCTCGCCGCCGTTGACGCCGGGTGCATAGACAGAATACATATAATCTGCAGTACGGATGCAGCGTCCGCAACGGCTTTCCGAAATCTGTGCATAGACCTCATTGACTCTATTATGGTTTTTCTTTTCCACAACGTCAAGCAGATTTTCACCGATCATCTTATCACCGACATCCACGCCTGCCAGAGCCAGCAGAGTTTTGGGAATGCTTTCGGTGCTGACCAGGTCGGTGATCTCCTTGCCACCCTTGAACGGGCCGCCACAGATGACCAGCGGCACATGCAGGCAACCGTCATGGCAGGAGCGCTTGTAATCATCATAGCCGTTCAGGTGCGCGTCACGGTTGCGGGTCTTGAAGTGAGAGCCATGGTCGGAAGCATAGAGGATAACTGTATTATCATACAGACCCTTTTCTTTCAGTTTTTCCACCAGCTTGCCGAGGTTCTCGTCGAGGCTTGCGCACTGTCCCAGATAATCCGGGTACTCTTCCGCTGCGTTTCCACCCAGAGCCTTCAGATCTTCCGGCAGAACAAAATCTGCGAATCGCTGCTTGGAACCGTTGGGGCCTTCGTAGTGATTATGGTCGTTCTGATGGTGCGGCTCGATCTGCGACACGGTCATGAAGAAGGGCTTTTCGCCGGCATACTGGTCAAGATAGTCCAGCGCAAACTGGTTAATGCAGTCGGCACGGTAGCCCTTGAAATCGATGCGGTTGTTGTTCTCATCAAACACATAGCCATCGTAGCCGTGGGAGGTGAACTCCAGCACATCCGCAGCACGCCAGTAACCGGTATAGCCACCGCGCAGCTCCAGCGGAACAGCGGTGATGGTGTGGTCAACGGTGGGCTTTTTTTCCAGCTCACCGTCCGAGGCCAGATGCCACTTGCCGATGTAGGCCGTCTCGTAGCCGGCATCCTTTTCCATGTACTCGCCCAGCGTCTTGATGTTGGAGGGCAGCATCAGATTATTGCGGAAGCAACCGGTCTCGGTGGGATATTTGCCGGTCTGGAACAGAGCACGGCAGGGGCCGCACACCGGCTGAGGCGAAAAGGCATTGTCAAACTTCACACCCTCTGCCGCCAGCTTGTCCAGATTAGGCGTGATATTCAGTGGCTGGCCGAAGCAGCCGCAGGTGTCCCAGCGCTGCTGGTCACTGAAATAGAAAATGATATTATATGCCATGGTTTTACCTTCCTTTACTGTTCTGCTTTGGTGTTCTTTGCTTCCTTCATCTTGCCGCGCAGAATGCCGAGAATGACCACCACGATCAGCGCAATGAAGATCCAGCAGTACACGCTGCCGAAGAAGATGCTGGGGCTTCCGTCCGAGATGAGCAGGGCGCGGCGGAAATTGGTCTCCGTCATGTTGCCCAGCACCATACCCAACAGCACAGGGACAGCGGGCAGTTCCAGCTTGCGCATGAACCACGCCATCACGCCGAACACCAGCGCAACGCTCAGGTCGAAATAGCTGCTGTTCACCGAGTAAGCACCGGCAAAGCAGAAGATGACGATGATAGGGGTCAGGATCTGCTGGGGGATGGAGACGACCTTTGCAAACAGGCTGGTCAGGTACTTGCCCTGCAGGAACATGAAGATGTTCACAAGGATAAGACCCAGCATGATGGCGTACATGATCGCACCATCCGTGGTAAAGAGCGAGAGGCCGGGGTTCAGGCCGTTGATCATCAGAGCGGACAGCATAATGGCCACGCAGCCGTCGCCGGGGATGCCCAGCGTCAGCAGGGGGATGAGGGTCGCACCGCAGACAGCGTTGTTGGCCGACTCCGCCGCCGCAACGCCCTCCACAGAACCGTGGCCGAACTCTTCCGGGTGTTTGGACATATTCTTTGCAGTGTTGTAGGAGAACCAAGAGGCCTCCGATGCACCGGTACCGGGCACAATGCCCACGCAGGAGCCGATGAGAGAGCCGATGAGCACCGGGCGGAGCATCCGCTTGTACTCATCCTTTGTGATCTTGCCGTCGTCGTTTCCGATCTTTCCGGCGTGGAGGTTCAGCTCGCTCCGCTTCAGCTCCGCCTTGCCGATGATCTCCACCAGTGCGAACAGGCCGATGAGGGTAACGGCAAGGTCGAGGCCCAGATACAGGCGGTGGACGCCGAAGGTAAAGCGGTCGTAGCTGGTCATGGGGTCTGCGCCCACGCAGGAGATGAGCAGGCCGAGGCAAGCGGCGATGATGCCCTTGACGAGGCTCTTGCCCGAAACGCCTGCGATGATGGTCATGCCGAACAGGCAGACCATGAAGTACTCCGCCGTGCCCAGCTGTGCCGAAATTTTGGCCACCTGGGGGCCGAGGAAGAGCAGCACCAGTGCAGAGAAGATGCCACCGAAGGTGGAGGCATACAGCGCGATTTTAAGAGCCGCCTTGGTGCGGCCCATCTTGGACAGTGGATGACCGTCCAGCATAGTAGCCGCCGCGTGGGGCGTGCCCGGGGTGTTGATGAGGATGGCCGACACCGAGCCGCCGTATCCACCCGCACAGTAGATGCCCAGAAGGAACATCATACCGGGGATCGCCCTCATGGTGTAGGTGACGGGCAGGAACAGGATGATGCAGAGGATGACGCTCAGGCCCGGGATGGCTGCGAACACGCAGCCGATAAAGACACCGAGGTTGATCCAGATGATATTTTCGAGGGTGAAGAGCAGCCCGGAGGCCGGGCCGATAAAATCAAACAAACCCATATTTTGCCTCCTCAGAAACTAACATTCAGCACGAAGTGGAACACGACCCAGATCAGCACCGCCATCGAGACGGTGATGGCGTAGTAGAGGGGCTTCTTGCAGCGGAAAAACAGCAGGAAGGCAAGCGCGCAGAACACGGCACCCACCACGAACAGACCTGTGATCTCCGCCAGCAGATAGGTGACCACCAGAATGAGGACGATGACCAGAGCTTTTGCTTCCACCAGAAGATTCAGCGTCTTCGTTTTGACCGGACGGTGCATCACCATATTGTATGCCTCCCGGCCCACCAGAAGGGCGCTCATGGCCAGCATGAGCCAGATCAGCATCGTCGGGAAGGCGCGGCCGTTCACAACGTCCTTTTCTGAGATCTGCACCTGCTGGGGCATGATGAGCAGCAGTACAATGCCGATGACCAGAAACAGAATGCCGCAGATCAAATCAACAGGGTACTCGATGTTCTTCTTCTCGAGCTTCGCGCCCCAGTCATCCAGTCTTGCTTCGATGCGTTCTATCAGATTTTTCACCTGTTTCCACTCCTTTTTAAATATAAAAGCAGGGGACGGTGTCATCCCCTTCCCCTGCTTCAGCTTTTTGTCGCTATGAGGACTTTTTATCAGCCTGCCACGATGTCCTTATACTGCTCGACGATGCTCTTGACGTTCTCAATGTGAGCCTTCACATCGTCCTCGGTCATGGTATCGACTTCCAGCAGCATGGTGTCGTTCAGCCACTCGACCATCTCATCATCGGCGAGGATCTTATCATACAGCTCTTTCAGCTCGGCAACCTTTGCGGCGTCAGTACCTTTGCGAGCCATGACGAAGCAGCGGTTGCGGAAGTAGGGGTAGCCCTTGGAGCCAACGCCCTCAACGCCTGCGAAGGGGCCGTTTTCGATAGCCTTGTCATCGAATGCGCAAACCACATCAACGCCGCCCTGCTGGTAGGTCTCAAGAATCTGAGACTGGTGAGAGACCGCGAAGTTCGTCTCGCCCTTTGCTACAGCCTGTGCAGCCTCCGCAGCGGACTGGTACGGAGTCAGTTTCAGCTGGTCGCCGGCACCCATAGAGCCGAACAGAGCCGCTGCCAGGAAAGCCTCGGAGCCGGTAGCGCCGTTAACGGCCACGGATACGGGGTTGCCTGCCTTGACATAGGCCTCCAGATCGTCCAGATTCTTGAGGTTCAGTGAAGAATCAGCGGACAGGACGAAGACGGAGGAGTACAAGTTCTCCACGAACTCGAAATCGTCGTAGCTGAACTGCAGCTTGGCCGGATCCAGAGTCTCGGTAATGGCGAACAGACCCTCACCGGCGAAGACCAGTTCCTTATCATTTGCCTTAGTACTGGACACCCAAGTGTTGACAGTAGCAGCATCGCCCTTGACGGCTTCAGCAACCAGTGTGATTTTATTATCAGAATAATCAGGGGACTTGGCAGCAGCCTTTTGGCTGACCATCGCTGCTACACCAGACGGTGCCCACGGGCAGGTAACTTTCCAGCTCTCCTGTTTGCTTCCGCAGCCGGTAAGCATCGACAAAGCAAGGACACCGGCGGTGACCAACGTCGCAATACGCTTTTTCATCATTTTACTCTCCTTTTTTGTTTTGCCTTTTCGTGTGGTAGCAAGCACTTCACCGTGCCTTTGTTACCAACAAGATAACATTTCAAGCAATTTCAAGTCAACAAATTTTTTTATTTTACAAAAAAAGTTGTCCGGTAAAAGAGCTAAATGACCACATCTGTATTTTGCTGTAGAAAACTTATTGTGCATATTGCACATCAGCTTGAATCATCTTTGTGCAGCTTAAATTCTTTCATGATGTAAAGTGTATCATATTCATAATAGAAGTCTTACTATTGTCTCCATTCATAAATAATTTCTTCGGAATCATCTTGACGTACTCTACGAACCATGATATTCTCTATCACAAATCCCACTGAACTTGTAGATTGATTGCAAATCTTCTGCAAAAGTGGTTGGTTATCACCGTGAGACCCACCACTTCAGTGAGGGAAAGTCCGCAAAAGAATTTACCGCCCCGCAACACACCCGATTCATTTTGCCGCTGTTTCACCCGACAAAATCCATCGCTATGCTGCATGGGCGGTATTTTTCTTTTCTGGAAAGCTGCACCTTGACAACCGCATGAGCCGTCCGAACGTGATACCGGCTTTTCCGCCAACGCCGCTGCAAAACAGGGGCAGGAACTTCGTTCGGAGCAAACGGTGACCCCCTTACATGAGCAGCACCACCTCTACTTATTTTTTGCGTCTTAACAATTCGGAAACATTTGTCGAAAGTTGATTTTGAGCGCAGCGGTAGAGGGCAAGAACCGTCCCGTGGCCACAAATTTTCAATTCTTGAAAATTTCCTGTCCATCCGGGACTTCACTTCTGCAATGCGTCTGCATTTCCGAAGTGATCTTGTTGGGGCGTGCCTGCCCCAAACCCTGCTCATGGTTCGCACCTGACGGTGCGAACAGCAACGGCGTGTCGTGCTTACATAACTTCACCGAGGAGTTATCGAACAGACAGGAGGTACAATGACCAAAACGAATGTTCAACCGATTCCTAGCAATTCCCAGCACCACGACACGCCGAACAACAAAACGCACGTCATCAAGTTCCGTGTGACAGCGGAGGAAAAAGCGTCACTGGAACTCACTTGCAAACTCCTGAATCTCTCCCTCTCCACTTTTATCCGCCGTGCCATCCACAACGTCAAGATCGAGAAAACAGTCATCGTTGCAGGCGGCGGAGAAGAAACCCTGACCGCTGTTTCTACCCTGCTTGCCCAGTGCAGCAAGGTAGGCATCAACCTCAACCAACTTGCACGTCACTTCAACTCCGGCGGTGCAGACACCGAGCAGATCCGGGCGAAAATCCTTGACGAACTTGCAGACCTGACCGCATTTCGGCTGCACGCCGAGAAAGTTCTGG